>Ga0209488_10003030_pt1 | contig 13594 bp, 8 predicted proteins | sample Rivendell_Oct201_8_FD_188349 | JGI IMG/M metagenome (GOLD analysis project Ga0209488, IMG submission 188349) | Vadose zone soil microbial communities from the Eel River Critical Zone Observatory, Northern California, USA -... | ecosystem: Environmental > Terrestrial > Soil > Vadose zone >...
AGATCGCACCGGTCAGAACAAGCAAAGGCGCCTCAAATCTTTTCATTGCAGTTTTCCAATTCATTGCAATTCTCCAATGTTTGTCGTTCGATAATTTCGATGAATCCTCCCCCTGTTTTCGGCGTAGAACCCCCCTTCCCACGATCAATGTCGCGGGAGGTCCGACCTCGAATCGGGTGAATTTCCAGACTCCCTTGCGCTTACATCCGGCGGGATTCGCCTCTCATCAGGACTACCTCCTCATCGATACGTGGGAAGAGCTCGACTCCGCTCGGCTTCGCCCCCCACCGTTGCGCCCGACGGAAGCGGGGGTCGAGCACGCAACCGCGCCGCGGCGTGGATTCCCGCGGAGGCCGGCGACGATGGAGGGTTGACGGACGGAGAGCGCTTGGGTGAGTCACGTCGGCGCGCTTTGGAGGCGGTCCGTCGTTCGCGCGGGAGGTGGCGGCAGAGCGTGGGCATTTCGCCTTCCCACTCGCCGGTGTCGTTGTACAGCCACACTGCAAAGATCGTACCCGCCGATACGTACCCCTCTTGACGACCCGCTTTGTCAGAGGAGAAATCCAAATACCGGTAGTCCTTCAAGGGGACACGAGCGCGGCCTACCCGCGGCCAGGCGGACGGCGTTTTTACCGATTTGCCGAAGTACAGTGCGGGAAGAATTACCGCTTGCGTGCCAAATTACGCCTCATGCACCCTGTTCGACTCGCTGTGCACGCAGCCGGCGGCGACCTGATCCACGCGTAGCGATCCAGCGAGCCGGCATGCTATTCACCCGCAGCACCGGGGAGGCAGAACGCTTGGAAGATGAATCATGCTCGTCTCGTTCTCGCTCCTATTGTCGCAGGCGGTGGCCGGCTGAATGATCTCCGGCACCTACGCCTTCCCCGCCTGGCTGAGCACCGTCCACCACGATGGATCCCCCAGGTACGTCTCCAACCTGTACCCGCGGCTGGGCGAGACTGTGCGCGTCCGGTTGCGCGTGGGCGGTGGGGCACCCGTGCGCCGGGTCTTCCTGCGGACCTGCCCGGACGGAGAGCAGGCCTTCACGCCCGCGATGCCGGGTCCGGCAGAGCCGCCTTCGAGATGGTGGAAGGCCGAACTTCCCGTAGCTGAACCGGGGGTCCACTACCGATTCGTGCTCGAGGCCGACGACGGGGTGTGGTTCTACAGCGCCGCGGGCCCGTCCGCTCACGACCCGCTCGACGCCAGCGACTTCCGGCTCCTGGCCGACGCCGCCTCTCCGACCTGGCTGCGCTCAACGGTGTTCTACCAGATCTTCCCCGACCGCTTCGCCAACGGCGATCCCTCCCGCGATCCGCGCCCGGAAGAGTACGACTACCGGGGACATCGGCCTCGCACCTTCGCCTGGGAAACGCTTCCGCCGGAGGACCAGATCTTCCCGCTGGTGTTCTATGGCGGGGACCTGCGGGGAATCCGGGATCGCCTCGATTATCTGAAGAATCTCGGCGTGAACGCCCTCTACCTCAACCCGGTGTTCAGGTCGTTCTCGAACCACAAATACGATGTGGCCGACTACGAGCACGTCGACGCGCATCTCGGAGGCGACGAGGAGCTGGCGCGTTTGCGGCAAGCCCTGGCCGAGCGGGGCATGCGCTACCTGCTGGACCTCGTGCCCAATCACATCGGCTCCTCGCATCCGTGGTTCCGGGCCGCGCAAGCCGACTCCACCGCGCCGGAGGCCGGGTTCTTCACCTTCGCGCGGCATCCGGATCAATACGCCACCTGGCTGGGCGTCCAGTCCCTTCCCAAGCTGAACTATCGGAACGAGGAGCTTCGCCGCCGCATGGTTACGGGCCCCGATTCCGTGCTGCGCCGCTGGCTTCGGCCCCCATTTTCAGCCGACGGCTGGCGCGTGGACGTGGCGAACATGCTGGGCCGTCAAGGCGAGGTGCAACTCGGCACCGAGATCGCGCGGGCGATTCGTCAGGCGGTCAAGGAGACGCGTCCCGACGCGTACCTGCTCGGTGAGCACTTCTTCGACGCCGTTGCCCAACTCCAAGGGGACCAATGGGATGGGGCCATGAACTACGCCGGCTTCACCTTCCCCCTCTGGCACTGGCTGCGTGGGTACAAGCAGGACGCGCATGGGATGAAGGACGTGATCGCGTCGCCGGTGCCGTGGCCGACCGCCGCTTTGGAGTCGGCGTGGCGGAGCCGGATGGCCGCATTGCCCTGGGCCATCGCGCTGCAGCAGTACAACCAGCTCGGCAGCCATGACGTCCCGCGAATCCGCACCGTCGTCGGCGGCAACGACGCGCTCCACCGCCTGGCCGCCGTGGTGCAGTTCACCTATCCCGGCGTACCGGGCCTCTACTATGGAGACGAGATCGGCATGAAGGATGTGCCGCGGCTCGGTCAACGCGGGTGCATGATCTGGGACGAGGGCCGATGGGACGCAGGGTTGCTGGCGTTCTATCGCGACCTGATCGCGCTACGGCGCGCGTCGCCGCTCATGCAGGAGGGCGGGTTCCAGATGCTCGCCGTCGAGTCGGATACCTTTGCCTATCAGCGTGAAGGAACGGAGGGCCGCTTACTGGTGGTGGCCCACCGTGCGGAGCGGCCGCGACCGGCCGGGCTGATCGAAGTGGCGCAGGGGGGCATTCCCGATGGGCTTCAGTTCGTGGAACGGTTCTCGGGGAAGGCCGCGGTCACGAGGGACGGCAAGCTTGCGCTGCCCGAGCTTCCCCAAGGGGCAACCCTTTGGGTGGCTGAGGTCCCGGGCGACCGGGCCTAGCGAAACCTCCTAGAACCTCTCTTCCTCTGCTTTCTGCGCTTCCTCGGGCGTCATCCACCGCATGCTCCAGGCCGCGCCGGGCTTTGCCGGCGCGACGTCGCGCGCGAGATAGCCCGGGCACGCTCCGTAGGTCTTTCCGGTCGACGGGCACGGATTCCGCCGCTGAAAGGCGCTGCGCCGTTCCGCATCGAGCTCCTGCATCGACGAGCCTGAGGAATGGCTTCGCGCGCCGGAGGGGCAGGAACCAACGCCGCCTTGCCCGCCTTTCCCGGGGGCGCCGGGTGACATGCCGCCGCGCCCGGGATGGCCGCCCCCGCGCGCAAGAGTTGCGAACGGAGTCAAGAGGAGTGCCAGAGCCAACTCTGCTGCCACGAGCCGCATGTCGGAGCACCTCCGAAGACGATCCTAGCCCGGCGACGATCGCGCCGCCTCCACTATGCTCTTCGGCCCCCGTGATACCGTTTCGTCAGGACGGGAGAGACCGTGGCGCTGTCCCTGCTAGTCGAATTGAAGCGCAGGCGCGTGTTTCGCGCGATGGTCGGATACGGCATCGCCGCCTTCGCTGTGCTCCAGATCGTCGAGCCCGTCATGCACGGTCTGCATTGGCCCGACGCGGTGCTCTCCTACGTCGTGGTTGCGCTCGCGGCAGGTTTCCCCATCGTCGTCACGCTGGCGTGGATCTTCGATGTCCAGGGTGGACGCCTGGAAAGGACCGACGGTGGGCGCCCGGGCATGCGGCGCTTGCTCCTGCTGGCCGGCATCGGCGTGCTCGCCGCCGCTCCCGGCCTGGTCTGGTACTTCGGCTTCCGCGGCAGGAGCCAGACCCCGCCGGCATCGCCGTCCATCGTGGTGTTGCCCTTCGCAAACCTGAGCGGCGACAAGGAGAACGAATACTTCTCCGACGGGATGACCGAGGAGATCATCAACGCGCTCGCCAACGTCGAGGGCGTTCGGGTAGTCGCCCGCACCTCCGCATTCTCCTTCAAGGGCAAGAACCTCGACGTCCGCAAGATCGGCGCGGAGCTGAATGTCGCCGCCGTGCTGGAAGGGAGCGTGCGCCGAGAGGGCAATCAGCTCCGGGTCTTCGCGCAGCTGATCGGCGTGGCGGACGGGTATCACTTGTGGTCGAAGAGCTACGATCGCGAGCTCAAGGGCGTCTTTTCGGTCGAGGACGAGCTGGCGCGCGCGATCGTGCTGGCGCTCAAGCCGAAGCTGGTGCAGGACCGGGCGCTGGTCGAGCCGGCCACCGTGAGCACGGAGGCCCATGACCTCTACCTGAAGGGCCGCTACTTGTGGAACCAACGCACGGTGGAAGGGTTGATGAAGGCAAAGGCGTTCTTCGAGCGGGCCATCGCGCTCGACCCCGGGTATGCGCTGGCGCACTCCGGTCTGGCCGACTGCTACAGCCTGTTCATGGACTACGGCGGGGCCCGGGCGACGGAGGTGCTACCGAAAGCGAAGGCGCACGCGCTCAAGGCCGTGGAGCTCGACGACGGCCTCGCCGAGGCCCATGCTTCGCTCGGCGCCATCAGCGAGCACGAGTACGACTGGAACACCGCGGAGCGGGAGCTCAAGCGCGCGATCGAGCTGAGGCCCGGATACGCGACGGCGCACCAATGGTACGCGGAGGTTCTCTCGACCAAGGGACGACTCCCGGAGGCGCGAGCGGAGGCCGAGCGCGCGCGCCAGCTCGATCCGACCTCGCCCATCGTCAGCCACATCCTGGCGATCACGTTCTTCAACAGCCACGACTACGACCGGACCATCGAGCAGGAGATGAAGACGCTCGAGTTGGATCCCTCCTTCTTTCCCTCCAGGGCCTTTCTCATTCTCGGTTACCTTCACGCCGGGAGACTCGAAGAGGCGCTGGCGGCGGTGGACCAGGTGACCGCCAGCCCGGGCGTCCAGCTTCTGCGCGCACTGGTGCTGGCGGCGAAGGGCGATCGAATGGCGGCGCAGCAATTGCTCACGCAAGCGGAAGCGCCCCTCGCGGCCGTCCGTTTCCCTCGAGGCGCACTGGCGGCGGCACGTCTCGCCGTAGGCGACAAGGAGGGGGCTTTCGCCTGGCTGGAGAAGGGCGCCGAGGAACAGGATCCCATCCTTGCTCTCACGGTGAAGTCGAATCCGACGTGGGATCCGATCCGCTCCGATCCGCGCTTCCAGAAGGTGCTCCGGCGGATGAACCTCGAATAGAAACTGGCGAGCTCAGCACGAGCGCGTACCATCGGCGAAACAGGACGGATCACCGGTGGAGATACTTTTTCTTCTAGTCGGGCTGGTCTTCGTCGCCTTCGGCGTCGCCGTGGTGCTCGCCGAGGCGCGCGTCCGGCGTGGCGCCTGGGCCCAGCAGGGCGAGGTGGTCGGCTTTTCGACCGGCAAGGGTGGCGATTCCGGCGCGCCTTCGTACCACCCCGTCGTCGAGTACATCGGACCGGACGGGCGCAAACGCTACCTCGAGTGTCTGGTCGGCTCTTCGTTGCCTTTCGGCGCAGTCGGGGATGCAGTCACCGTCCTGGTCCAGCCGGGGGACCCGGAGAAGGCCGTCCTCAAGTCCTCCTTGACGTATGGGGTCGGAGCCGCGCTAGGGCTGATGGGGCTCGCCTCGTGCATCGCGTTTTTCGCGGTCTTTCGTGCCACTCCCTTTTCCCTCGTGAGCGCGGCGGGCGTGGTGACCTGGGCCGCTTACCAGTTCCGCCGCTCGACGGGCGCAAAGCCGATGAACCTTGAGATTTGGCGGAAGTTCAAGGACGAGGCCTTTCGCCCCAAGGTCTTCACCGATGCCACCAAGGCAGAGATTTCGTGGGCCGATCCGGAGGCCGTGCGGGCCGCGATGGCCAAACAGCAGAAAGTGAGCCGGTTCGTCCTCCCCATCCTTCTTCTTGCAGGCGTGGGGCTCCTCTTCCTCGGAGCCCACCTCCACCAGAAAACCGGGGAGTTCCTGGCGAGGGCGGTTCGTGCTCCCGGCAACGTTGTTGAAATGGCGACGAACCACTCGAGCGACGGCGCCGACACCTACGCGCCGGTGGTCGAGTTCGAGCACCAGGGCAGGAAATACACGTTCAAGGACTCGATCAGCTCGAATCCACCCTCCTACCGTAGAGGCGATGCCGTCGGCGTTCTCTACGACCCTGATCGCCCGCGCGATGCCCGGATCGACCGTGGCCGCTGGAACAAGGCGGTGCCTGTCCTCATCGGGGGCTTCGGCGCGCTGCTTTGCTTGCTCGCGGTCTGGAGCCTTGGCCGACGGGCGCAACCTGGTCAGTTGACTTCGCCTTAGCGCGACATTACCCATTCGATTGTCTGGCTTGGACCCGCTTTTGCAGCAGGCCGAGACTGGAGGATTCGATGCGCAGGACGATCTTCAAGTCCAAGATCCACCGCGCCACCGTCACCCATGCCGATCTGGACTACGAGGGCTCCGTCACCCTCGATTCCGAGCTGATGCGCGCGGCGGACATCCTGCCGTATGAGCAGGTGGCCATCTGGAACGTGACGCGCGGGAGCCGCCTGGAGACCTACGCGCTCGAAGGGCCGGCTGGAAGCGGCGTCGTGTGCGTCAACGGTGCGGCGGCGCATCACAACCGGCCAGGCGACCTGGTCATCGTCGCGACCTTCGCGGAGATGGAGGAGGCCGAGGCGCGTGTACACCAGCCGACGGTCGTGCTGGTGGACGAGCAGAACCGGATCAAGGATGCGGGCGCGGCGGAGATCGCCGGCCCGCAGCGCCGCATGACGGTTTGACGTCGCAAAAGCCGTGGACGCGTCTACTTGTGCTCGTCCTCGATCATCTGCTCGGGGTCGTGCCACCACTTGTCGCCCGACGGATGCCGCGGCGCCGAGATGGCCCGCTGGATGGTCTTGGGGGTTGCAGGGCCCGTGGGCGCCACGAACGGCGCCATCAGCTCCGCGACGGTATAGTAGCGGCCGTTCTTCATCACGGCCTTCACGTCCGCCGCCTTCTTGATGTCCTGCAGCGGGTCCTCGGAGAGTTTGTCGCCCACGAACGCCAGGTCCGCCAACTTTCCGGGCTCGATGGTGCCGAGGTCCTTCCCGACGCTGAACGTCTCCGCGGGCAGCCTGGTCGCGCTCTGCAGCGCGCGCCACGGCGGCAGGTGTCCCAGCTGCACTTGTGCGCGCAGGTTGAGGTGCAGCGCGGTCGCTACGTTGTCGAGGGGCGAGTCGGTTCCCGCCAGCATGGTCCCGCTGTTCTGCTGGATGAAGGCGAACGTATCCTCCTCCTTCTGGAGGGCGTCGCGCCCGTTCAGGGGGTTGGCGGCCGCGGTTGCCGCCTTCGCGAGCAGGGCGGTCTGATCCCATGGCGTATTCAGCGCCTGCAGGCGGGGGTCGGCGACCATGGCGGGATCGTCGGAGTAGAGCGTGGGACTGAACGTAGTAGAGATGTCGAACATCCCTGACAGCCGGAAGAGATCGCGCATGTCCGGGTAGCTGATGCCGCCCGACGAGCGGGTATATGCGAATCCGAGGCGGGTGGTGGCGGAGACGTGGGTCTGGCCGTCCATCCCGAAGGCCAGCCCGGGCAGCATGTAGTGTGAGGCGACCCAGACGCCCATGTCGTGGTGCGCGACCTGCATCGAGCGGAGCTGCCAGTCGTGCTGCAGGCGCACGTACGTCTTCACCATGTCGTACCCGAGCGCCTTTCCGCGCGACAGCTCGCGCTCGAGCTGCGCTGCGCTCGTGGTCGGACGCATGAAATTGTAGAAGACGCGCTCGCCGTCGATCGCCTCGCCGGTGGCAAAGTAGCGCGGCCCGACGCGGTCACCCGAGGCGAACGATTCCCGGGTCTCCACTGCCCGGTATGCCGGGTCCCCCACCGAGTTGAGCGTGGTCACGCCGTACGCCATCCAGAGGCGGCCCAGGCGGTCGCCGTAGAACTTGCCCGAGATGTACTCGTGGGTGTGCGACTCCCAAAGGCCGGGGATGACCGTCTGCTCCGACGCGTCGATGAAGCGGGTCTCGTCGTCGTCCTCATTCTCCTCGCGCTGGCTCCGGTCCCTGTGCGGGCGGACGGACTCGATGCGGTTGCCCTCGATCACGATGTCGACGTTGGTGCGCTGGTCCGGCCCGCGGCCATCCCACAAGCGCCCGGCGTGGACGACGGTGCGGCCGGAAGGCTGATCCGGCCTCCAGGAGAGGTCGACCTCGACGTCGCGAGCGCGGCCGCCGCTGCGGGGGATCAGGCGCAGCTTGCCGTTGGAGAGATAGAGGAGCTGCTCCGAGTCGCCGCTCCAGGTCGGCGCATCGGTCACCTCGGTGTTGATGCGTACCGCGGCGCCGCCGGGCATGCCGCTGGCGCGGTCGACGGGGCGGATCCAGAGATTGCTCTCCATCACCATCGCCATCGCTGTACCGTCGGGCGAATAGACCGGTCCGTCCTCGCCGCGCGTGCTCAACGACATGTATTGGCCCTCGCCCGTGGCGCTTCCGGTGGGATTGTAGGTGAGCGCGCCCGTCGCCACGTCGACGGTGAGGATCTGGCTGGTCCCTTCGCGGAAGCGCCGCGTGTACGGTTTGAGCGCGCCGATGGCGATGGTGTTCCCGAAGTACGACCAGCTCGGCTTGCTGGGCGCGAACAGGTTCAGGGTGAGCGAGCCGGGCGGAGGCGCGCCCACCGCGTGCACCATGCGCGTGTTGAAGTCGTAGTAGAAGGTGGTGCCGTTCTGGTCCTGGAAGGCGAGCTTCGATCCGTCGCGCGACCAGGCAGCCGACACCTGGGCGCCGCCGAACTCGGTCACCGGCAGCTCGTCGCCGCCGCGCGTGGCCGTATCGTAGACGTACACCTTCATGATTCCGTTCTTGTCGGACGAGTAGGCGAGCTTGCCGCCGTCCGGAGACCAGGCCGGGTCGCACTTGTAGTAGCTGTCCGCGGTGATCGCCCGCGGCTTCCGGCCGATCTCCATCACCCAGATCTGGTTCAGCGCCTCGAAGGCGACCCGCCTGGCATCGGGCGAGAGCGCGGGGCCCACCACGCCCACCACCGGGTGCTTGGATCGGGAGTCGAAATCGAACTTCTTGCGCGCGTACGTGTCGCGCACGATCGGGAACGTGGCCTCGAACGAGACGTCATTGGTGCCGCCACCGGCGGTGCTGATCTGGATCTTGCCGTCCGCCGTGTAGAGGAGCCGTGCGCCTGGGGTCTCGGAGAGCCAGACCGGATAGAAGGGGAAGACATCGTCGCTCGTCCCTACCCGGGTGGTCGCACCCGTCACCAGATCCTTCACCCAGAGCTGGCTCTGGGCGGCGGGACCCGCAGCCGTGGGATTGGTGCCGAACTGCACGTAGGCGATCTTGTTACCCGAAGGTGAGTAGGCCGGCGAGTTGAGGCGCTGCCCGGCCGGCGCGGTGACCAGCGTCGTGCGCACGCCCTTGGAGTCGACCGCCTGGACCAAGGTGCCGTTCGCGCCGGGTCCGCTGACGAAGGCGACCGTATCCCCGTCGGGCGACCAGGTGGGCTCGAACTGATCGAAGGACGTGCTGGAAGCGCGCGTCGTCGACTGGCCGGTGGCGAGGTCGAGCACCTGGATGGTGTAGTTGCTGCCGAAGATCGCGCCGTCGGACGAGTAGGCGATCCTGGTGCCGTCGGGCGAGACGCGCGGGTCGCGATCGTCGGCGTGCCCAAACGTCAGCTGCCGCGGGTTGCGGCCGCTCGGATCCATCGTCCAGATGTGGAACGTGCCCCCCGCATAGGCCTCGAAGGCGATGAAGCCGCCGGCGGGCGCGTAATCGGGGCGGGCAGGCTCCAGCAGCGGCTGCGTCAGCGGAGTGGCGCTGCCTCCCGCCATTGGAATCGACCAGAGCACTCCCTGCAGGTCGAAGACGATGGACGAGCGATTCGGTGAGACGGTGGCGGCCAGATTGGTGCCTCGGTCGACCTTGATCAGGCGTGGCGCCGCCGCCGGAGCGGCGCGCGTGCCCACGAGGAGCGCGATGCCGAGGACCAGGACGGGAATGCCCTGCCGACGCCCGCTGCGAGAGGTGTCCATGAGGTGTTTCCTTTCGAATGGAATGGAAGATGGCCCGGCGCACTCCCCACCGGGGCGGGCACTCCTAGACGAGGGCGTGTGGGTGATCAAGACGCGGCGCGTCCCAGTGCTGGCGCGCGCACTCTGACCCATGTCGGATCATCGGGCCGGTCCATGCGGACGATGCCCTACAACTACGCCGCGGGGCGCATCTCGACGCACGCGATGGCGAGGACAAAAACGAGATCGACGAGAGCTTCCGTGGGATGGTCTGGCTGTCGCGCCGTCGGCCCTTCCCGAGCGCTTCTGACGAGAAACGGAGACCCCGTACATGCGGATCTTTTCCTTGGCAGCAATCGCGATCGTTGCCTGCGCACACCAGAGTGTAAACCCGCCGGAACCAGCCGCCGCCGCGACTGCCGAGCTCGCTGCAGTCGCCACCACTGAACAGGCGACTCCGGGGAAGGCCGAACCCGCTGCTCCCGCCACCCCTGTCCCTGCCGCTCCCGCGGTCGCCGAGCCCGTCGTTCCCGCCGCGATTGCGAGCGTCGTCGAGCGCAGAGCGGTGCAGAGCGAGAATGCCCCCAAGGCGGTCGGAGCCTACAGCCATGCGATCCAGGCGCCGGCGGGCCGCGTGCTCTTCGTCTCCGGTCAGATCGCGGTCGATCCGGTGAAGGACCGTCTCATCAAGGGCGACGCCGCCAAGCAGACGGTGCGCGCCATGGAGAACTTCAAGGCCATCCTGGAGGCTGGCGGCGCCACCTTCGAAGACGTGGTGAAGGTGAACATCTTCCTCACCGACCTGGCCGACTCTGCCAAGGTGAACGAAGCCTACGGCCGCTATTTCCAGAACGCGCCCCCGGCGCGCGCGACGGTCCAGGTCGCCGCGCTGTCCCGCCAAGCGCTGGTCGCGATCGAGGGTGTGGCCGTCAAGCGGGGCGACGGTTCGAGAGGTTCCGGCCCGGTGGCCGTGCAGACCGCCCAGGCTCCAAGGGCCATCGGACCTTACGTCCAGGCGACCGACGTCAGCGGAGGGTCATTCATCTTCGTGTCGGGGCAGATCCCGATCGACCCCGCAACCGGCCAGATGGTGCAGGGCGACATCGCGGCGCAGACCGAGCGCGTGATGGAGAACCTGAAGGCGGTCCTCGCCGCCTCCAACGCCAGCTTCGACGACGTGGTGAAGACGAACATCTACCTCGCCGACCTCAATGATGGCACCAAGGTGAACGAGACCTACGGCCGCTACTTCCAGAGGACGCCGCCGGCGCGCGCCACAGTCCAGATGGCCGCGCTGCCGCAGGGAGCGCGCATCCAGATCGAGTGCGTGGCCGCACCGGGCAGCCGCACCCGCTCTGGGGTGGTGCAAAGCGCTCAGGCACCCAAGGCGATGGACTCCTCCAGCCAAGGGATCGGCGTCAGCCCCGGATCCTTCCTGTTCGTGTCGGGGCAGCTCCCGATCGACCCGGCGACCGGCAAGCCCGTACAGGGTGACATCGGCGCGCAGACCGAGCGCGTGATGGAGAACCTGAAAGCGGTGCTGGAGGCCGGCGGCGCGAGCTTCGACAAGGTGGTGAAGACCACGATCTTCGTGGCCGACATGGCCGACTTCGCCAAGGTCAACGAAGCCTACGGACGGTACTTCCACAAGGCGCCACCGGCCCGCGCGACGGTCCAGGTCGGTGCGCTCCCGAGAGGGGCGCGCGTCGAGATCGACTGCATCGCGGCGCTCTGATCGCGCGGTTGTTCCGGGCGGTCCCCGAGGGTTGACGGCTCCGGGGCCGCCCAGTAGTGTCCGGACGCTTCGCATCCGGCGCCGTACTCTTTCGGCGGTCCCGGAGGTCAACTCCAGCCGCAGTCCAAGAGCGATGCCCCACATCGACTTCGCAGTCGGCATCGGCGGAGCCGCCGGCCAAGGCGTGGCGACGCCCGGCAACATCCTGGCCAAGCTGTTCGCCCGCCGCGGCCTGCACATCAACGCCTACAACGCGTACCAGTCCATCATCCGCGGCGGTCACACCTTCCTCACCATCCGGACGAGCGAGGAACCGGTGCGCTGCATGAGCGACGGGCTGGACATGCTCATCCCGCTGAACCAGGACACGATGGACCGGCACCTCGAGCGCATGCGCTCCGGCTCGGCCGTCCTCTACGACGGCGAGCGCGTCAAGCCGGGTCCCTCGGCAGAAGGAGTCCAGCTCTGCCCGCTGCCGCTGAACGAGCTGGCCAAGAACGTCCTCTACTACAACACCGCCGCGGTGGCCGCGGTCCTTCGCCTGGTCAGCGTCGAGCTGAGGCCGTTCGAGGACATGCTCGCGCAGCAGTTCAAGCGGAAGGGCGACGCCGTGGTGGCGGAGAACGTCACTGCGGCGCGGGCCGGATACGAGTACGCGGGAGCGCGCTTCAAGCCGTACCCGTTCTCGCTCCCCGACACCGGCAGGCGCCTCGCGGTGGCCACCGGCAACGAGAGCCTCGCCATGGGCGGCGTTGCCGCCGGCGTGAAGTTCTACTGCGCGTACCCGATGAGCCCCTCGACAGGCGTCCTGATGTGGATGGCGCGGCATGCGCGCCAGCTCGGGATCATGGTCCGACAGGTCGAGGACGAGCTGGGCGTGATCAACATGGCCATCGGAGCCGCGCACACCGGCTGCCGGGCGATGTGCGCGACGTCCGGCGGCGGATTCGCGCTCATGACCGAGGCCCTCGGCGCGGCGGCGATGATGGAGATCCCGGTGGTCTGCATCAACGTGCAGCGCGCCGGACCCGCCACGGGCGTGCCCACCAAGACCGAGCAGGGCGATCTCTGGCAAGTGCTGGGAGCGGGGCAGGGCGACTACCCCCGCATCATTGCCGCGCCGACCAGCATCCGCGACTGCTTCCACGTCATCCCGGAGATCTTCAACCTGGCCGACAGGTTCCAGTGCCCCGGCATCGTCCTCGCCGATCTGCTCGAGTCGGAGGGATTCTCCACTTTCGAGCCCCAGGAGCTCGATTTCAATCCTCCGCGCGACCGCGGCCAGGTCATCGGCCTGGCCGGCGAGACCCCGGAGGTCAACGGTGGATACAAACGCTACAGGATGACCGAGAGCGGCGTCTCGCCGCGCGCGGTGCCGGGGACGCCGGGGCACGCCCACGTGGTCGCCACCGACGAGCACGACGAGGACGGCGTGCTCATCAGCGACGAGTTCACCGATCCGCACAAGCGGCAGGCGATCATGGAGCGGCGCGGGCGCAAGATGGACGGCGTCCTGCCGCTCCTGGAGCCGCCGCGCTTCACCGGGCCCGACGACGCCGAGGTCACGCTGCTGGGATGGGGTTCCACCGAAGGCGTGATCGACGAAGCGGTCGAGCAGCTCGCGGCGCAAGGCATCGTCGCCAACCATCTGCAGATCCGCTGGCTGGTGCCGTTGCAATCGGAGGCGATCGCGCACGCGCTGTCGGGCGCGCGGACCGTCATCGTGGTGGAGAACAACTACAGTGGCCAGTTCGCGCGCTATCTACGGTCGGAGACGGGCATCGCGGCGGACGCGCACATCCGCAAGTACGACGGCGAGCCTTTCCTGCCCCACCACGTGGCGAATGGCGTAAAGAAGATCCTCGCCGGCGCGACCAGGAAGTACGTGCCGGTGCACGAGATCCGCGTCTGAGGAGGACACCATGGCCGAGATGCAGATGGACTCCGGCACCCAGCTCTTGACCAGGCCGCGCCGCCCCGCGCTCAGCGCCAAGGACTTCAAGGGCAAGGCGGATCCCGACTGGTGCCCGGGCTGCGGCGATTTCGGCGTCCTGAACGCGCTCAAGACCGCGGTCGCCGAGCTGGGCCTCCTGCCGCACGAGGTCCTCACCGTCAGCGGAA
>Ga0209488_10003033_pt1 | contig 13583 bp, 12 predicted proteins | sample Rivendell_Oct201_8_FD_188349 | JGI IMG/M metagenome (GOLD analysis project Ga0209488, IMG submission 188349) | Vadose zone soil microbial communities from the Eel River Critical Zone Observatory, Northern California, USA -... | ecosystem: Environmental > Terrestrial > Soil > Vadose zone >...
CCGATCGCCTACTACACGTTTGGTGGCTGGAAGAAATCCGGCTTCGGCGATCTCAACCAGCATGGTCCGGATTCGGTCCGCTTCTACACCAAGACCAAGACCATTACCTCGCGCTGGCCGTCCGGCGTCAAGGAGGGCGCGGAGTTCTCGATTCCGACGATGAACTAGCCTTCAAAGATGCAGTTCGCCCTCAACGAGGACCAGATTGCGGTTCGCGATATGGCGCGGGAATTTGCCGCGGAAAAAATCGCGCCGCACGCGATCCGCTGGGACGAGGAGAAGCATTTTCCGGTCGACGTGATGCGCGAGGCGGCAACACTCGGTATCGGCGGCATCTACATCCGCGATGACGTCGGCGGTTCGGCGCTGACGCGATTCGATGCTGCGCTGATCTTCGAGGCGCTGGCGCAGGGCTGTCCGACGGTGTCGGCCTTCATCTCGATCCACAACATGGCATCGTGGATGATCGATGCCTACGGCAACGATGCGCAGCGGCGGAAATGGCTGCCGAAGCTGTGCACCATGGAATTGCTCGCGAGCTATTGCCTGACCGAGCCGGGCTCCGGTTCGGATGCCGCGGCGCTGCGCACCCGCGCGGTGCGCGACGGCGATCACTATGTGCTCAACGGCCAGAAACAATTCATCTCCGGCGCCGGCGCCGGCGATGTTTATGTCGTGATGGTGCGAACCGGAGGCGAAGGCCCCGGGGGAATTTCGACGCTGGTGATCGAGGGCGCCACGCCTGGCCTTTCGCTCGGCGCCAATGAGCGCAAAATGGGCTGGAACGCGCAGCCGACCCGCGCCGTGATCTTCGAGAATGCCCGCGTGCCGGTCGAGAACCGGCTCGGCGACGAAGGCATCGGCTTCAAGATCGCGATGGCCGGGCTCGATGGCGGCCGCATCAACATTGCCGCCTGTTCGCTCGGTGGCGCGCAGAACGCGCTCGAAAAATCGCTCGCCTACATGAAGGAGCGCAAGGCTTTCGGCAGACGGTTGGACGAATTCCAGGCGCTGCAGTTCCGTCTCGCCGATATGGCGACCGAGCTCGAGGCGGCCCGGACTTTTGTGTGGCGCGCGGCTGCTGCGCTGGACCGCAAGGACCCTGACGCCACCATGCTGTGCGCGATGGCAAAGCGCTTTGGCACCGATGTCGGCTTCGACGTCGCCAACCAGGCGCTGCAACTGCACGGCGGCTATGGCTATCTCAGCGAATACGGCATCGAAAAGATCGTGCGCGATCTGCGGGTGCACCAGATTCTGGAAGGCACCAACGAAATCATGCGGCTGATCGTGTCGCGCAAGTTGATCGAGGGCGGGCCATGAGCACGGCGGCTCAAGTTGCCGGCGACGAACCGGACCTGATCGCGCGGCGCGAGGGTTTTGCCGGGATCATCCGCCTCAACCGGCCGAAGACGATCAATGCCGTCACGCTGGAAATGTTCCGCGACGTCGACAAGGCGCTAGACGTGTTCGAAGCCGATCCGGAAGTGGCTGTAATCGTACTCGAAGGCGCCGGCGAGCGCGGGCTTTGCGCCGGCGGCGATATCCGCGCGCTCTGGGAAAGCTCCAAGGTCAACGGCGATCTCGGCAAGATTTTGTGGCGCGAGGAATACATCCTCAACGCCCGCATCGCCAAATTCCCAAAACCCTATGTCGCCTTCATGGATGGCATCGTGATGGGCGGCGGTGTCGGGCTCTCGGCGCACAGCCGCCATCGCGTGGTGACCGAGAAGACCAAACTCGCGATGCCGGAAGTGGGCCTCGGCTTCTTCCCCGATGTCGGCGGCACCTGGCTGCTGTCGCACGCGCCGGGCGAGATAGGAACGTACTTTGGATTGACCGGCCAGACCATGACCGGTCCGGACGCGATCTATGCGCGCTTTGCCGACGCGGTGGTGCCATCCGGAAAGATGCCTGCGTTGCGCGAGGCGCTCACCAAGGTCCGCCCTCGAACAAGCTCAAGTGAAGTGAAAGCCCTAATCGACGGTTTTTCAACGGGCGAGGCCTCGGGCCCGGTCGCGGCGATGCAACCGAAGATCGACGCATGGTTTGCCTATGACCGCATGCAAGATATTATTGCGGCCCTGCAGCGCGACGGCTCCGAGCCCGCCATCACAACGCTCAAGACATTGAGTGAAAAGTCGCCGCGCGGCATGGTGGTGACGCTAAAACTGCTGCGGCTGGCGCGGACAGCGGCCTCGCTCGAGGAATGCCTGGTGCGGGAATATCGCGCCGCGCTGGAAGTGTTCGCCAGCGACGATTTTCGCGAGGGCGTGCGCGCCGCCGTAATCGACAAGGACCGCAATCCAAAATGGTCGCCGCCGCGAATCGAGGATGTCACGCCGGAAATGGTGGCGCCGTACTTTGCCGAAATCGGCGCCGACGAACTGAAATTCACTTAATCAAAACAGAAACGCACCACGCGGAGGATTCGACATGGCAAGCATCGCATTCATCGGGCTCGGCAATATGGGCGGCCCAATGGCCGCCAATCTGGTCAAGGCCGGCCACAAGGTGACCGCGTTCGATCTGGTGGCGGCTTCGCGCGATCAGGCCAAGTCCGACGGCGCCGCGATTGCCGAAAGTTCGGTTGCCGCGGTGAAGGGCGCCGACGTCGTGATCACCATGCTTCCAGCGGGCAGGCACGTGATGTCAGTGTGGACTGAGGTGATCCCATCGATGAAGAAGGGCGCGCTTATCATCGACTGCTCGACGATCGATGTCGAAAGCGCCAAGCAGGCTCATGCTCTCGCGGCGACACATGGCATGGCCTCGGTCGATGCCCCGGTCTCCGGCGGCACCGTCGGCGCCAAGGGCGCGACGCTGACGTTCATGTGCGGCGGCGAGGAAAAGGCATTCGCGGCGGCAAAGCCCCTGCTCGAGAACATGGGCAAGAAACTTGTTCACTGTGGAAGCGCCGGTGCGGGCCAGGCAGCAAAGATCTGCAACAACATGATGCTTGCCATTTCCATGATCGGGGTCGGCGAAGCCTTCGTGCTCGCGGAAAAACTCGGGCTGTCGCACCAGGCGCTGTTCGACGTCGCCTCCACCTCATCGGGACAATGCTGGGCGCTGACCTCCTATTGCCCGGTGCCGGGCCCGGTGCCGGCCTCGCCGGCCAACAACAGCTACAAGCCCGGCTTTGCGTCGAACCTGATGGTGAAAGACCTGACGCTGGCGCAGGATGCGGCCAAGGCCTCGGGCGCGGCGACGCCGCTCGGCAAGCACGCCCAGGAGATCTACAAGGCGTTCGATGCGGCCGGCCATGGCGGGGTCGACTTTTCCGGAATTATCCAGCACGTTCGGAGCCTTGCCGGGAAGACTTGATGACCAGCTTTAAGGAAGCGCGCGCTTTTCTGCTCAAGCATCGCACCGATTACGATGCGGCGGTGAAGGGATTCCGCTGGCCCGACCCCGAGCCGTTCAACTGGGCGCTCGACTGGTTCGATGCCGAACTGGCGCGCGATCCCGCGAGCAAGGACCGCGCCGCGCTGTGGATCGTGGATGCCGGCAGCGACAGGGAAACAAAACTTTCATTCGGCGCGCTGTCGCGGCGCTCCAATCAGGTCGCAAACTTCCTGCGCGCGCAGGGCCTGAAGCGCGGCGACCATTTGCTGTTGCTGCTCGGAAATGTCGTGCCGCTGTGGGAGACCATGCTGGCGGCGATGAAGCTCGGTGTCGTCGTGATTCCCGCTACCACGCTACTCACGCCGGATGAGCTGCGCGACCGTCTTGATCGCGGCCGGGCGAGGGTGGTGGTGGCGACGCAGGACCAGGTGGCGAAATTCAAGGGCCTCGGCGGCGACCGTCTCGTGCGCATCGTAGTCGGCGCGACGTCGAAGCACGACGGCTGGCTGCCGTTCGAACAGGCGGCCGACGCGTCCGAAACATTCGTGCCTGATGGGCCGACCAAGGCCGACGATCCGGTGCTGCTTTATTTCACCTCGGGTACCACCGCAAAGCCAAAGCTGGTGCGGCATAGCCAGCGCAGCTATCCCATTGGCGCGTTGTCGACGATGTACTGGCTCGGGCTGCGGCCGGGTGACGTGCATCTCAACATCTCTTCTCCGGGCTGGGCCAAGCATGCCTGGAGCTGTTTTTTCGCGCCCTGGAATGCGGGGGCGACCGTGTTTGTGGTCAACCAGCCGCGCTTCGATGCCAAGGCGCTGCTCGCGACCATCGGCCGCTGCGGCGTCACTACCTTGTGCGCGCCGCCGACAGTGTGGCGGCTGTTCATCCAGGAAAAACTTTCGGCTTTCAAGGTGTCCTTACGCGAAGTCTGTGGCGCCGGTGAGCCGCTCAACCCCGAAGTGATCGATCAGGTGCGCGCGGCCTGGGGGTTGACGATCCGCGACGGCTATGGACAGACCGAGACCACCGCGCTTGCCGGCAACTCGCCGGGACAGAAGGTCAAAGTCGGCTCGATGGGCCGGCCGCTGCCCGGCTATCGCGTGCAGATCACCGATGGTGACGGGCACATCACGAAAGAGGGCGAGGTCACGCTGGTGCTCGGCACGGACCGCCCGGCCGGACTGATGCAGGGCTATCAGGCCGACGACGGCAAACTATCCGGCGCCGATGGCGATCTCTATCGCAGCGGCGACGTCGTCTTTGCCGATGACGAAGGCTATCTCACCTTCGTCGGTCGTTCCGACGACGTCTTCAAATCCTCAGACTATCGCATCAGCCCGTTCGAGCTTGAAAGCATCTTGCTCGAACATGAAAAGGTCGCGGAAGCCGCCGTCGTGCCGAGTCCCGACCCGATCCGGCTGGCGATCCCCAAGGCCTATGTGCTGCTGGTGGCGGGCACCGAGCGCACGCCGGAAACCGCGCTGTCGATCTTCCGGCACTTGCATGCACGGCTCGCGCCGTTCAAGCGCATCCGGAAACTCGAACTGGTCACCGAATTGCCGAAGACGATTTCCGGAAAGATCCGCCGCGTGCAGTTGCGCCGGCTCGAGCATGACAATAACCGGGATGACACGCTGCGCGGACACGAATTCCGCGAAGAAGATTTTCCGGAGCTGCAAAAGGTGCGGACCGCCGGGTTGGAGAGCTAGTCGATGAATGAAGTTTGGAAAAAACCGCCGGTTTCGCTGGAAACCTATCAGAACATGGTGGGCAAGGAGATCGGCGTGTCGTCATGGCACCTTGTCGATCAGAACCGAATCAACGTCTATGCCGACGTGATCGAGGATCACCAGTTCATCCATATCGATCCGGAGCGGGCCAAAAAGGAAACCGCGTACGGCACCACGGTGGCGCACGGTTTTCTCACGATGTCGCTGATGTCCATCATGTCCTATGAAGTGATGCCGGTCATCGAAGGCACCACGATGGGCGTGAACTACGGTTTTGATAAATTGCGCTTCATCTCGCCGGTGCGCGCAGGCTCGCGCGTTCGTGGCCGGTTCACGCTGGCGGAAGCGAAATTGCGCAAGCCGAAGGAATTGCAGTCACGCACCAACGTCACCGTCGAGATCGAAGGCGAAGAAAAGCCGGCGATCGTTGCCGACTGGATCGGGCTGATCTATTTCGCTTAACAATCACGGTCATGGCCGGGCTTGTTCCGGCCATCCACGTCTTGCTATGCACCAACCAAGAAAGACGTGGATGCCCGGCACAAGGCCGGGCATAACGAGAACCAGGAATATTATGCATGACAATCAGGTTTGACGGACGCGTCGCCATCGTCACTGGCGCGGGCAATGGTCTTGGACGGGCGCATGCCCTAGGGCTCGCCAGCCGCGGCGCCAAGGTCGTGGTCAACGATTTTGGCGGCGCCCGCGACGGCACCGGCGGCTCGCTGACCCCGGCGGAGACCGTGGTCGAGGAGATCCGCAAAGCCGGCGGCACGGCGATGGCCGATGGCGCCGACGTCTCGAATTTCACGCAGGTCAAGGCAATGGTCGAGCGCGCCACGAGGGAATGGGGCAGCGTCGATCTGCTCTGCGCCAATGCCGGCATTTTGCGCGACAAATCATTTGCGAAGATGGAAGTGATGGATTTTGCTAAGGTGCTCGACGTCCATCTCGTCGGTACCTTCTATTGCTGCAAGGCGGTGTGGGACGGCATGCGCGAGCGCAACTACGGCCGCATCGTGCTGACGACCTCGTCATCGGGCCTGTTCGGCAACTTCGGCCAGGCCAACTACGGCGCCGCGAAAGCCGGCATGATCGGCCTGATGAACGTGCTGGCCGAGGAAGGCCGCAGGAACAATGTCCGCGTCAACACGATCTCGCCGACCGCGGCGACGCGCATGACCGAGGAATTGCTGCCGCCGCAGGCGCAGGCGCTGATGCGCCCCGAGGCGATCACGCCGGCGGTGGAATATCTGCTGAGCGAGGACGCGCCGACCCGCACCATCATGGGCGCGGGTGCCGGCTCGTTTGCGGTGATCCGTATCATGGAGACCGAAGGCATTAACCTGCCGCAGACCGACTGGACGCCCGACGCCGTCGCCGCGCATTTTGCGGAAATCGCCGATATATCGACCGCGAAGGCACTGGAAGGCGCATTCCAGCAGACGCAAAAGTATGTCAGCCAGGCCGCGGCGCGGGCGGGGATAAAACTCTGACGAGGTCAGTCGCCGTCATCGGCGCCGGTCCCGCCGGCCTGATGGCGGCCGAGGTGCTGGCGAACGGCGGCGCACGCGTCACCGTCTACGACGCCATGCCGTCTGCGGGGCGCAAATTCCTGATGGCCGGGCGCGGTGGGCTCAATCTCACGCACAGCGAACCGCTGGCGCAATTTTTGGCGCGGTACCGCGAGGCGATGCTGCATCTCACAGCGGCGATCGATGCGTTTCCACCGGACGCATTGCGCGAATGGAGCGAGGCGCTCGGGCAGCCGACCTTTGTCGGCTCCAGCGGCCGGGTGTTTCCGAAGGCGTTCAAGGCGTCGCCCCTGCTGCGCGCGTGGCTGCGCCGGCTCGACGCTGCGGGTGTGCAGTTTGTGTTCCGTCATCGCTGGATCGGCCGGGACGCAAACGGCCGGTTGTTGTTTCAAACCCCGGATGGACAGCGCGTCATCGATAGCAGCGCGACCGTGCTGGCGCTCGGCGGCGCAAGCTGGCCGCGGCTCGGCTCCGATGGCGCTTGGGTCGAAACGCTCGCGGCGACAGGCGTGACGATCTCGCCGCTGAGGCCGGCCAATTCCGGCTTCACGGTCGCTTGGTCGGATATCTTCCGCGACCGGTTCGAGGGTCAACCGTTGAAAGGGGTGGCGCTTTCGTTCGGACCGCAGAGCGTTCGCGGCGAGGCGATCGTGACCCGCACCGGCATCGAAGGCGGTGCGGTCTACGCGCTGTCGGCCGAATTGCGCGAGGCGATCCTGCGCGAGGGAGAGGCCACGCTGCTCGTGGCGCTGCGGCCGGATCTCAAGTTCGATGATCTGACGGGGCGGTTGTCGGCGCCGAAAGGCAAGCAATCCCTCTCCAATTTTCTGCGCAAAGCCGTGCATCTGTCGCCGGTTGCCATCGGGCTTTTGCAGGAGGCCGCCAAAGCTGGCAGCTTGTCGCTGGCGTCGATGCCGCCGGCCGATCTCGCCCGCCTGATCAATTCCGTGCCGGTCCGGCTCACCGGAATAGCTCCGATCGCCCGCGCGATTTCGACCGCGGGCGGCATTTCATTCAGCGAGATCGACGAAAACTTCATGCTCCGCCGCTTGCCGGGCGTGTTCGTCGCCGGCGAAATGCTCGATTGGGAAGCGCCGACCGGTGGCTATCTGCTGCAGGCGTCGTTCGCAACCGGCGCTGCGGCGGGACGGGGGGCGCTGAAATATCTAGAAACGGCGTAGGACGCCGTCGCCCTTCGAGGCCTTCGCTGCGCTACGGCACCTCAGGGTGACGGCTACGAGAGAGCGTCATCCTGAGGTGCGAGCCTTGTGGTGCACTTGCACCACTGGCGAGCCTCGGAGGATGCGCGGGCGGCTACCTCAACTTCCCCCGTGCCGCCACCGGCAGCGTGCCGATGATTTCCTCGCCCCGCACCATGACCACTTCGTCCATCATGTTGACGACGACGCAGACGTGATTGGGCACGATCCGCACGACGTCGCCGACATTGGGGCGGGTGTTGCTGCGGGTCAGATCGAGAAAACCGTGCTCCTCGGCAAAGCGCGCGATTCTTGCCTCGGGATGTTCGAGGATTAGCCCATGGCCTTCCAACCCGCCGCCGGTGTCCGACGTCAGTGTCTTCGAGCCGGCATCCAGAATGCCGCGATCGGGGCCGGCGCGGCTGACCACGGTGGCATAGATGTTGAGCGCGCAATCGTCCCAGCCGGCAACACCGGCCGCGACCTGCATGCGGTCGTTATAGATGTAAGTGCCGGGCCGGTGCTCGGTCGCGCCTTTGAGCTTGCCGACATTTTTCATGTTGGGCGTGCCGCCGGTCGAAACCATCGCCGCATCGAGGCCATGCGCGCGGACGCCCGCCAGCGCTTCATCGAAAAATTGTTGTGCCTCGGTCCAACCGGTCTCGGTCGGGTACAGCATGAAGCCTGCAAACGTCAGTCCCTTGGAGCCTGCGATCTCGCGCGCGAGCGCAATCGCTTCCGCAGGGGTTTCGACCCCGGCGCGTTTGCGTCCTGTGTCGCATTCGACGACAACCGAGAGCGGGCGGCCGGAAGCCGCGGCCGCCTTCGGCAGGTCCGCGATCACAACCGGGTTGTCGGCAGCGACCGTCATGTTGGCCTTGGCCTGCAGCGCGCCGAGCCGCGCCATCTTCTCGTCGCCGAGCAGATTGTAGCTGATCAGGATGTCGTCGATGCCGGCATCGGCCATCACCTCGGCCTCGCCCAACTTCTGGCAGGTGATCCCCTTGGCGCCGGCCGCGACCTGCATTCGCGCCAGCATCGGGCTCTTGTGGGTCTTGATATGCGGCCGGTTGGCGACGCCGGCGGCATCGCAGGCCGCCTGGATCCGCGCGATGTTGCGCTCGACGCGTTCCATGTCGATGACCGCACAGGGCGTGCCGTATTCCCGGGCGATCTTGGCGGCGAGGGGTGTGGTCATCAAGTTGGCTCCGGTTTTGTCCCTCGTCATTGCGAGCGAAGCGAAGCAATCCATTTGTCCGAGGTGCAGAATGGATTGCTTCGTCGCTGTGCTCCTCCCGATGACGACAGAAATATTGTGTGGCTAAGCCTGCTCAATTTCTTCGCGAAGCACTTCCAGTTCGAGCCATCGGTCTTCGGCCGCCGCAAGTTCGTGTTGCGCCTTAGCGATCGCGGCTGAGGCTTCGTCAAACTTCTTGCGATCTTTCCGGTAGAGGTCGGGATCGTCAAGGGTGCGCTGCTGCTTGGCAATCTCGGCCTGCAGCTTGGCAATCGTTTTCGGCAGCGTCTCCAGCGCGTGCTTTTCGTTGAAATTCAGTCGCCGTTTTGGTGCAGCCTCAGGTGCCGCGGCGGCGTCCTTTTTCCCTTCGAAAGGCGCCGCCTTCATTGGTTCGCGCCTGATGTCTTCGCCGCGCTGCAACAGCATGTCGCTGTAGCCGCCGGCATATTCGATCCAGCGGCCGCTGCCCTCGGGCACGATCACCGAAGTCACCACGCGATCCAGAAAATCGCGGTCGTGGCTGATCAGGATCACCGTGCCTTCGTACTCGCCGAGCATTTCTTCCAGCACGTCGAGGGTTTCGAGGTCGAGATCGTTGGTCGGCTCGTCCAGCACCAGGAGGTTGGAGGGTTTTGCCAGCGCCCGCGCCAGCATCAGCCGGCCGCGCTCGCCGCCGGACAGTACTTCCAGCGGCGTGCGCATCTGTTCCTGCGCGAACAAAAAATCCTTCATATAGCTGACGACGTGCTTTGGTTTGCCGCCGACCATCACATGGTCGCCACGGCCGCCGGTCAGGGCGTCCGCCAGCGTCGACCTGGGATCGAGGCTTTCGCGGTGCTGGTCAAGCGTCGCCATTTCGATGTTGGCGCCGTGGCGGACGGTGCCGGTGTCCGGCGTATCCGCGCCGGTCAAGAGATTGACCAGCGTGGTCTTGCCGGCGCCGTTCGGCCCGACGACGCCGATACGATCGCCGCGCTGCACGCGGATCGAAAAGCCGTCGACGATCTTCCGCTCACCGTAGGATTTGCCGATGCCTTTGGCCTCGATCACCAGCCGCCCGGATTTTTCGGCTTCGGCTGCGGCGAGATTGGCGCCGCCAGTCGTACCGCGATAGTCGCGGCGCTGGTCGCGCAGCGCATGGAGATTGCCGAGCCGCTTGACGTTGCGCTTGCGGCGGCCGGAAACGCCATAGCGCAGCCAGTGCTCCTCGTTGACGATTCTGCGGTCGAGCTTGTGCTGGTCGCGCTCCTCCTCGGCCAGCACCTCGTCGCGCCACGCCTCGAACGCGCCAAAGCCGCGATCGATCTGCTTGATCTGGCCGCGATCGAGCCAGGCGGTCGCGCGCGACAGGTTGGTGAGGAAGCGGCGATCGTGGCTGATGATGACGAGCGCAGAGCGGCGGCTGTCCAGTTCGCCTTCCAGCCATTCGATGGTCGGAAGATCGAGGTGGTTGGTCGGCTCGTCCAGCAGCAAGATGTCGGGCGAGGGCGCCAGAACTCGCGCCAATGCCGCGCGGCGCGCCTCGCCGCCGGAAATATGCGCGGGATCTTCATCGCCATGCAGGCCGAGTTGTTCCAGCAGGAAGCGGGCCTGATAATGGTCATCGCCGGGGCCGAGGCCGGCCTCGACATAGGCGAGCGTGGTCGCGTGCGAACCGAAATCCGGCTCCTGCGGCAGGTAGCGGATGGTGGCGCCGGGCTGCACAAAACGACTGCCGCTGTCCGGCTCGACCAGGCCAGCGGCGATCTTCAAGAGCGTCGATTTGCCGGAGCCGTTGCGGCCGATCAGGCAGACGCGCTCATTGGCGGAGACCGAGAGTTCGACGCCCGACAACAGCGGCGTGCCGCCAAAGGTCAGCGCGATGTCCTTTAACTGGATCAGCGGCGGCGCCATTGCTCAGCTCTGGTTTGGCGCGGGCTGCGCCGCGCGCTGGCGCTGGATGCGGCGGATGGTCTGGTCGAGCGCCGACAAAAACGTCGAGCGGTCGCGCGGCGCGAACGATTTCGGCCCGCCGGTGATTTCGCCGGACGAACGCAGGTCCGTCATCAAGTTACGGACCGCGAGCGTCAGGCCGATCGATTGTTCAGTGAACGGTTTTCCGTTCGGCGCGATCACCTCCGCTCCGGCCTTGATGCAGCGGCTTGCCAGCGGAATATCCGACGTGATCACGATATCACCTTTGCCCGCGCGTTCCGCGATCCAGTCGTCGGCGGCATCCATCCCGGAACCGGTCGCGACGCGCTCGATCAGCGGATCTTGCGGCACGCGGATGAACTGGCCCGCGACCACGCTCACGGGCAGGCCGTGCCTGGCCGCGACGCGATAAATCTCATCCTTCACCGGGCAGGCGTCGGCGTCGACATAGATCCGGGTGGTTTGGCTAAGTGTCATCATCTGACGGCTGTTTTGCTGCCGCGTGGTACTCCATCGTGGTCCCAATTGCGAGCAAAACAGGGTGGGGAACACGCTTGCCACGACATCTGCTTCGCGTACCATTATCTTGAGAAAAACAACCGGAAATAAGAGGAAACACATGACCAGCCGGCTCGAAACCTACCGCGTCTCGGCCTACAACACCGCCAAACAATCCGAAAACAAGATGCACGACGACACGGTGGCCAAACGGTTCGGATTCAGTGGCGGCCTCGTCCCCGGAGTCGACGTGATGGCCTACATGATGCATATGCCGGTCGCAAAATGGGGCCGCGATTTCCTCGAACGCGGGTTGATCGACGCGCGGTTCGTCAAGCCGGTCTATGACGGCGAAATCGCCGACGTCACCGCGAAGGAAAGCGATGGCGTGCTGTCGATCGAGGTCAAGAGCCGCGGCCAGCTCTGCGCCACCGGCACGGCATCGTTGCCGGCCTCCGCGCCGGCGATTTCGATCGCGGATTATCGCGAGGTCGCGGCAGTCGCCGAGCGCAAACAGGTCGACGCCATGTCCTACGAACTCGGCAAATGGCTCGGCACCGTGCCGCGTCGCTGGGCGGGCGATGCCGCCACGGAATATCTCGCCGATATCCGCGAGGCCGATTCGATCTATGCGCGCGAAGGCTTTGGCCATCCCGGCCTGCTGCAGCGGGTGATGAACCGGGTGCTGGTCGACAACGCCATTTTGGGCCCATGGATCCACGTCGGCAGCAGGATGCAGCTACTCTTGGCCGGCAAAGCTGGCGACGAGATCACCGCGCGCGCCAAGGTGACCGGCAACTACGACAAGAAGGGCCATCGCTTCGTCGAGCTCGACGCGCTGGTCGTCGCCAATGGCAGCACGCCGCTGGCGCACTGCCAGCACATCGCGATCTATCAGCCGCGCGAACAGGTGGCGGCGTAGGAACGATCAGTTGAACAGCCGTACGTCAATTGCATCGGGCTCCAGTAGCAAGGGATGATTCGAATGCGGAAAGCCGCCGACCCCGAATATGCAACGCTGAAGGCTTTTCTTTCGTTTTACACGGACCGGTACTTCAATCTTGAGAGCCTGTCGCCGGACAAGCGGCCGATTGCATGCCTTGAAATGCTGGAAAAAATGGGCATAGCAACGGCCGCCCGGGGGCTACGTCAGGCAATCAATGATTGCGTGGAACGGTCTTTCCATTTCGACCACAAGGAGGTCGAGAGGTTGGATTCCGAACTTCGGGCGCGCGGCATTGTCACGTTGTCTGAACTGCGGAGGCGCTATTCGAAAGCCTACGCCAAGATAAAGAAGCGAGCCTGCATAAAGAGCGATACAGAATACTATCTCATTCGCAATGTGCTTGATGATCCCACCGAAAAAAGTGCCGACGAGCGAGCATTGCTCGAAAAAATGGCTTTTGAATATGAAGGCATCTAAATTCAGCTCGGGCTTGAGATGGCGATTGTCACAAGCGCCTACCGTCCGCGCGAACAGGCGGTGCAGGGTTTTTGCGGCTCTATGCCGGCCGCAAACCCGGAGCCGGTTTGTGCCGGGCGCTGCATATCAGCCCATTTTGAGGAATTCGGGACGATGACCATTACCATCGATTACTATTTGTCGCTCAACTCGCCCTGGACCTATATGGGCAGCGCGCTGTTCGCCGAGATCGCCCGGCGGAATAATGCGACCGTCAACGTCAAGCCTGCCAAGTTCGGCCCGATCTTCGAGAAGACCGGCGGGCTGCCATTGCCAAAACGCTCGCCGGAGCGGCGTGCCTATCGGATGATGGAGCTGAAGCGCTGGCGAGAGGTGCGGGGTCTTCCGATTAACCTCGAGCCAAAACACTCTCCCAGCGACGATGCGGCCGCGACGCGGCTCGTGATCGCGGCCAAGCTGCAGGGTGGGGATGCCCACAAGCTGTCGATGGAGTTGGGGCGCGCGATATGGGAGCGTGAGGAATCGATCGCCGATCCCGCGGCCATCGCGTCGGCCGCCCAGCGCGCCGGTCTCGACGCTGCGGCGCTGCGCGCGGCCGGCCCTTCGGACGCCGAACTCGACGGGCTCTATGAGCAATACACCCAGGAAGCGCTGGCGGCAGGCGTCTTCGGCGCGCCCAGCTTCGTGCTGCCTTCC
>Ga0209488_10003034_pt1 | contig 13582 bp, 13 predicted proteins | sample Rivendell_Oct201_8_FD_188349 | JGI IMG/M metagenome (GOLD analysis project Ga0209488, IMG submission 188349) | Vadose zone soil microbial communities from the Eel River Critical Zone Observatory, Northern California, USA -... | ecosystem: Environmental > Terrestrial > Soil > Vadose zone >...
GACGGAGGCGTGGAACGTACTTGTACGAGCCGATCTCCTCGGCGGTGTACACCGCCGCGAACGTGAATCCGCGCTCGAGCGCGGCGCGCGTGTGAGCGAAAGAGGCGCGATCTACGTTTGAGAGGACGGCGAGCTTGAGGGCGAGGGGGGAGGAGGATAGTTGGGTGAGGGCGGCGATGGTGTTGGGAAAGATTGGTCAGGTGGCGAGGGACTCTGCGAAGGCGGCGGCCGCGGGTGAGGTATGCGTTACCGTTGCTCCCTCTCCGCCGCCGCCATCGTTGTCATTGGCTGGGGACAACGCGGACGAAGACGTACCCACTTGGGAGACCCCCAAGGACGCCTCTTGTCGTGAGACTACGGCCGACGCTACGGTGTTTCCGCTGACTTCGGGCAAGCCGGGTTGACTGCGGATACGCCGGGACGGCTCGTCATACGCTCTCGCTAGGATGTCGGAATAGAGAGCTGTCGGGTTCTTCGCTCGCAGATCTGACGAGAAGGCGAGGAGGAGGACGTCTGATTTGGACCGGTCATGGTTCAAATCGGCAGAGGGGCCTGAGGGCATCGTAAATACCAGTTTCCCGTCCTATTCGCACGACCCTATGAATATGGCATTGGTAGACCGTGTGTGTGAATGAAACGAACTACGAGGGTGCCGTAGACGTCGAATTGTGAAAGAGACATGGCTGTATAACGTCATCGTCATCCCTGAGGTTAATGGCGCATATCCACACCGTGTGAGAAAAAAGTCGCATTGCGTCAAGGGTACTCCCATTCTACTCTATGCTATGCGCTATTGGAATTCTGGTAGACAATGCTCTCCAGGACCATATGGCTGTACAGCGCCAGAATCAACGTCGGCGAAAGACAGGGCCAAAAATAGCGCAGACTTGCCTTTGATGTCAGTGCCGTCAATCCAGCCGAGTTCTCAGAGGTATGTCGTCCAGACTGAGGACCAGGTTGTGGCTTCCTGCCTTTCAAGAATGCGTCTAGGACGGCCTTCGTTGTCGTTGGAGTGAGATCCTCCTACATGTCAAATCACGTCAACATTCCCAAGCACCGCGTCGCACCGAGCGAGGGCCATACGTAGAAATCATCGTTTACGGCCATCATCGGCGCATTGCTGCAGGCACCTTGGCACTCTACTTCAATCACGGTGAACTTGCCATCCTTCGTCGTTTCTCCGGGCTTGACTCCGCCTAGGTGATTGCACACCGCCTCCAGGATTTCGGTGGATCCGCGGAGCATGCACGGCGTCGTAGTGCACACCTGCACAAAGTTCTCGCCGATAGGCTCACTGGACGTCCCTCTCGCACCTCAGAGGGGCAAGGGATGCGAAAATGTGGGACCACGTACCGGTTGAACATGGTGTAGAACGTCGCGACTTCGTAAACCCGCATTGGCTGCATTTCGAGCAGCTTCGCCACGTAATTCATAACGCTGATGCTCGTCCATCCCTTATTTTGCCGCTGGCCGAGGTCGAGGAGGGGAATGACAGCTGCCTTCTTGTATTGGGGCGGGTAATGAGATATGATTTCATTGGCGCGTTTGAGATTCTCGGGTGTGAACTGGAAAGCAATCTTGAAGAACGTGTGAGACAACGGGAAAAAGGGAAATTATATACGATGATACCCCAGGGTTGTTGTATGGCGTGTCCCTGTGCTGCAACGTTGACAACGGGGTAAGCAACCAACGCTCATGGACAGCGCAAACGGACAAACCACAAAGAGCGCGTCGGAGCGCCGAGGCAAAGAGGTCGAGACGGAGCGCACTTGTCTAGCTAGACGAGCCGCAGAGAAGGGTCTTGCCAGATTAACAGCTATGAGCATGACGAACGAACGATATCCGACGTAGCGTTGACCCTCCCAAGGCCATTCTACCGGGGTTTGCCGAACCAATCATCACATTGTGAAATCAATCATAGACCTCTTCCACCTCTCCGAAACCTCGTCCACCTTAATCACTACCCCCGCAGCCGCCTTTCTAAGACGACCCTCGCTAGCCCCACCACCACCTTTGACAAGCACTCCCTTTTCCAACCGTGCGAAGAGCCCCTGCGCCCATTCACCCACCGCAAGCAACAACGCCGTATGTTCCAAGCTCAGAGACCTCCCACCGTCGAGCTCCACGCACGCATCGAGGATAACAAGCGCGAGTTCCAGCGCAGTCGTAAGCACCCGCGCGTCCTTGTCACCTTCCCCGCTCCCCGACTCCCCGCCAGACTCCCCCTCGTCCTCCGCGCCTCGCGCGATGGGCCGCGTTCCCAGCGTGACGGCAAGCTCAAGCGCATCCGGCGCCACGACGGCCAGCCATGCCGGCGCATTTCGCGACGCGTGCACGAGGACGCCGAGCGTCGCGAGTAAGTGGGAGAGAACGAGCGCGTTGAGGATCAGCCCCGTCCCGGCGCCGCGGTACTGATGCAAGACGTCGCGGTGCACGGTGCGCTCTTCGCGCGCTTGTTCGTCCCGTAGGAAGAGCCAAAAACGGTTCATCAGCGGGTAGAGGAAGCACTCGACCGCAACGTCCGTAAACTTGGTCTTCGCGGCTTGTGTCTGTGACATGCGCAGTTGCTCGAGCAGTTGCGCCGTGCTTGGTTGTCTGACCTCGGTGACTTTTGCAGGCTGTCGGATACGCAGCTGGCGTTCGCGGACAAGATTTGGCATACGGTCTGCATTCGCCTCGCGAGTGTTTTCGATTGTTAAGCGGGCAATGTCTTGCAGTAGCCCTTGCACTTGCGTCGTGGACGACGCTAACAGGTAGCGCTCGTGCTGCGTCCCTGGTAGCCGTTTGCTAGGAAAAGACACGCGATCCCCTGTGAGAGGCTGGACTGCAGCCGCACTTGGCAGTGGGAGGCCGGCTAATTCGAGAGCACCGAGTGCGAGAGCGTTCATCATTACATAGCGCTGATCGGTCGAGTATTGATTCTTGAAGAATTCCTCGATGATCGCCCTGCCATGTCTGGTCAGTAGTAGCGCTACAAGAGTAGGTAGTAGCTCACGGAGCCGCCTTCCGAGGAGAGCACGCAACGAGAGCATTAAGCGCGGCTTGCCGCTTAAGGTCGAAACCATCCAATTCATAGTTGTCATGTAGGCCAATCAGACCATAGACAAGGTTCACCGCATTCTCCTCTTTTGAACGTAAATCATATAATAATGACATTATTCCGGCTGGTGACTTACCTAGCTCTGTCCCGTAGCTTCGTTTTCGCCGGACAAGTTCCTCGGCCACATCCAGCGCGATCTCAATCTTCTCAGCGTCTTGATTTTCCTGTTCAGTCTTCAGACCGCTCGTGCTTCGGATCATTTCGCCCAACTGCGCGAGATACACAGGTCGTGAAATCTTTGTGCGACCTACGCGTAGTGTGGGGTCTTTCTCGATCTCCGCGAGCTCCGAGGGCGTAGGACTAGGAGACCGAGATGACGCCTGTGAGGCGTACCCCGTCAGCGAGTCATCAGAGTCGTAGCCGTCTGCAGGACCGCGTAACGGTCGAGAACTTTGCGCGGGTTCGTTTGCGGGTTCGAACGCATCCTCCTCCAGGATCTCCTCGATGGCAAACCCATGCTCCTCGTCGTCACCCAGGACTTCGGCATCTGCGTCCTTCTCAGCGAGGAGCTGACGCACGCTTCTAGCCCACGGTTTCCCTCCATCATCTCCGTCCCAATCTTTGAAATCGAGCTCTTTTCCTGTGCGGCGCGCTACTTCTTCCGCTACCAGCATACCGCAACGCCGAACTGCGGGGTCCAGATGTCCGATATAAGTTGATATGCTATGGATGAAGGGCACAGAGACGGCTAGCTCCCGTAGCGTCGAGGAGGAAGGAGGGAGGTATGATATCGCAGTCAAGAACAACAGCGTTAGATCTATCGGAAATCAGAGAAACGAAGACATGCTTAAAAGCCTCGGGTAACAACGTACAGTGATGTCGCCCTATTAAGGAATGTTTTATGTGCTCAGGTGACGTCCATAGATCCAGAGTTGCATTCAAAAAGGCAGAGAGGGCTGCAATTCAAACTTGAGACACATACACATCGCAGTGACAAGGTGCTCGCCTCTGACGTCTACAGCATCGGTAGTGGCGCCTGCCACCCAACAGGTGTACACGCGGGCATATCCTTCACTCCAGTCTCGTGAGAGAACAACGGCTGAGGTACTTTCTAATAAGTACTTTTTGTCTTCCCCCAAGCTCCCTACTATTCCCAGGAGCACGCCTGCCTCTCGTTTCACGAGTCCCCGTGAGAGCCATGAGGTATCAAGGGAAGTGTCTGGAGCTGAGATATGTGCGAATAGGGAGGCAAGAATATTCTGGAGCGTGAATGAGGATGGTAGTGATTCGAGAAGAGCGACCCAAAATGAGGAATATAGTTCTGTGGCCCGGCCCCCTCGTGACAGGCGTCTTCTCATGATAGGCAGGGTAGATAAAAAGAACGAAGGTTGCGATGGCGCGGTCGGCTTGGATGGAGGAAACGCGCCGACATTTGCGAGTTTCGTGAACAAATAAGTGATAGACGACATACTTTCTGAAAGTTATCAGGGATGAGGGTTGTTGCACCAAAGGCATGACGCACCTTCTTTACGTTCCTGTGAGAGTTTCCAGAGCAGAGCCTCACACCTGAGACTTAAATTGGAAAAATATGGTCCCTGCTCCAATTCCTTTGGAGGCTCTCCCTTCCCTTCGAGAGCATTGGCTACCCTCGCAGGTACTGACAAGACCCTCACCACTACATCCTCCCACGCAAGGGTCGTCTGTCCATGGGACGGATCTTTATTCAAATGCGAGAAAACGGTTGTGTGCAAGCGATCCAGGGGGTAAGCTTTCGTTAAACGAGCCAGCAGATCCATCGAGTATGGCGTGAAAGGAAGAGACAATATAGATCCGTAGGCGTGCGCTGTAACTTCGCCTGCTGCAGGGCTCGCATAAGAGAAGGTATCAGGGATGAACCATTGCTCCACCAAGGGCATTAGCTTTTCTCGAGATAAGTCAGGTTCCCAAGTAGGGATGACATGCTCCAATAGTGCTCTCTGAATAGGGGGGATGTGTCGAAGGGCATTGAAGGATGCTGAGTAAAGAGGGGCCGTATTGAATTGCTTATATTGAGGTGGGAGAAGGCCAATACAGTCTAGAAGACTGGTGATGAGTACGAGGAGTGTATGTAGATCAGGTATGGGAGATTGTAGCTTGTTGATCACGTCTCTGACTTGACTTGCAGTATCACCTGCCACCATTCTGAAGGAACTGTCACTGGCAGCTACCAGAAGAGATGTTGAGCACAAAGCAGCCAGTCGACCTTAACCCCAGGCAGTGGTTAACTGTCGATGTGTTATCTTATCTTATCAAAAATCACACCACCAACATCCACCCCAGTGTCAGGGCTGTCTCATACACGTACATTCACACGAAACGTATAAATCGCGATGAGAGACGGTGAGAGTGTCACCACTGACACAAGTAGGGTGATGACAAACAAACGCACACGCCAAATGGCTCCACCGATGACGATCTGGCAAAAGCGAACATCTACTACCGGTGGGAATCAGTCTTTTCGGGCACGGATGGTTCCTCCGATTGATGGCCGCCGTGAAAGATGCGGGCGGACCCAGAGGTTCGAGGAGCACGAGTGAGCTTGGGATTGTTGTGGCGAGCCCGCAAGAACAACCGACCTTCAGGCTCCAGGCTCCGAATCGAGCATCGTTGCACAGAATACGTATTTACACGATCGTTTTCATTGTAAGACTCGGACTTGTAACTAGATGCTTAATACGCATTGTTTGTATATTCGGTTGAGATCCGAGCTCAGAGGTTTCTGCGACGCACGGCGCCGTGTACCTGCCACGCAACCCTGGAAGTTGGGCCGATTTACCGGAAGCGCGGGCAACCTTTACTCTCTTCGCTCATTACCTCCCTTCACTGCAACTCCCACAGCCTGTACTTTTAGACTTCTTTCCCGTAGCACGTCGCCGCCATGGGTTTATCAGACTTCCTTGTGACTGACGACCTAACCGTCCTCCTTGGTCTCACAACTGCCTCCATTTTCTTGCTCTATAACTTGTATAAGCCTCAGTCCTTGGTGCATCCGATTCTCCTCGGCAGGCAAAGCGATGTTGCGAGGGTCAGGATGCCGGGGGAGAGCGCAGTACACAGGAACTACGCCACTGGACTCATGGGACGAGTACGTGTTCATATTAGTGCACGCTGAGCGCTCGCCCACACTTCATATAGTTTACAACCCGACCCTCTCGGGAGATTTTGACCATCCTCGATCTCATCAAACCCGAGTCGGACGCACCCCGTTCCCTTTGGTCGACCAAGGTAACATCTTTCTTCCGACTCTGTTGTTATCAGGTTCTGCAACCCTCTGCCCCCAGATATCTAACTCTCACCTCGCGGAGCGTGTAAAAGCTCTCGGCACGGGCCTGTGCCTTGCTGGTCTGACACGCGAGTCCAATGTGCTCTTACTTCTAAATGATGGTCTTGGTAAGCAAATACTCATATAGTCAGTTTCCGTTCCTTGCACTCACCATCCTTGCCACACCTAGAGTTTCTCATCACCGAACTTGCATTGGCTTCGCACTCTATCCCGTCACTGACTCTTTCGTCCGCTTCGCTTCTTTCACCCGTGCTTGAATCGCACCCTCCGTCAGCCATCGTCGTCGAGGGCAACTTCCTTTCCCACGCGCTCGAGCTCATCTACGAACTGAACGAACTTGGCCATCATTTAGTCATTGTGGTAGGCGAGACAGATGAGAAGGTATTCTCCCAGGCATCCCAGCACATCAAGCTTGCGCGATGGAACGACTTAGAGGCACAAGGCAAAGCAGCGCCGCCCGTAATTAGCCCAGCTCCAGGTTGTCGTCATTTGCCATCCGTTCTTGCGGGTTTAGTCTTACTCACCCATCCTTGGCAGGACCCGACGATGTATTTACCATCTCGTTTTACCGGGACACCAACAATGAGGTGCGAGCAGCACATCTCACTCATCAAAATATTACTGCCGGGGTCACTGCCGTTCGCGCACTCCTCCCGACATCTGCTTCTTTATCTGCTCTGGACACCATTACCTCAGCCCATTCGCTAAGCACCGCCTTTGGACGCACGGTCGCGTATACGGCTTTGTATGACGGAACCAGCTTCGCCACCTTAGAGAGTTCAAAGCTCTTCCAATTGGTCCTTGGTATGACACATGACGACGATTTTCTACGTGCTGTACTTACCTCGGGCTTTTCAGTGGGTCCGTTGCACCCGATTGATGACGTAATGTCCACACGGCAACTCGGAATCCCCCCTGCAACAGTCTTGTTCCTGAAGCCCAACCACTTGGGCGATGTTGTCAATGCGATAATATCAAACGCGAAAAGGTCCTTCATTTTCCCTCTCGCCTGGCGACAGAAGTTTGCGGGAATTTTTGAAGGCTACTTCACCAAACAAAGTCTCTGGGACAGGCTTGTGTTTGACAATGCCCGTAGCGTCGCCCTTAGAGACGGATCGGCCTCAATAAGGGCTGTAGTCGTAAGCGACGGGGCCGTTCCTGCGAGCCTACTTACCCCAGCACGCATTGCGCTATCCGTGCCGCTCGTCATTGCGCACACGCACCCGCTCGTCACTGCTCCCATTTTGGCGTCGCATCCACACGACGTGCAGACATTCCCTGTTACATCAGACCTCGACCTCGCCCACGTCGGGTCACCGACGATCAACGTTGAGGTCAAACTCATTGGCGTTGACGATGGAGCAGTGGAGAAGGGCGAGGACCCAGAGGGTGTGCTTCATGTGCGCGGGCCAATCGTTGGCCGCGTGGTTGTCCCCACAGACGAGGCAGAGACTGAGGCAGATGAATCAAACACCGACGCGTCGTGGGTGTCGACCGGGGATCGAGCACGTGTGCAGACCAATGGTGCGTTCAAGGCGTGGACCACGGCCAAAGCCCAGTAGTGGGAGGTAGTAGGAAGCATGAGGCTGCCGTGTGTACATTTAATTAGATGATTATTCTTTCACGTGTAGCAGGCTCGTGGGTGTTCTTGTCCCTCTTACAGAGCTAATATTCAACTCTCCAAATTCGATGTGTCCGCCTGAGCAATTGAATTTATCATGCTGAGGGTGATCTTGAGGGGTTTCTTGCTGCTGCTGTGTGGATGCTTTTGTAGTGGAGAAATCCGGTGGCTGTGAGAAAGAAGATAAGGTTTGCAATCAACAACACATGATGACCTCACACGTGATGCGACGCGCTCGGTTCCGTCGACGGATATAAAGGTCGCGCGGCGTTGGTACTGCGTATCGCTCCTTCCAACTCTTCCCGTCCCCGCTACCGCCGTTCCAATAATTAGCGCTTATATCTCTCAAACAATGTCATCCCCTCTTCCATCCCCTCTTGCTTCTCCTGCCCCTGTTGCTACTTCCGCTGGGAAGAAATCCTCCACCCGTTCCAAGGCAGCCAAGCCCAGTTCCACCAAGAAGACTAAGGCTGCTACCACAAGGAAGCCCGCAGCAGAAAAGAAGTCGGTTTCCAAGTCATCGCCAATTGACCATCCCTCGTGGAAGGATATCATCAAGGTTCGTCTGCCTTGCGTTGATGCTTATCGCCCCTCTTTCGTTAACTGTGCCACAGGAGGCTATTACTCAGCATCGCGAAGACGCTCGCACTGGTGTCTCACGCAGCGCGATAAAGAAGGTACGCCCTACTTTTGTGGCATGAGTTCGTCTTATTGATGCATGGTTCCAGTATGCTGAGGAGACATACAAGCTCGATATGACCTCGGCGTCGAATCTTCATCAACTGAACTTGGCTCTTACCCGTGGAGCTGAGAAGGAGACATTTGTTTTCCCCAAGGGACCTTCAGGCAAAGTCAAACTTGCTCCTAAGCGTCCCAAGGCCTCTGCTGATGCCAAAGAGGTAAATCAACCCATATCGTATGTGGAGTGTTATTAACACTAGTGCAGAACACCAAGCCGCCATCCAAGAGGGCTACGACCGCGAAGAAAGCTACCGAGACGGTCAAGACGGCACCAACAAAGAAGGCCACTACTAGTAAGACTAAGGCTCCAGTGGATAAGGGCGTGAAGAAATCTGCCGCTGCCCCGAAGAAGGCCCCAGCAGTCACTAAGAAACTTGCTACTACAAAGAAACCAGTTACGACGAAGAAAGTGACCAGCGCCAAGAATGACGCTAAGAAGGTTAGTCTTTTCTGCATAACTGCCTAGGCATAGCGCTCATCACTTTGTACAGACTGCAGCGAAAGCAGCTGCAACAAAGGCCAAGTCCACGACAAAGACTGCCAAGTCCGCATCGGCAAAGGCTAAGCCGGCGTCTGCGTCTAAAGGTGGAGCCAAGCGCGCCTCCAAGAAGGTATAGGTTTTGTAAGCCTATATTTGATCCATTACTATGAGTGCGATCAGTCGGCTACAGCATAGATAGGATCTCTTCTTGCTCCATATCTTTATCTCAGTGTATCCAGGTTCCGGTGCTGTATGTTATGATATTAGTAGTCGACCATCATCCTTGCCTTTTTGGCTATGCCACGAATGTGTGCGCGGATGGTCAACCGCCTTCTGTAATTTATTGGGAGCCCAGTGGTGGGTATAGTCATCTATAGATCTGAACGGCCCCCTCGGGATCGCATATCTACCCTGACACGTTGCTAGTGCAACGCTGTTGGCGCATGAGTGCGATATTCAACTGCCCTTTTGAGTCCTACCTGGTATCATTAATAAGCAGTGTGATGGCAGAGCCCCTGCGCGCACTGCGCATCTATACGTATTAAGTAAGTGACTGCACAGCCAAAAGTCAACAAACGTGTTTGCGTGAATCACGCCGTTGTAAGATACCCGAGTGCGCTCGCACGCGTAACGGCGGACACACAGAACACTTGTACCACAGGTCGTCGCAACTAATCTCGGCGCCGAAGTCAAGAGGAGTGCCACGGAGAACAAGATACAGAAGCGACCTGCCAGTGTGTGATACGCGATTTAAATTGCCATGTGGGTTGTGGGGTTGTGGGGAGGGGAATGCACTGGTAATTTCGCCTCCCAGCGCGGAGGGGTAATGTAGCCTAGTCACAGTAAGATCGCGCTCGGGAGCAACCCAGAACGTGATGAGTGAAATACAGATCGAATTTTCTGTGAATGACTGAGGACTTACATGATTCATGATCCATCGCGGTGCACCCCGTCGCAAGACCCGGGTGAGCTGAGGTAGGCTGTGACTAAAATAAGAACATCTGATCTAGAGGATAGAGGCTGATGCGATTTCTATCCGGCTAAGCGAGTAACCTCAGACATCAGACATGTCTGTCTGCCCCGTCTGCCAGTACCAGGGCTGGTGAATTTCGACCTTGAAATCCACCAACAGCCCAACACGGCAGCGCAGTGTGAGAGGTACGGTCTCTGTGCGATCAATAAGCAATGGCCATTCAACTCGTGGTTGTTTGCGACCGATTTGCTCCAGAGCATCCTTTTTCGTGATACAAGGACGTAGACAAGTGAATGTGCATGAAGAGATAATCTAATCAGCAAAAGATTCCCCCATCGGCCCGAGGGAGGGCGTTCGCGGACACCACGGCGCAAAGGCAGATGCTCTCTCGTCTTTCGCTCTCAATACCAACACTCGCACTTGCACGACCGCAGATCTCGAGAAGAGGAGCAAGATTCATGTCGACCAGCATTCCGCCCGCACCGGCATTCAAGCCGTTCAACCTCGCGCTGATCCAGCTTGGCCAGATCGGCGCAGACAAGGCGGCCAATTTGAAGCATGCGAGGGAGATGATACGTAGGGCTGCTAGCGGCGAGGGCGTGGGCGGCGCACAGGGAAAGCCGGATCTTATTGTACTTCCGGTGAGCTGAACGTCGCACGCACCGTCCGTCGGTGCCTACCAGTGGGAAAGATTCTGAGACTGATTGATGGGCTGTCGACCTGTAGGAATGCTTCAACTCGCCTTACGGCCATGTGCATTTCCCAGTATACGCTGAACATATCGGATACAAACAAGGGGAGAAATATAATGTTGAGGCCAGCGAGAGCGTGAGCGTGAAGTTACTCTCGGAAGCAGCCAAGACTGAGGGCGTCTGGATCTTGGGTGGTCCGTATAGCGCTTTTGCTCTCTCTGTTTGGGCATGTCCATGACCCCCCCTTGATAGGCTCGATTCCCGAGAGGAACACTGATGGCAAGTTTTACAATACGTCAACTGTATATTCACCCCAAGGTAGGATTGGCTGCGTATTGTTCCAGGTTGAATTCTGATATTCGCTTCAGGGGAACTCGTGACTATTCATAGAAAAGTACATCTTTTCGATATTGACATCCCCGGAAAGATTACGTTCAAAGTAACGTATACCCATAACTTTTTTTATGGTCCCCATCTCAGCCCGATTCAGGAAAGCGAGTCGCTGACCGGTGGTTCGAGCACCAACTATTTCGACACAGGCAGGGCATCTTCAAATTGCCGTTCGGTTCTCCGTTAATCTAGCAACTAGAGTTTGCCCGTGTCGGGCTAGGTATCTGCTATGATGTGCGCTTCCCAGAACTTGCGATGATCTCGGCGCGCCAAGGTAAATACCAAAAGTGCAGACATATACGGTCCTGGTAACGGCACACAGGATGTCAGGTGTTAATCTATCCTGGCGCTTTCAACCTGACAACTGGTCCCATTCACTGGGAATTGCTGCAGCGTGCAAGGCGCGTGATCTTCATGTTCCACGTTCATGTTTACGTCTCAACTTTTTCAATGAACAGGGCCGTCGATAATCAAGTCTACTTCTCGATGTGCAGTCCTGCGAGGGACCTTACAGCAGGATACCACGCGGTGAGTTTTTCTGATGGCGTTCTGCGTATATTCCGCTCAAGTACATTTTGCACCCCAGTGGGGCCATTCATTGGTCGTCGATCCGATGTAAGTCCCCCAACTCTGGGTCGCGAGTGACCACTCTTAGGTCCTACAACGCATAGGGGATCGAAACTTGTAGAGGCAGAAGACGGTGAGGTGATATTGCATGCACGAATCGGCGAGTACAAGTCCCCGCCCAGCATGGCACGGCCGCGTGTACTGAGCATGTCGAATATCGCAGATCCAAAGACATTCGACGATGCCCGAGCGGGCATACCGGTTACGGTCCAGCGGCGCTTCGACGTGTACCCTGATGTCAGTAGGGCGTCATGAAGGGCGTGAGGTGTCAGAAATTTTTACATTCTATAGTTCATTTTATCGCACCACGTTGTCACTGTCACCCCAAACCTCTACGTTGCTTTTTGATGTTATTGTGTGTAACACCCACGAGGAAAGCACGCTCAGGCTCTCAGGGAGGCGTGTACCTTTTTTAAAATCAGTGTTGGGGCTGGTCCGTCCTATGATTCCCCATTAGGATTTGGCTGGGAGGGGAGCGCCTCGCTGTCGCAAGCCGGTCATCCTCCTCGATGCCCCATAACTTACTTGTCCCCGTCGTTCTTAGACCACGAAACATGAACCACCTTTCAAGTTGACGGCTCGAATGACACCACACTGAGTGTTTATACTTTTTATACAATACAATAATATCGCAACAAGAGACAGATCCCTCTCTGTCTAGTTACACCGGAGATGCGCTGCGCCGCAGATAGATGGTCGCATGGGTCTCGGAGTCCAAGCAAAGCGAAACCCATCCGATTGTCCGCGGCCAGTTGCCTTATCGACGGCGTTACCTTGCCCACCGCAGTGGCCCAGTTACAACAGTATCCCTCTGGGCTTCGACTACCTCGAACGCGGGAGTCATAGCCAAGTCTGTAGGGGACCAGGACGTGTAGCATCGTTTAGTGTCCCCAATGGCACAACGGAGCAACATAAATGTCTATAGCAGATATTGTGTCTAAGCGACTTGATGAGTGGTGACCGTTTCCAGCATTGCATGGGGGTGTAGCACTGATGGCATACCATCGTCCGCATCGCCTCCCACCCAATGCGTGACAATGGTCAGGACCGTCGCCCTTGCATCTGGCGGCCCCAACGGTCTCTCCACTCCTCACCCTTGCCAAGCTCCATCGCCCTTTCTGCAACAAAGTCAAGTGCGTAGCTCGCAGCAACATCCACAGAGGTGCCGGCCTCGAGAATTAGATCTAAGACCAAATTGGTGTCGTATATCTGGTATTGTTCCCGCGAGGGCTTTGGACCGCATTGGTTCTTTGTGAGGTGTCTTTCGAACTCTTCGTTACGGGAACCTCTCCACGCGCAGAGTGGGTAAGGACAATATATCCAGCACGGGAGGTGCGTTGACAATATGTGCCGTTTCAAGTTTTGCAGCCGGTGTCCAACTTGAATCCCGCAGCCGGGGCAGAGTAGAGATGACCTGTTACCAGTCGAGGCTGATGGAGACTGCGCAGGGATATGCATGGGTTAGATACGGTACAGACACCCTTCGTGTTGAATAAAAAAACTGTCTCACCGGCGTCGCGAAGTTGTCCATTGCAATGACGTTGGGGGAGAGGAGGAATGAAAACTGTTGACATTGACAAACATTTTCGCACGCGTCCCCGTCCGTAGTAAGTTATCATGTGATAGGCTTGGGCCCTGGCCTTCAGTTGGAGAAGACGGTAACGGAGGTGACAAAAGGGGCCGACTGCGGTTGGC
>Ga0209488_10003035_pt1 | contig 13582 bp, 11 predicted proteins | sample Rivendell_Oct201_8_FD_188349 | JGI IMG/M metagenome (GOLD analysis project Ga0209488, IMG submission 188349) | Vadose zone soil microbial communities from the Eel River Critical Zone Observatory, Northern California, USA -... | ecosystem: Environmental > Terrestrial > Soil > Vadose zone >...
GATCGAGGATGTCGAGTTCGAGGCCGATATCGAGGCCTTGATCCAGCGCGAGGACATGGTCGTCACGGTCAGCCACGCCGGCTACATCAAGCGGGTGCCGCTCTCGACCTACCGCGCGCAGCGGCGCGGCGGGCGCGGCCGCGCCGGCATGGCGATCCGCGACGAGGATTTTCTCAGCCAGGTCTTTGTTGCTTCGACACTGGCGCCGGTATTGTTCTTCACCTCATCGGGTCGGGTCTACAAGCTCAAGGTCTACCGCCTGCCGCTCGGCACACCGCAGGCGCGCGGTCGGCCGATGGTCAACCTGCTGCCGAACCTCATCGAGGGGGAGACGATCTCGACCGTCATGCACCTGCCGGAGGACGAGGAGAGCTGGAGCGGGCTGACGGTGATGTTCGCGACCGCCAATGGTTACGTCCGGCGCAATTCGCTCAGCGATTTTGTCGATGTCCGGGCCAACGGCAAGATCGCGATGAAATTCGAGGGCGAGGATGCGGACGACCGGCTCATCGCGGTCGGAACCTGCACCGAAAACGACGACGTGTTGCTCGCGACGCGCAACGGCAAGGCGATCCGTTTCCCGATCGGCGATGTCCGCGTCTTCGCTGGCCGCAACTCCGTCGGCGTGCGCGGCATCCGCCTCCTCGAAGAAGACCAGGTCATCTCGATGTCGATCCTGCGGCACGAGGAGATCACTCCCGATGTGCGCCATGGCTATCTCGGCATGGCGCGCGATCGGCGCCGCCAGATGGGCGAGGAGAGCGAGGCCGCCGAGGCGCAGATCCCTGAACAGCCGGCGGAGCCGGACGAGGGCGAGGGCGAAAACGGCAATGGTGTCGGCGAGGCGGCGCTGACCGAGGAGCAGTTCCTCGACCTCGCCGCGCGCGAGGAGTTCGTGCTGAGCGTCACCCAGAGGGGGTTTGGCGTCCGCAGCTCGGCTTACGATTACCGCATCACCGGACGGGGCGGGCAGGGCGTCAACAATATGGATCTGAGCCGCCGCCGGGACGCCATCGTCGCGGTGTTCCCGGTCGGCCACAACGACCAGATCATGCTGGTCACCGATGCCGGAACGGTTATCCGCATTCCGGTCCACGATATCCGGATCGCGCGGCGCGGCAGCGCCGGGGTCGTGGTCTTCCGGGTCGACGAGGAGGAGCGGGTCGTCTCGGTCGCCCGTCTCCCGGAGGTTGCAGAGGAGAATGGCGACGGGTCTAATGGCGGCGAGCCCAATGGCCATGACCCCCATGGCCCCGGGACCGGTGAGCCGGGCATGCCGCCCGGCGAGGCGGTTTCGGAGGAGGCCCCAGAGGGAGACGAGTGATGAGCCGCCGCGTCGGGATCTATCCCGGCACCTTCGACCCGATCACCAACGGCCACACCGACATCATCCGTCGTGCATTGCATGTCGTCGACCGCCTCGTCATCGGGGTTGCCCGGAATGACGGGAAGGGCCCTTTGTTCTCGACCGACGAGCGCGTTGCAATTGTGCGCGAGGAGATCCCCTTTCTCGGCGAGCCGGACGCCGCCGAGCGGATCGAGGTGCGGCCGTTCTCGAGCCTGTTGATGAGCTTTGCCGAGTCGGTCGAGGCCGGCGTGATCATCCGCGGCCTGCGTGCCGTATCGGATTTCGAGTACGAATTTCAGATGGCCGGGATGAACGCTCGGCTCAATCCGCGGATCGAGACCGTGTTCCTGATGGCCTCCGACCGCTTTCAGTTCATCTCCTCGCGTTTTGTGAAAGAGATCGGGATGCTCGGCGGCGACGTCTCCCATTTCGTCAGCCCGCGCGTCACCACGCGCCTCGTCGAGCGCTTCAACGGCGCCCAAGTGCAGCAGCGCCGCCGCCGCGGCTGAATGGGGAGCCTGATATATCATCCCCGGCTCAGGAAGCAGGAAGGCCGACGAGGCAATCGGATATGCCGGACGATGTACGAAGCGAGACGGGCAGCCGCTGGGATCTCCTGACCCAGACCGGCACCGGGACGCCGATGGGCGAACTCCTCCGCCGGTATTGGTGGCCGATCGCGGGCGCCAGCGAATTAGCCGACCCCGGGACAAAGCCGGTGCGGCTGATGGGCGAGGATCTTGTCCTCTACAAGGATCTCGGCGGCACATACGGCCTCCTCGACCGCCACTGCCGGCATCGCCGCGCCGATCTCAGCTACGGCTATGTCGAGGCCTGCGGGTTGCGCTGCAACTATCACGGTTGGCTGTACGGCTCGGACGGGCGCTGCCTGGCGCAGCCTTATGAGGACATCGCGCATCCCGAGGCGCGGCTCAAAGACGAGGTCCGCATCAAGGCCTATCCGGTCGAGGAGCGCGGCGGCCTCCTCTGGGCCTATCTCGGCCCCGAGCCGCGGCCCTTGGTGCCGGATTGGGAATTCTTCACCTGGAAAAACGGCTTTCGCCAAATCGTGTTGGCTGAGATCCCGTGCAACTGGTTCCAGTGCCAGGAGAACTCGATCGACCCGGTGCATTTCGAATGGACGCATTCCAATTGGAGCGTGCGCCTCGCCGGCAAGGCCGGCCCCTACACGCCGCAGCACGTCAAGGTCGATTTTGCCGAATTCGAATACGGCTTCCAGTATAAGCGCGTCCGCACCGATACCGACGAGAACGACAGATTGTGGAAAATCGGCCGGGTCTGCCTGTGGCCGAACGGGCTGTTCACCGGCAACCATGTCGAGTTCCGGGTACCCGTCGACGACGAGAACACGTTGTCGGTCATGTGGCATTTCAGCCGCGTCCCGAAGGAACAGGAGCCCTACGTCCAGAACAGCATCCCGACCTGGCAGGGGCCGATCGCCGATCCCGCAACCGGCCGCTGGATCACCAGCCATGTGATGAACCAGGATTTCGTGACCTGGGTCGGGCAGGGGCGGGTGGCGGACCGCTCGCAGGAATATCTCGCGCCAAGCGATCGCGGCGTCATCATGCTGCGACGCCGCTTTCTGCAGGACCTCGAACGGCTGAAAGAGGGCAAGGACCCGAAGGGCATCGTCCGCGAGCCGGCGAAGAACCGCGCGATCGAATTGCCGGTTGCCGAGCGCAAGAACTTTATCGACGGCTTCAGCCGCGCCGACATGATGCGCGACCCGTTCAACCGCCGCAATTTACAGGGCTATATCTTTCAGACCGGTCAGCCTCCGGAGGTGCGGGAGGCCTTTCTCGCGGCGATGGGCTTTACCCAAGCCGAGCTCGAACCCGAGCCAGCGGCCTTCGACCCGCTCGCCCCAGCTCCGCGCAGCGTCTGACAATTCTCTCCGGCGCTGGCGGCTCGTTGCCCCGGGCAACCGAAAATTCACGATTTAGCCGGTATTCTATTCGTACTTGCCGAACCTTTTCAGGACAGCACCGTGGCAGATTTGCCTGCCCAGCAAGGGAGTAACTCTATCGCCGTGGGCTCCGGAACTCCGGACGAGCGCCGCGACATTCAGCTCGCCATCGAGCATTGGCAGCGGAATACCTGGGGGCCGGATTCCATCCCCCTTCTCGACACTTTCGACTTTGCCCCGCTGCGTGAACGCTGGGGCCACTGGTTCCTGATCTGCGGCAATCATTCGATCGAGAGCGCGGTGTTTGTCAGCTATGGAGCAGGGTTCGCGCAGTTGCTCGGCTTGGCGCACGAACCCGTCACGGACCTTCCCTGCATCGAGCAGGTTCCGGTGCCGTACCGAGCCATGTTTTCCGCAGGCTACAACCGAGCGGGCAGCGCGTCGTCGCCGGTGATGCTCGACGGTACCTTCCGCTTTGAAAAGCGTGTTGAATTGTACCGCGCGGTGTTCATGCCGATCATGTTGCAGCCGAACTGGTCAAAGCAGCTGATCTTCGGCTCGTTCAATCGCCGTGAGCTGGGCGCCGTCTAGCAGTGCCAGGTATGCTCTCTTAGGACTGGGGAGCCGTTCGGGCAGCAAATTCGGATCCGATCCGACGCGCAACAGAAAATTCACGATTTGGCGCGTATTCTAGGCATACAAGCTGAGCTTGCTTGGAAAATGGCTATCACACATCTATCCGCCGCGCTGAAGCACACCTCCGTCCCTGAACCGCAACTTGAGCGGCGGGACGTCGAGCTCGCGATTCAGCACTGGCAGCGGAATACCTGGGGGAAGGACTGCGTCCCCCTGCTCGACACATTCGATTTTTCACCGATGAAGACCAGCTGGGGCCACCGCTTTCTGATCTGCGGGGGTCCCGCGGTGGAGAGCTCGGTCTTTGTCAGCTATGGCTCCGGGTTCGCACGGCTGCTCGGCCTCCCCGCCAAACCGGTGACGACAATCCCTTTCATCCAACAAGTACCGGCACATCATCGCGAGATGTTTTCCGAGGGTTGCAGCAAGGCGATGATGGAATCCTCGCCCGTGACGCTCGAGGGGACATTAGGTTTCGGAGCCGGGGCGCAATTGTTCCGCGCGGTGTTCATGCCGATCATGCTGCGGCCGAACTGGTCGAAACAATTGATCTTCGGCTCGTTCAATTGCCGCCCGGCCGTCCGGGGTTAAGCTCTACCCGATCTTCACGAGCGCGCCGCCATCAACCGGCAGGGCGACGCCGGTGATGAAATTGGCTTCATCCGAGGCGAGAAAGAGCGCCGCGTTCGCGACATCCCAGCCGGTGCCCATCTTGCCGCGAAGCGGTACCTTTGCATCGCGCTCGGCGGCGATTTCGGCGCGGCTGCGGTTGGAGGCGCGCGCCCGCGTGTCGACCGCCATCGGTGTATCCATCAGCCCAGGCAGGATGCAGTTGGCACGGATGCCGTAGGGCGCGTTCTGCAAGGCCAGTTGCTGGGTGAAAGCGACCATGCCGGCCTTCGTCACCTTGTAGGTGACGAGCGGATAGGAGTTCTCGAACGCGGCGACCGAGGAGATGTTGACAATCGCGCCCGAGCGCTGCCGGCGCATGATCGACAGCGCGTGCTTGCACGCCATGATCGTGCCGCGCAGATTGATTGCCGAGACGCGGTCGAAAGCCTCCTCGCTCAATTCCTCGATCGGCTTGTCGCCGCCGCCGACGCTGACCCCGACATTGTTGTGCAGGATGTCGATCCGGCCCCAGCGGTCGACCGCGCTCTGCATCGCCGTGGCGAGCGTCGCCTCGCGGGTCACGTCGGCCTCGAACGCGACACATTCACCGCCCTCCTGCCTGGCAAGCGCGGCGGTCTCCTCGGCCGAGGCGAGATCGCGGTCGACGGCGAGAATGCGGGCGCCTTCCTGCGCGAAACGCAGCACCGTGGCCCGGCCGTTTCCGATGCCTTCGCCCGGGCTCTGTCCGGCGCCGATGACGATCGCAATCTTCCCTTCGAGGCGCATGGCAAGCTCCCAGAGATGTTGTTCTTAGAAGGGCCGCAGGATGCCTCCGGCCAGCCGTGTTCACAAGCTGCGGACGCGCTTCGCGGTGCTGGTGAGCGGTCCGGACGATTTTCGGCGCCCGTTAATCCGAGTTTATCGAATATTCCCGATAATCCTGCAGCTTCCTTCCGCCCGAGCACGCGGAAAATTCGTTAGGGTCCGCCCTGCAGGATCACGCCTCGGGTTCATTCCTCACGACGTTTGACATCAACGCGAGCGGCGCAAACGGATGCGGACGACAGAAATTCTCCCTGAGGTCAACGTCATCGACGCGATCCTGCTGTTCCGGCGCTTCGGGATCGATGTCACTGGGATGGCGCCGGAAACCCTCAGAGAGGCTCGGCGGCAGCTGATCCATCGGCATCACCCCGATCGCGGCGGCAACCTCGATACGGCGCAATCAATCAACGCCGCCTTTGATTTGCTGAAGGATGGCGTGCCGAAATACCGAGGCAGCCCGTTCGCACTCGGTTCGTTCCGCCGCACGCATCAGAACCGGCGCGACCAACTCCTCGCCGTAAAGCTCTGTTATCCCGAATATCCCGAATGGGTATGGGCCGGCTGCTCAGGCGATGTTCCCGGCCGCGCCGATATCGCGGTACAGGATTTCACCGACATCAACTTCATCAAGAAGTCGATGTGGGAACTCTCCGGCCAGTCGGAATACGAGTACACGATTTGGGGGTTTGACGGCCGCATCTTCCGCGGCCATGTGGCGGTCTTCGGCGCGCCGAAGGCGTTCAACTACATGGCCGATGCGATGGCCACGTTTCAGACCCGGGGTAGCAACCGGTATGAATGCCGGGCCGTGTTCGTCCATGAGGAAGCGTCACGGGATCTCTACCTGATCTACGCCGATGGCAAGCATCGCGGTGACGCGCCGGTCAAGATGAAGCACTACTCCTTTAATCTTAACCCGGGAAACGACGTCGATTTTGTCCGCGAACTTCCCGATCTGCTCGACCGATTGAAGGAAGATAACCGCAGCCTGGGAGCTCGAACTGACACAGCCTCAGCGGCGTGAATTCCCCGGCTGGCCGGGCGGTGTTGCACCGCCCGGCCGTTACACGACAACTAGCGTCGGAGCGGCTCAGTAGCCCCAGCCGAGCATCGGATGATTGGTAAATTGCCCGCTTCCGCCAGCGAAGGCCGGATGACTGCTGGCGCTGGCCTGACACCACGGCGGCGACGAGCTGCCATAATAGTTGTTGTAGCCCCAATTTGCGCTGTTTCCCGGACCACAGCGCATCGCATAGCTGGGCTGATAGACGGTGCTGTACTGGGTCGTTGGAGCGGTATAGGTGCTGCTCCCGTACTCGACGATCTCGTTCCGGGGGGAATAGTAACGGGTCCGGGTCCGGACAGGGGTCGTCGTGAAATAATCGTCGGTGGTCACGACCCTGGTCGTCCTTGTGACTGCCCGGCGGGTGGTTCGAAGCGCGTGATGCCGGGCGGTCGAGCATCCCCGCATCACCGCATGATGGCCAGCGGAGTCGGACAGAGACTCTCGGAAACATGTCCGCGCTTGCGCCGAGGGCGGCGAGGCTAGACCGACAGCGAGCGCGCCAACGGCGGCCGCGAGTGCGATAGATTTCATTCACGTCTCCTGCTCACAAACGCCGGCGTTGCATAACGCCGGCCTTTCTGAAAAACAGGTCTGAGCTTCACAAGGGCTCAGATCGCGCCTTACGGTTGAACATGCCTGCCGGATCGGGAATAGCGCTCGATTTCCAGCGACCCGGGGCTCGGCATAAGGACATGCCTGCATTCGATATTCTGAATGATGTTCAGGGTCGCGCGGCCCGGACGGCTGCGGTAGCATGTCGCAAGATCACTTCATCCGGAGGATATCCCGATGACCCGCGCCTACAACGTCGTGGACGCCGACGGCCACATCCTCGAGCCGCTCAGCCTGTGGGACGAATATATAGATCCGGGGTTCCGCGAGCGTCGGCCTCGGTTCGTCATCGACGAGAACGGCAAGGAGCGCCTTAGCGTCGAGGGCAAACTGCTCGGCAATCCACGCGGGATCGGCAGCCTGGGCGCGGTCGGGGTCCGGCAGGGCGCGGTCAAGCTCGACAGCCTCAAATACGCTGAAGGAAAGAAGGGCGGGTTCGACCCGCACGCCCGCATGATCGATATGGACGCCGACGGGATCGACGCCGCTTTCCTTTATCCGAGCCTCGGCTTGTTCGCCGGCGCCGTCGAGGATCCTGAACTCGCCGCAGCGATGTGCCGCGCCTACAATCGCTGGCTCGCCGATTACTGCAAGCCCTACCCCGATCGGCTGTTTGGGGTCGCGATGCTGCCGATGCAGTCGGTCGAGCTCGCGATCGAGGAGATGCGGTACGCGCGCGAAAAGCTCGGGATGCGCGGCGGTTTTCTGCGGCCGAACCCGTATCACGGTAAAAAGATGATCAACGACCGGATGTACGAGCCGTTCTGGACAATGGCAGAGGAGCTCGACTTTTCGATCGGCTTTCACGAAGGCTCGACCAATGCGATGCCCACGGTCGGCGTCGACCGTTTCGAAGGAGACCGTGCGGCGCGCCACATGATTTCGCACACGATGGAGATGATGCTGGCGGCGATGGCTGTGATCTGGGGTGGCGTTGTCGATCGCCACCCGCGTCTGCGCGTCGCGTTTCTCGAATCGGGCGGCGGCTGGATGGCGCCGTGGCTCGATCGCATGGACCGGCACTTCGACGATCACGGGTTTAACGATACGGCCCCGAAGACGCGTCCCAGCGAACTCTTCCAGCGCAATTGCTGGATCTCGTTCGAGCCGGTGGAGAGCAGCATTGCCGCGTTGGCCGACTATATCGGGCCGCACAAGATCATGTGGGCGACCGATTATCCGCATCAGGACGGCTTCTTTCCCGGAGCGCCGCAGATGGTCCGCGACCGGCTCGGGCCGTTGTCGCCCCAGGCCAAGCACCAGGTGTTGGCCGGTGGCGCCCTGGGATTTTACGGCATGAACTGAGGCGAGCGGTCGCGTCTCGGCTCAGGGTTCATCTCGGCGATGGGAAGAAAAGCATGAGTGCCTCACAGACGGCAACGCGTTGCGCCAAGGCAGCCCCAGTCTTGGATTTTGATGCCGTGATCATCGGCGCCGGCGTCTCCGGCCTGTATCAGCTCTACAGGCTGCGCGAGCTGGGGTTGCGGGCGCGCATACTCGAAACCGGCAGCGGTGTCGGTGGCACCTGGTACTGGAACCGCTATCCCGGCGCCCGCTTCGATTCGGAAAGCTATACCTACGCCTATTCCTTTTCGCAGGAGCTGCTGGAGGAATGGAACTGGGCTGAACGTTTCGCGGGCCAGGCCGAAACCGAGCGCTACCTCAATCATGTCGCGGACAAGTTCGATCTGCGCCGGGACATCCAGTTCAACAGCCGCGTCGCCGCCGCGTCTTACTGCGAGGAAACGCGCAGCTGGGACGTCGCGCTGGAGGACGGCCGCCGGTACAGCACGCGGTTTCTGATCACCGCCATCGGCGTCCTATCGGCGGCGACGATGCCGCGCATCGCCGGGGTCGAGAGTTTCCGGGGACAGTCCTTTCATACGCATTACTGGCCGAAGGAGCCGGTCAGCTTCGAGGGCAAGCGCGTCGCGGTGATCGGCACGGGCGCCACCGCGGTGCAGGCGATCACCGAGATCGCCAAGACCGTCGGCCAGCTGACCGTCTTTCAGCGCACCCCAAATTGGTGCGCGCCGCTGCACAACGCCAAGATCGGCGAGGACGAGATGCGCCGGATCCGGGCCAGCTATCCGGAGATCTTCGCGCGCTGTAACGAGAGCCCCGGCTGCTTCATTCACAAACCCGACCGGCGGCGCACGCACGAGGTCAGCCCTGAGGAACGCGAAGCCTTCTGGGAGAAGCTCTATGCCGAGCCGGGCTTCGGCATCTGGCAAGGCAATTTCCGCGACATCCTGACGGACCGCGGGGCCAACGCGCTGATCTCGGACTTCATCGCGCGCAAGATCCGTCAGCGCGTCAAGGACCCGGTCATCGCCGAGAAGTTGATCCCGAAGAACCACGGCTTTGGCACCCGGCGGGTGCCGCTCGAAAGCGGCTACTACGAGGTCTACAACCAGCCCAACGTTAAACTCGTCGACATCAATGAGACGCCGATCGAGCGGATCATCCCGACCGGCATCAGGACGAGCGATACCGAATACGAATTCGACATGATCATCTACGCGACCGGCTTCGATGCGATCACCGGTACGTTCGACCGCATTGACATCCGCGGCACGGGCGGCGTGTCGCTTAAGGATAGGTGGAAGGATGGGCCGCAGACCTATCTTGGCGTGCTGATCGAAGATTTCCCCAACATGCTGATGGTGATGGGGCCGCATGCCGCGCTGGGCAATTTTCCGCGCGCGGTCGAATACAACGTCGACTGGGTGACCGGTCTGATCCGGCATGCGCGCGACCGCGGCGTGACCCGGATCGAGGCCACGGCCGCGGGGGTGGCTCAGTGGACCGACCACGTCAAGGCGAGTGGCGAGGGATTGCTGTTCAACGAGATCGACTCGTGGATGACCGGCGTCAACCGCAACGTCGAGGGCAAACAAACCCGCAAGATCATGCGCTACAGCGGTGGCCATCCCACGTTTCGCGAGCACTGCGATGCCGTCGTTGCAGAGGGGTACCGCGAATTGGCGCTGGCTTAGGGCGCCGCAATCCCAGCGGAATTTGCCGTCATGCGGGTGCTGCGAAAGCCATTTCCGGCCCGCCGGGCAGACAACGAGCGGAGGAGCATTTCATGAATGTCGGCATGATGATGGTGTTCGCCAGCTACGGCTGGGAGAACTGCTCCGATGCGCGGGTGTGGGATGAGGAGATCCGGCTGGCGCGACTCGCCGCCGATCTCGGCTTCGACTGCCTGTGGTCTGCCGAGCATCATTTCAACGACTACTCGTTCGTGCCTGACAATCTGCAGCTGATGACGTATTTGACGGCGCTTTGCCCGAACGTCGATCTGGGCACCGCGGCCGTTATCCTACCCTGGCACGACCCGCTGCGCGTCGCCGAGCAGGCGGCGGTGCTCGACATGCTGAGCAAGGGGCGGCTGCGCCTTGGTCTGGGACGCGGCTTGGCCCGGCGTGAGTTCGCCGCGTTCCGCCTCAGCATGGATGAATCGCGGGAACGCTTCGACGAGGCGGCGCCGATGATCGTCAATGCGTTGAAGACCGGCTTCATCGAGGGCGACGGCAAGTTCTACAAGCAGCCGCGCATTGAGATCCGGCCGCGGCCGCAGCATTCCTTTGACGGGCGCATCTATGCCGTCGCGTCAAGCGAGGATTCGATCGAGTCCGCCGCCAAGCTCGGCGCCCATATCGTCATGTTCGCCGACCGCCCGTGGGAGATGCGGCTGCCGGCGATCGAGCGCGGCCGCGAATTGCACCGCAAATACCACGGGACCGAACCGCCGCACGTGATGCTGACCGAGTTCTGTATCTGCGGCACCAACCTTGCCGAGACCGAGGAAGAGGCGCGCCGCTATCAGGGAAAATTTGTCGAAAGCAATTTCTACCACTACGAATTTCTGGGCGAGCACTTCAAGACAGTGAAGGGCTATGACGCCTATCAGCAGAAGGCAGAGATTGCGCGGAAAGGCGGCCTCGACGGCGCGGTAAACGGCTTTATGCAGGCAGCCAGCTGGGGCACCCCCGACAAGATCCTGCGCGGCCTCGAAGCGCGCCGGAATATCATCGGCGATTTCGAACTCAATGTCGCTTTCCGCTTTGGCGGCACGCCTCACGAGGTCGCCGAGCGAGGCCTGAAGCTCTTCGCAAAAGAGGTGCTGCCGGTGCTGAAGTCATGGTCTTCCACCAAGGTTCGGGAGGCGGCGGAGTGAACAGCTCATCTGAGCGATCCGAAATGTCGAAAACGACCGCCGAGCCCGCGAGGTTCGACGCGATCATCATCGGCGCAGGAGTCGGCGGGCTCTACGCGATCTACCGTCTGCGGAAGCTCGGCCTCAGAGTGCGCGCCTTCGAGGCCGCCGGCGGGGTCGGCGGCACCTGGTACTGGAACCGCTACCCCGGGTGCCGCTGCGATGTGGAGAGCATGGAGTACTCGTATGCCTTCTCCGATGAGCTGCAGCAGGAATGGCATTGGCCCGAGCGCTACGGCACGCAACCCGAGATCCTGAAATACATCAACCATGTGGCCGACCGCTTCGACCTCAGGCGCGATATCGAGTTCAACACGCGGGTGACGGAGGCGGTCTTCGACCGCAAGACAAGCACATGGACGGTGACGACCGACAAGGGTCATACCGCGACCGCCCGCTTTTGTATCATGGCAACGGGCAATCTTTCGACACCGCGAAAGCCGAATTATCCCGGCCTGGAGAGCTTCGAGGGCAAGTGGTACCACACCGGTTTATGGCCGCATGAAGGGGTCGATTTCACCGGCTTGCGCGTCGGCGTGATTGGCACCGGCTCTTCAGGTGTCCAGTCGATACCGATCATCGCAAAGCAGGCAAAGCATCTTTACGTCTTTCAGCGGACCGCCAATTTCAGCCTGCCGGCGCGCAATGTGCCGCTCGACCCTGCGAAGGAGCGCGCCCACAAGAATGAGTATCCCGAGCGCCGCCGCGCCGCGTTCGATACGCCGTTCGGAATCGCCGGCTACCCCGCACCCGTAAAGTCGGCCCTCCAGACAACCGAGGACGAGCGGCTGCGCGCCTACGAGGCGAAATGGGCGGAAGGCGGCAGCATCAGTTTTCTGTATTCGTTTACAGATTTGCTGCTCAACAAAGAATCCAACGAAACGGCAGCGGAGTTCGTGCGCCGAAAAATCCGCACTACCGTCAAGGATCCCCGAACCGCAGAGCTGCTGTGCCCCGACGATCATCCGATCGGCACGAAGCGGCTCATTCTCGATACCGACTATTATGAGACGTACAACCGCGACAACGTCACCCTGGTCGATATCAGGAGCAAGCCGATCAAGGAAATAACGCCCGCCGGATTGCGCACGGCCGATGCCGAATACGCGCTCGATGCGATCGTCTTTGCGACCGGCTTCGATGCCATGACCGGCGCGATGAAAGAGATCGACATTCATACCGATGCAGGAATGTCGATCAGAGAGAAATGGGAAGACGGTCCGCGCACCTATCTCGGCATCATGATCGCCGGGTTTCCGAATCTATTCATGATCACCGGCCCGCAAAGCCCGGGCGTCAAAAGCCAGATGATTTTGGCTTGCGAGCAGCACGTCGATTGGATTGCCGATTGCCTGCAGTACATGCGCAACCGAGGATTTTCGTGCCTCGAAGCAGAAGAACAAGCCGAAGGCGCTTGGGTGCAGCACAACAACGAGGTCGCGGACCGTACGCTCTATCCCTTAGCGAACTCGTGGTATGTCGGCGCCAATATCCCGGGAAAGCCTCGCGTCTTCATGCCTTATGTCGGCGGCGTGACCGCCTACAAGAAGAAATGCGACGATGTCGCGGCGAAGGGCTATGAAGGTTTTCGTTTCGGTGGCGGCGGTGAAGCGCAACGGTTTGCCGCCAATTGATGGCGCTCCATTCGCGGCAGCCTGACAGCAACACGCGCGGTTAGTCATTGCGGTTGCCCCAACGACCAAAGGGGGCGACGATAGCCTAATATCTCGGCAACCCGGCGAAGCTCGGGAAAAAGACATTCGGCAAAAATCGACAGGGAGGAGACCGGCATCATGACGACCAGGCATCCCGCGCGCACCAGCTGGTCTCGCCGCGATATCCTTTACGGTGGTAGCGCAGCCGCGTTGATGGGGGCTTACGGTTTCGCGCCACGCTACGGCCTCGCCGCCGATGTTCCGACGGAGTACGACGGCTCGAAGTTTCAGATGGCGGCGCCGGAGCCTAATCCAAAGCCGGGAGGGGTGTTGCGCTACGGCATCCTCAATCGTCCCCCGCATTTTGACGTGCATCAATCGGGCACTGTCGGCAACATCGGCACTCAGGGCTGCATGTTCGACAACCTGATCCGGCGTGATCCGCGCGACAGCGGCAAGACGATCGTCCCCGATCTGGCGCATAGCTGGGAGATCGCCAAAGACGGCAAGGCCTACACGTTTCACCTGCGCCAGGGTGTCCAGTTCCACGACGGGACGGATTTCACATCCGCTGATGTAAAGGCGACCTTCGACCGCATCGTGAAGCCCCCGTCGGGCGTCAGCATCCCACGCACGCCGCTGTTCAGGGCGGTCAGCGAGATCAACGCACGCG
>Ga0209488_10003038_pt1 | contig 13575 bp, 16 predicted proteins | sample Rivendell_Oct201_8_FD_188349 | JGI IMG/M metagenome (GOLD analysis project Ga0209488, IMG submission 188349) | Vadose zone soil microbial communities from the Eel River Critical Zone Observatory, Northern California, USA -... | ecosystem: Environmental > Terrestrial > Soil > Vadose zone >...
ACAGGTAGACCACTAATTACAGCAGTTGTGTGTATATAGATGCTGGCCAATTGGACAGTGGCTGACAAATCTGGCCAATTGAGGGGTGGAGCACAGTACAAGAGCGAATCGCCTTCATCTCAACGGCCGTCAAGTAGTTCCTTGCTTGTGCCATAGTCATGACTTTCTCATCCAAATTCACATCATACACTGTACCACGCTGCCCAGCGCTCAGCATCCTGTCGGCCCTTGGGCACATCAACCGCCAACCAGATGACCAGAGTAGCAGCAAAGCAGATTTCAAACAGGGATGAAAATCCCTGCCAGGTATTTCCCGTCTTGTCAATTGGTGTCTGAATAACGGTCGGCCCGACGATCGAAGACGCACGATTTGTTAGTCCGAATAGGCCGAAGAACTGCGTTCCCTCATATCAGGGAGAGCACGCGTCATGTATTTGCTAGCTGCACGCACCATGAAGTCGAATCCAGGTGGGGACAGTTCGGCCATCACCGTTTGTGAAAATGCATAGTATGGGATGATATAGCCAAAACTCCCACGCGTGGTGATATCTATCGATGAAAGCTGGAGTCACAGCTTGGCTAAAGAATAGACGGGAGACATACCCAAACTTGTCCGTCCAAATACCGATCATTCCCCACAGTGGGAGCACGACTGCTACCATGCTTGTCGTGATCAACTAGCCTTTTATATCATCGAGTAAACCAATCTAATAGAAAATTAGACCTGCCATCTTCTTCACATCCGTCTGGAAATAGTTTTACAAGTCCCAATATGCGACTAAGCCAATGGCCGACGAACACCCTTCCACAATGCCGAGGAACGAATTCTGCTTGAATGAAAATCTGAAGTGGGCATTCTGGCAAATTTGTACCAAGGACGACGTTGTATGTACCCCCTACAAGGCAGGACCGGACGTGTTAGTTTTTCGATGTTATCGTGGAAGGATAACGGCACATACATCAGCGAGAAGGAAGTATGCAACCAAGTACGTGAACGTGTTTGGTGATTTCTTGCATTGCATCAAGGAGATCCAGATCTATTTGAGAGTAAGACCGTCACAAGGCAGGAAGCGGACGCGCGCGCCTGTTTCCAGCCGATTGTCAGATAGTGTTCTCCGTTCGGTAATTTTGGCCCCGGCCGTGGATAACTATCCAGTGTTATGGTAAGCTCCGAGCTTCGAGTGAAGCGATCACGACATACACCACCAGACGGCCATCAGAACGCCCCAACGACTTGGGGCTAATTTTCAAAGACATTCAGCGTTCAAGACACGTGCTTGGCTCAGCCTGTTGACGTGCATGTCAGACTCATGGTCGAAAACATGGAGATCCGATATATGACGGTGGCCATAAGAAGTGACCACCTCCCAAACGACTCATAGGCAGTTGCTGGACCAATCACTGTGAGGACAATCGTTATCATCTGAAATGGGAAGACATAAGTGAACATCCAAGCATGCTGGAAAATGCGATGCACTGCAAAGCTTATCCCATCAGAAATTAGGACGACCGAGCTCACAGCCTTGGTTCCTCGTCCCCAATGCAAAACACACTTCCCAGATGCACAAGAATTGAGACAGGATGAACCAGGTCCACGGACGGGATCGTATCCTGCAGCCGTGGCGAGGCTTTGAAATATAGTCGTAGTGTAAGCTATTGTTCATGTGCATTGAGATCCTCTGACGAGCTCAAGGGATGATGCAAGAGTCACTTAGAGGAGATCCCTAGATATCGTATTCTCTCACTACTAATTCAAAGCTGAGAAGAAAAGAGCAAGACGTACAATTATGCCGTTCAGGTATACTAGGAATGAACCATTAGAGCTACCGCTGAGGGGAAGGAGGAAGCGCGTACGATAGTAACTCCACAGCTCCCGTCTGGTCACGATCGGCTCGAGCTGATTCGACGGGGTAACAATTGATACTACATCATGTGTACCTCTGCCGTCGGTCTTGTCGAAGACTGGGAGTTCAGAAGTAGGGCTGTCTGTAACCATGACAGGTACAGTAGTAGGGCTCACTGATCAGGACTGTAAAGGCATTATAAATGCGAGAGTCGTGGGTCACGTTGACTGGGATAACTCGAGCAAGGGGTATCTTTGGGAACATAAACCCCGCTTGCGAACCTCTGCTAAAAATATCGTCGGTCACCGTGACTAGCAGACGCGGACTATTTTTGCAACACACCGAAGACATAGAAACGATACAATCAAGCGCATTCTGACAGAAGTGCGGCCCGTGATCCAACGCTCTTCGCGGTCCCCGCAAGTCTAGGCCGTAAAACTGGAGAATTCCGATCCATGGCTAAGTGAGACACTGGCAGGAGCAGTGCCAACTAGTCCAGCATGGGAAGACGAGGCCAAGTCCGAGTAGGGTTGTGTTGTGCCCATGCGCCCATGTCATCATGCGGCGATGTTAATGTCATGACCAACATGTATGTAGATGCGACATGCGGCAAGTTGGTTAGCTTCTAGACCCGGCCCGGGTCCCGAGAGTGTGCACATGGGCCCAGCACCGTGACCGCGGGAAAGGAACTGGCCGTGCCTCCCGAGTCCGAGTCCGCTTTCATGTCCAACAGCTCGTATGTGTAGCTTGCTCATAACCCTTGCCTACTATGTGTGATCCACTAATCTCGATACCATGACCGGAAGCGTGAAATAACTCTCCATGTCCCTATCAACTGCAAGGCAGCAAAACTTTCACCTATTTACAACTAGACGTCTCTTTTTCTTCATTCACTCTACATCTCGAGGGAGATTACAAGCCAGTCTTCCTTGAGAATAATATGCGTCATTATTTGGCCTTTTCCGTGCTACGCAGGGTCCTCTACCCAGGGTGCATGTCTGCGGATCGGAAAGACAGGTCAGTTGCTCAGACATGGACTGATTCGGCCACTGCACAAGGGTCTTTTCGTTTTGAAATTGCGAACGATCGGTCACCGTACGGTATCGGTGAGCTCCAATTGCCAATGAGACAATACTTCCGAGTCGCAGATGAGCTGCGCACACGTAGAATGTCCGAGTTAATTCCTTTGTCTTTATCCTGCTGTATGTCCCGGCGTCATAGCCTCTTGCTTACAGCCTTGTAACCCTCGTCCTAGTTATTACCTTGTTCTCTTCGCGTCGGTCACGCCCTATCCCTCACTGGTGATCGGTGAGATGACCATGCATATACGGGACAGCGGCGTTCATGATATGAAAACACTGCGAAAATGACACATTTGCTATTCAACCACTTCGTCTACCGTTACGCTGGGTGCTAACGTACGATACGGCACGAACAAAGGCAAATGTGAACAGGATTCGGAGGGGCGAATGACTGGTAGGTGCAAAGAAGACTCAACATAAAAGGGCGGACATATACGTCTAGGCAATCGAGATGGTGCATTCCTGAAGTCTCTAGGCTTTATCTTAAGCCCCGCCGCATTCTTTCTCACACGCGATGGGTCACATTTTCAGAGTGTCAGTTATCCAGAAGTTGGAAATACGAGGGACTTGGAATTGAGCCTGAGTGCCGCACCTGCCGTGCAATGCGGCGCCAGTCGACAGGCCACCTAGCCCCGGTCCACCATTGGATGTGCGTTCATCGCCTTCCTCCTCTGGCAATGAAATGGGATGCATGCGTGGTGCTCGTTGGAGCTCACCGTCATAATATGGCTGCGCATCCGCAACGCACGTACTGAGCGTGTCCGCAGCAGACCCTTGCCCTTGGTCCTGAGTACCTGGCCGTTTGACTGCGCCATCGTCCGCGCAAAGTCCGCAATACCCAGGGTATGGGTGTGCTACCTGACGAGGCATATTTAACTGGAACGCCTGGAAAATATCCTCTTCATCAACTGGAACGGCTTCTCCATTGTGTCCACTCACATCAGGCTCGATACTAGAGGTGTTGCTCACGTCCCCCCGCAGACAGATATCTTGGGGGCACTCATTCTCCAGTGTTTCAAGTTCGTCGGCTTGACTCTTGGGCTGGTGTGCCAGTTGCTCTTGCCAAGCATGGTGCTTCTGGTTCAAGATGTCATAGCTGCGATCGTCCTGGTGGTTGTGGGGCGCCTGCAAGCATTCAGTCTGCGGGCGCGATGCGGGAATCGCCCTGGTCTCAGGCCTGACGATGTCCACTTCAGAGGTGAACTCTAGACCCAGTGCGTTGCTCCCCGCGACAGCGACTATCTCGATACCTTCAAGTTCCCAGTTAAGGAGGGATAGACTTCTCGAGAGACAAGGTTCGTAAAAGGTCGAAGTTAGGTCCGACGTGTCATCGCCCGAATCCGAGGAAGTGTCGGAATCGGAATCGGAAGCCTGAATCGGACTCCCAGCGAGGGATCTCTCATATTGCAGATACTCGAGACCTCCCAGGAAGTCGAAAGGTTCCGAGTCCCATTCCAAGTCACGGTCGTATAACGGAAAGGACGAAAGCCAAGACATGGGGGATTGGCAGGGCTGCAGGTCACTTGCTTGCTGCTTCGCTCTCAGCATAGAGACAGTATTGGCCAGGCTATCTGCTTACCTCAATAATTGTTTGGGTAATGACGATTAGATGCGCTTCTCAGTAAAAGGTGCGGATGATGCGTCGAAGGACGCAGGTCTTACAGGGCCTTATATTGGCGGCTCGTGCCATAGGCATGGCGGCCACCACATACCCGCCTATTACAGGTAAGGATAACGGGGAGCTAAAGCACAAGACAATGCAGTAACCGTCTTCGAGTTGTTGAACAGTCTATATGCCTATATTTAGGATCATACTGGTATGAAATTACTCGACCCTCGCTACAAAAGTCCGAACTAGTAGGTTCACGGCCTTCAATATTGTTCCTCAAGTTAGAGAAGTGGAGATGGCACTGTTGGGTGCCAGTGACCCGGTTAAGGGCCGTGCCGGCAAGTAGCGCTGGCAGCGAGCGCTATGCAGGTACCACCGCCTGTGGCACGTGGCTTGGCACTTGAATATCATGGCTCTTACAACACCCGGTCACAACAAGTTTGTCGTTTGCCAGTGACTATGTTTCCTACGAACGCGAATCATTCTTCGATTGGCTGATATAAATCTCAAGTTTTATGGTCGGAAATACCTACGTACCTTGACTCCCATTTCGTCCAATTAATTGTTCTCTTACGAACTTTGGCTCATCTAGCCTTACACCCTTCCAGATTGGACTTCTGATATTCGGCTGGCACAAGCACACGGCCTGTGAGTTTCCGCCGTACTCCGATGCACGTGCCTCGGCCAAGCTCCCCGATGCCCGACAGCGATGCCTTTGCCCTGAATGTAGGACGTGAGGACTGGCAAAAGGCACGAGTAATGGATAGCTATGAGGCCGCGCTCCAACTGCAGACGGACTTTAAGTTATTCCTCAGCTTTGACATGACGTGAGCTCTCCCCTTAACTGGTTGCGCCCTCTTTATCGGTCCGGCTTCTTAGGTCTATTCCTGGAGGATCAGAAGCGGACGTCGATTTTTTGCGCCAGTACTTGGATCTCGTTGGGTGCCACCCTAACCAGTTCTTGTATCATGGTCGGGCCCTGGTGTCTACATTCGCCGGCGATCAGTGCACATTTGGGCAAAAATCCTTAGTGGACGGTTGGAGTGTGGCACGGGCTGCCCTGGAAAGTGTGTGCCCGGTGAGTAAACATGATGACTACGGAGTCTCAAAGCGCACCGGGGCACATGAATGCCAGATCCATCTTATACCTGCGTTGTTTCTAGATCCAGCACGCTACCCTGTACTGAGATGTATTGATGGAATCTTCCATGTATTCGGTGCCTTCATTTCCGTGTGTATTTGTCTGATTGCGAGTGCCATTGGCAGTGGAACGGAGGTTGGCCTATCCACCTCACCAAAGACTCCAGAGGAGAAGAAATAGAGCGCCCGGCGTTAGACACTGATCATCATCACGTCCGAAATCTACCTCACCGCACATACATGGCAGCTGTCTCTCCTTGGTTCTTCACGGTAAAGTCGGCTCATGGCACCCCTCGGACTATTCCTCATTTTGCCTGCATCGTTATCAGCATTATGGGCCAGACTCATGGAACAAAAACGTGAGTGATTATCGTATTTTCATTCAGACTGGACTGTATCCCCCCCCAGTGGATTTATCGGGGAGATGACTGGCTTTTCGTTCGGCGGTGGGAGCACCTGCTCGCTCACCGAAATGCTATCGATATCGTACAAGTCATTTCTTGGAACGGTGAGCGCTCTCGGCCAAGGCTTCCCGGTAGTTATCACAGTCGTGGACCTTGCACCAGACTACGGTGAATCGCACTACATAGCGCCTGTGCGTGGTGCCCAGCCAAATTCACAAGCATGGGTCAACGGCTTTCCCCATGCCCCATGGCTCGTGCTCAACGCATACTTTGCGCGCGCGTTTAAAGAAGGGCGCATGCCACCAATCGAGCGCGATAAGATCTTTATCTGGGCGCGGCCGCACTCAAAGAGTGCCACCGCGTCCGATCCAGTACCTCGCCCACGAGGCTGGGAGCTCGTGAGTTCGCGATTCTCCTCACCACTCACATTCAGACGACTCAAGCGGAAGGGCTGCAAAGGCAGAAGATAAATTCTGGGTGGTCGTCTTTGCACGCGCTCCTTGCGTCGCCCTTCTTAGCAGTGGTGACGAGCACCCATGCCGTTTCACCTGCCCTGCTGGCATGTCAAAGTTGTCCTGTCCGCTGAGAATTGACCACGGGATGCGCGCGGAGTTGGTACGCGATGGGGCTGTGGTGGCGCGGTGTCATCCACGAGAGTACCGATTTGAAGCGGAACCGAAAGTGTACAATTTCAATGTATACGTGGCAGCATCGGAGTAATTGGCGCCGGGAAGGGTGAAGCACTGTCGGTCACACAAATACAGTAATTAAAGTACACCGAATGAATCGACAAGAGAGAGTTTGATGGCTCTCAGCCACCTTTTATAAGATCTGCGCCGGTCACTTCGTCTTTGGTCGTAGATGGGGATGGCGAAGTTGTGGGTGTCTGGGCGTCATCACCGCAGCCACAATCATACTCGTCATCGAGATGCGCGCAGTCGAAGATGGGCTTTTGTAAACGTTCATTGACCTTGTTGTGAACGAAACACAGCCTAAAGGGACGAAAATGAAATCAAACAGTGTGATGTGAGAAACAGTGAACGATACCATGCTGATGCCGAAAGACGGGAGGACGTTTGCGGTGGATAGAGCTCTAACAGCTGCTGGAACTCAGCTGCACACTCGCCACATGGATACAGTCGCGAGGTTAGGTAGAAATAAGACTTTAGGGCTTCACGCTCGTCGTCTGTTGGATGCTTGGACGCAGGGTCAGTGTATATAATTATCCGCAAGACGATTGGGGTAACCATACCTCAGGGTATCTCAGCGTCATTGTGTGCCTACAAGACGATTCAGTTCCGGTTGTTGAGGACACTCGAGTTGTTTGCTTACATCAACTTCCACGCAGCACGACCTAAGGCGGCCCTACGATCTCATGTTCAAAACTGACCTCGCGTACTATAGTAGAGATGAGAGCATACTTCGCTGTTTCGTTCCCTAGCTTCGGCATGATGACGCTACCTATCGCATGGGGAATCGCTGATGGTTGATCATGAACTTGAATTGGAAGTGCGTGGAACTCCTTCTCGACGCCGCCGTCGCCGAAGAGAGCACCAGTAGGATCTACGTATGCGGGAGCTGGTCGGTGAAGTAACGTGGCCGAGGCAAGAAGGAGCTTGGTGGGAAGTCAAGGAGGTAGGAATAGACATGAAAGAGATACGTGGACGTACGAGGACGAGAATGACGACTAGAAAGAGTTTTGTAAAGCGAGATATCATCGCACGCAGGGACTCCGAGTGCGATGAATCGGGTATCTTGTCTTCGTTCGGAATGACGACGGAATGGGCTGATAAATCTTGCTGCTTGGCTGTTCGAGTTTTGTTTTTCTTGTACCGGGAAGACTGCCTTCAATGATGCAATGCTACTATCAGGCGATCGGATCACAGCGGTAGCGGTTGTGCTGATGCTGATAATAGCTCGCTGAATACTTCGCGAACGGTGGGACCCCATTCCGACTAGCCGAGATCTGGACCCATTCCTACAGTAAGGAATGGAACTTCAGACGTCATGGGCCCGAACTTTGACCAGCTGGTGTACTGATGTCATCGAAGAAACAGTACAGTATTGAAAAATGCGCGCTCATTGAGGTTGAGTGCCCCTCCCCAACCCCGAGTCACCATGCACAGTAGTGTGATCGCTGGGGGAGTTCCCCTCGGCTGGAGCGTAGCGTACGTAACCCCAACGTGGGCAAAGGGGCCATTCAAGTTGAGTGAATTCGTCGTCTCCCCTCTCTCAATACACTACCATTCACATTGACATCGCCATGTCCGAGTCGAACTTCACCGAATCCTGGATTCCAGGTCCCAAGTCTCTTTCCTTCTACACCCGCACTTACCGTCCTGAGTCGGGTTCTCCCCGCGGCGTCCTCGTCTTCATCCATGGCTTTATCGAACATGTGGCGCGCTACGAATACGTCCACAAGCGCTGGGCAGACCGCGGCTTTGTCGTCTTCACATATGACCAGCGCGGCTTCGGGCGCACAGCACTCGACCCGAAAAAGTCGCCAGGCTCCGTGTACGGCAGGACAGGCGATGCTGACCAGATCGCCGATATCGCGTGGGCTCTCCGCGTAGCCCAAGAGTCGAATCCCACGGTGCCGCTGTTTCTTATGGGCCATTCGATGGTATATTCTGCCATAACCGGACTGTTTCGACTCAGGACTGATTCATCGGTCTAGGGCGGCGGGTTGGTCCTGTCGTTCGTGACGCGTGCCTATACCCAGGAGAGCGTCTCGCAGCTGTCGGGCGTCATCGCGTCAAGCCCCTGTATTCGTCTCACCAAGCCGCCGGCGACTATCACACGCTGGCTCGGCAGCCGCGTGCGTTCCATCTTTCCGAACCAGAATATCCCTGCGTCCGTTGATGCCCAGGTACGTTTCTCTATTCTCCCTGCTTGTCTACCCACTCTGAACTCCGCCATGTATTATCCAGCACTTATCCCACGACCCCGCCGTAGTCAAGGATAACGAAACAGACCAGCTCATCCGCCGCAGCGCCTCCCTTCGCGCCGTCGATGATATGCTGGGCAGGGTGTGTCGAGCTTTTGAATTGCAGTTCGTCTGGTTGATATGAATGCTGCTCAGGGCGAAAACTTGGCTGTTAAGGACTACAAGAAGTGGCCGACAGCTCTCCCCGTACGTTCTCACTTTGGCCGCGCCCACTCTTTTGCGCTAATGTGTTATAGGTGTTGGTTGTTCATGGCACGGAGGACAAGGTATGCCGAGAGCACTCCCGTGCTTGCGCGTTGGTCATGTGATCTTGTAGGTCTGCTCTGTTGAAGCCTCAAAGCAATTTGTCGAGAATCTCCCTGCAAGCGACAAGAACATCTCACTCTACGAGGTTCGCCTTGTTGTTTCTGCGCCTTGACTTGTTAGAGAGCGGACTTAACTTTTGTGCATCTTCCAGGGTGGATATCATGAGCTTCAAAGCGAACCAGATGGCGTCAAAGAGAAGTTCGTCGATGAGTGCGCAGCATGGGCCGAAGCGCACTTCCTTACCGCAGCTGGGGACGCTACCCAAGCCAAGCTGTGAATCTTATTCATCGTGGAGGACTTGTCGCTGTGGACATGTGATTCCGAATTTGCCATTTTGTTGTTTCGGGGGTTCGAGTGTTCTGTTTTCCTCTTAGTTTATTTTACAGCAGCCAGGAAGCCATGTGCACTCTTGGTCATGTAAACTAATAGCACTCCCTGTCCACAAGCTATTGTTCTACGAAAGCGAGGAAGTCCTCATGGGCTCTCAGTAACCTGCCGCGCCAGGCGCGCTCTCACCCTCGCGTCGCAGACGCAAGAGCACCTCACGGTACCGAGAGAGCTCTGTTGTTCCCGGTCCCGCACGTGCAAGTGTCTTGCTTTGCGAATTTTGCAGTTCGATAAGTTCACAGATTCGACCCCACGTCGTTCCCCGGGACAACGCGTCAGTCAGCGATGCGAGGTATTCGGCTTCGGAGTCTCTGTATTGGTTTCTCATTAGTAATGTGAGGCCAAGAGGCGATAAACGCACTTGTTGTCACGGATCTGGCGTTTGCGCATGCCATTGTAGTCCTCGTAGAATTGGTCAATCGCACGCTCAGCCTTTGAAATCGTCTCCTGGCGGCGGGTCTTGGACCTCTCGTCGCGTTTTTGGATCTCTTCAGCTTGATTTTCCCGCCATTGCCTGTCGGATTCGAGAGTTAGTCCATCTCATGCGGGTTAGTGAGAACGCGAAAAAAAAAGGTACGCACCGGATAACTTCGGGCTCTTCCGAATCGATTGGCTGGTTCAAAATTGGAGTTCCTGAGAGGGCGGACGGCTGCGGACGCGGTGCAAAAGGCGGCAAGGCACCGAACGTGGGCTGAGATGGAGGTAAGTTGACTGCCTGCGGCGTTGTCATCAGCAATTGGGGTTCCTGCGCGACTAGACGCAGGCGCAAGCCGCGCGTCGTACCTGGGGCAGATCAAGTTCAAGTTCTGGAAACTCGCTTTCAAATTTTCCGATGTCGTCGTCTTCATCGTGGCCCGTGACTCTCACTGCGCGTGGGGGTGCAGATGCTGCGCTGCCAAAGGCGTCCAAGTCGAAAGGACCGGCAGGTGGGGGTGGGCTGCGTGGAGGCGGAGAAGCGAAAGTTGGGATGTCACTGTCTCCATTCAGGGATATGTCTGGGAAATTTGCTGCTGCGCGCTCAAAGTCGATATCGGCGTCGTCGAGGAGGTCACCCATTAGGACTTTGTCTGGTCGCTTGTCGTGGCTCGGTGCAGAGTTAGTTGCCAATTGGGGCGTGGGAATGACTTGATTCTCGGGGCTACCCGGTCACGGGACAAAGGGACTCGGTTCCAACACGAGATGCGACGGTCACTCAAATGACCAGCCTCTGACCTCGTGTTGGATGATATCAATCCTTGTATGTGCACCACTTTCCCCTCCTTATCTCTCTCTATCACTCATGTTTCTACTACTGAACTGGATCCCAGGTTGTCGCACCCCTCGGTACATCAGGTATCACGACGAGAAGAGCCCTCCAGTCATTCCTGATCTCTATCCCTATCCCACCTATCCACGCGTGCCACCACCTGCTCGACCTATCCCAGAAAATCACTATCGAAGGCGACTCATCGACGAGGAAATCATCCCCCAGGTCTTTAGAGATTTCTCCTATGACACCAAGAAGCACCACCAGTACCGATATCCAATGCAACAAGAAACGTATGAAGTGATCCCCACTCCTCCGCGTATAACCTCACCAAAGCCTCGTGTTCCGCGCCGAGAAAGTACCCGACGGGGTCAGGGCGGCCGGACCTACCACTCCACCCGCGCCAATGACAGCTCCCAAAATAATGCTGCCGCACGCCGCCGCATCGCCGATGAAACGCTCGCCGCCCTCGAGCGCGGCGAAGTAAAGTACCAGGGTTCGACCTATCGATTCCGCGATGTCGTGTCCTACTCGATAGATAACACGATATTCTTCCCGCCCGACTCCATCCTTGCCACCTGGTCTACCTCGATCCCACCATCGCCATCCACACTACCGGCCCAGTTAGAGCTATGTGAGGGCTCTACGCTGCAGCGTACGCGCGTCCTCCTGCAAGAACTCAACGCGAGCACGACCGGCGACGGTGCCAGTCCTGCAAGAGTCGGCGTGCTCAACTTTGCCAGTGCTACCAAACCTGGCGGCGGGTTCCTCACTGGCGCTCAGGCCCAAGAAGAGTCCCTCGCTCGCGCGTCGACCCTCTACGCATCTCTCGTCACCCCGACGGGCACGCAATTCTACGACCACCACAAAAGGGACCGCCGCGGAGGCTTTTATTCCCATGCGATGATTTTCTCGCCATCGGTGACCGTGCTCCGCGACGATGCGGGCGCATGGGTTCTGCCATATCAGATCGAAATCGTCACATGTGCGGCGGTTAATGCAGGCGTTGTACGCGAGCGTGCGGAAGAAAATTCCAACCCAGATACGGCGGCGCGGATCGAGGGCGTCATGCGCGAGCGCATGGCCCGCATCCTGCTCCTCTTCGAGCAGCAGGGTCTTCGGAACATCGTGCTCGGCAGCTTCGGAACGGGCGTGTTCCGCAACGACGTCAGCATGATCGCGGACATCTGGTTCGATTTGCTGGCAGAGGAGGGCGCTCGGTTCATGCGATCCTTTGATCGCGTCGTATTCGGGATCATCGATAAGCGAACGGTAGAGAGGTTCAAGGCGGTGTTCGAGAGTCGGATTGAGGCACAGAATTTGTCGCTTTGGAGCTCGGAGACTCCTGCCGGTACTCCTCGTACTGTGTTACGGGTCGTTGAGTGATCGTGGCACCTCAAAAGTCCTTGATCTTTTCGCCCGCGTGTCATGTTGTATGGTGCGTAGTTCTTACAAAATGCTTCCTGAATGCCCCCTTACAACTCCCTTTTTTTTTGCAAAGTTTGTTCTGGTCATACCCGTCTTGATTCATTTGTACTGGTTGCATGTTGCACCTGACAGTGTACGACCTGCCCTCCTTCCCATCTTGACCCTGGTTGGCCAATTATTTGCAGTGTCTTTCATTAGGGCTTTACGTTCTTTGTACACTCTCACAAATACCTATGCGCAGGAGATATTTGCCTTCAGATCTTGGGACGATTTGGAATATACGCATTCAATTCCAGATTCCATCCCCACCGAGAGATGTCAAAGATAAGTTCAGATCTATATGGGAACCAAGATACTTCAGAACCCCGTTGCACAGCAAATTGAACAGGTGATGGTGATGACTGAGCCCCGGCGTACGCTGGGTACTGCATGTGACTGTCGCCACATGTGGGTTTTATCTTCCCTATTAGAAGCGCAGATCGATAAGACTCTGACTCGACGTGCTTCTACGTAGAACAGGTTACAAAGCCTCGAGTTGCGCCTTCCGATCTGCGCCCTACACGTGGCGTCCGTTATAAGCACGGGCCCCACCCCGACTCCCGATTCTTGCGCAGCTATGCGAGCGAGCACCAGTTCCAACGCATCTAGACTCCAAATGCAGCGCCCGCAGGTTTCTGATTGCGCAACACAGCTCCCGCGGACAAAACGCTGGCTGGTTTACATATACATAAGTCAATATGCCCTTTCTGGAGCCTCGGGCCTGGAAGCTGTTTGGATTCTTCGCATCGCAGGCGGTGAAGCGGTGACGCGTTGTCCCGGGCTTCTTTTGACCCTGGGTATTCTCTACGCACCTAGCTACGAATGTTGGGTCGAGACAGGGGGGTCAAAGCCTTGTTCTATTTTTTTTTCCCCTCCTTATCGCTTGGACAGGCGCCGCCACAGGAAACTAACCCCTGAGACGCGTGTGCGAAGGATACGAACGTAGATATGCGACGCATTCAAGGAGGTTCGGTGTTCGCAAATTGATGATACTTTTTCTGGTCGACCTACCACGCATTGCGTCCTGCGGCCCTGTAGAACCGCTTCAAGTTTGCGGCTGCGGAAGCTGTACGTATACTTCATCGGGCTCATGATGCATGTCTCCGGTCGTTGCAGATCGTTATCGTGGCACTACCCTGCCTT
>Ga0209488_10003039_pt1 | contig 13575 bp, 13 predicted proteins | sample Rivendell_Oct201_8_FD_188349 | JGI IMG/M metagenome (GOLD analysis project Ga0209488, IMG submission 188349) | Vadose zone soil microbial communities from the Eel River Critical Zone Observatory, Northern California, USA -... | ecosystem: Environmental > Terrestrial > Soil > Vadose zone >...
CCTCCGCGCAGATCGAACTTCTAAACGAGTCCGGCAACCGGAAAATTTACAAAGTGGATGCTCGCATCCTCACGCCGCCCGAACAGATGCCGCAATTGCAAAACGAACTGCACCGCGCATTGCAAAAAGCGCAGTCGTCACTGCAAAACGGTCGATTCGAAATCACTAACGTGGAAGCGGTTCGCGACGCACAGGGCGCGGTCATCGCCTATCAGGTCACTCTCCACAAAAAGTAGATAGCTTGGTTACGCTCGGCGGCTCCAAAAGAAAATAAGCAAACATCCTCATGCCGAGCGAAGCCCGCGCAGTGAGCCTGCCTGCCGCAGGCGGGGAATCTCTCCGCTGCGCTCCCATCGAACTACTCGAAAGCCCCTAATACAAATGGAAACTCCGGCCTCCGGCAATACGTCTTACCAACTGTGTTACGATCAATTCATCATGTATTCGCGTTCGATTCGCAGCGCATGGAACTTACTTTGACCAGCAAGCCTGGCTTTTTTTTTGCTTTCATATTCGTCGCCCTGCTTTGTCTGTCGCCGGCCGCGCACCCACAGTCTGCTCAGAAATGGACTGCCGACGCCGTACTCAATATGATGGACGCCGGCGCGCGCGATTTTCGTACCCTCACCGCCAACATTGAAAACATCAAGTACACCGCAGTGGTGAAGGACACCTCGACCGAATCCGGCCAAATGTGGTTCCGCAAAAAAGATGAGAGGATGCGCATCGATTTTTCCAAGCCCGATCCGCGCACCATACTGCGCTCCGGCGATTCCCTTTCCATTTACACGCCGAAAATCAACCGCGTCGAGGAGTACAACCTTGGAAAAAATCGCTCGCTGGTCGACCAGTACGTGCTTCTGGGTTTCGGCTCGCGCAGCGACAGCGTGAAAAAAAGCTACACCGTGGCTTTCGTCGGCGAAGAGGAACTCGACGGCAAAAAAACTTTGCTGCTCGAGCTGGTTCCCAAGTCCGACGACATTCGTGCGCAAATCAGCAAAATCGAGATGTGGATTGACGAATCGGCGTGGCTACCCTTGCAGCAAAAATTCTTTGAATCCGACTCCGGCGACTACTTCATTTTTCATTACAGCGACATCAAGAAAAACCTGAAGATCGACGACGCAAAATTCAGAGCCGATTGGCCCAAGAACGCCACCAAAACCAAACCTCGCGGCTAAGTTGCCGTCGGGGCACGGCATGCCCGGGCCCGCTTTTCTCTTTTGTTTTTCTCTTTCGTTTTTCTTCGCCGGTGCTGGATCGCTGATTACGTCCGCTCCCGCTCCAACAACGTTTCTTTCCGCGAAAGTCCCCATCGATACCCGGCAAGATTCCCATCCGCGCGTACCACTCGGTGGCACGGCACCACAATCGAAACAGGATTCCTGGCGCAGGCTCGCGCCACCGCCCGCACCGCTCGCGGTTTTCCGACCGCTCGAGCGATCTGGCTGTAGGTCTTCGTCGTTCCGCGCGGAATCTTCTGCAACTCCTGCCACACACGACGCTGAAACGCCGTAGCCTGCAAATCCAGCGGCAGTTCCCGTCGCGGCGCGCTGCCTTCCACCCGCGAAACAATCTCTTCCACCCATTGCGTAAACGCGCCATTCGCTGACGAGATTTCGGCGCGCGGATATTCGTCGCGCAATTCTTTTACCAACTTCGCGTCCCCGTCGCCCAGGTATACCGCCGACACTCCCCGCTCCGTGGCCGCTACCAGCACTTCGCCCAACGATGATTTCGCCGTCGTATATTGAATCTTCATTCCTTTTCCTCCCTTTTGATAAGTCGCAGGCGTCATGCCCAGATGCGCGTCACTGCGTTCGTAAACGCGACTGGAAGATCCATATCCCGTTGCATACAGCGCATCGGTTATGCTGCTGCCGTCGTGCAATAACTTCTTAAACTTTTTCAAACGCAGCGCCGCTGCCAGCTCTTTTGGCGCCAATCCCGCTTGCTGCCGAAATGCCCGGCGCAGCGCCTCAGTCTTGACTCCAATTTTTCCGGCCAGCGCCGCAACATTTACGGAGTCATCCAGATCGCTTTGCAAAACTTGCGCCGCGCGTTGCACGATGCGAACCCCCGCTGGAATTTCATTCGGCTTGCATCGCCGGCAGGGGCGGAATCCCTGCACTTCCGCATCGTGCGTCGTGGGAAAAAATAAGGTGTTTTTTCGCAGGGGTCGTCGCGCTGGGCAACTCGGCCGGCAATAAATCTGCGTCGACTTTACGCCGAAAAAGAAAGCTCCGTCCGCTCGCCCATCGCGCGTCAGCGTCGCTTGCCAGTAGCGCGCTTCCGCCTGCGGCGAAACTCTCTGCTCCACCGATGGTATTGCTGTTCTCATCATCTCCACCATGGACAAAGTTAGCGCAACGCCCGTAGCCGCGCTATCCGGAATCGGCGCTCAAATAAATAAAACTCTCGCGAAGTTTTCGTTACGCTTCCCCGGGAGCCGGCAACGTATCCGCCGCCTCGCGTGGGTCGCGATGCGGAGCCGTAATCACCAGCACTACCGCCGTTAAAATCACCGCCGCGGACAACAGGGTTCTTGGCGTCAATGCCTCCCCGCCCAGCAGCCATCCAATGGTCAGCGCCACGACCGGATTCACGAACGCGTACGTTCCCACCCTCGCTGCCGTGCTTTTCTTCAAAATATATAGATACGCCGTAAATCCAATGCACGAACCGAATAGACACAGATACCCAACCGCCATCCACGCCCGCATCGGCGCCGCCGCAGGATGAAATCGCCCAATTTCCCCGCCGAAGAGCGCCGCAATCCATAGCGCTGCGCCACCGCACAGTCCCTGCATGGCCACTCCTAACATCGGCGAACTTGGCAGCGCCCCATGCTTCGAATAAAGCGAACCGCAAGCCCAGGCAAGCGACGCCGCGATGAGCACTCCCGCGCCTACAGGGTCTACGCGTCCGGATAATCCCAATTTCGCCGGTCCAACCAGTACGACCATTCCCGCGAAACCCAACACAATTCCGAATAGAACCCGCGCCGATGGCTTGTGCCCGTTCGGCCGTAGCCAGTCCACGATCACCATCCACAGTGTTACCGTAGCTACCAGTAGCGCCGCTATCCCCGATGGCACGGTCTGCTCCGCCCAGCACACGCCGCCATTTCCAACCATCAGCAGCAGCACCCCAGTGATCGCCGCCGTTCTCCAATGCTCCGCGGTAGGCCGGATGCCCGTTCGCCAGCGCAAAAGCGGGTACAGCACCAATCCCACCGCGAGGTGCCTCATGCCAGCCAGGATCAACGGCGGGAACGATTCCACGCCAATTCTCATGGCGAAAAACGTTGCGCCCCACAAAACGTAAACTAGGCCAAAACTCAGGACGACAGCACCAGTCGGCGAGGAACCATCAGGGGGCCGTGCGCCACCATTCGCGATTCGATCCTCGCTAGGAGAGGGTTCTTCCGTGAAGTTGTAAGTCAAGCGGGGCACGTAGACTCACTCTAAATTCACAGCAAACCATGGTCGAGCGCCAATTTGATTCTCATACCCCGACCGTCAATTTTCATGAGATTTCGCGGGCCGTCGGCCCTAAATGACAGCGAGGAATCTCTCTTTGATTGACCAAAGCGCGCGGATTGCCCGTCGATCGCGAACACGCCGTTCCTGGCGACGAAACCGCCCGCCTCTGGTACTACTACAACCAACTGTTTGAAGTTAGGACACTTCTGACGTTTTCCACAGGTTGACTCTTACCCCGCCGAAGTGACATCCTCTCAATCCGTTTCAATAAACGTTTCCGCATCTTTGAGAAGTGAAACAGTCTTTGTACCTCGCACGTTCGTAAGCTTTCGGGCACGGCATCTTTTTTCTGAGGGTGAGATGAGCGCACTGAATCATGCTGTAAAGCTAGATCCGTCGCTATCCGTTTCCGTGGGTCAAACTGTGCTGCGTGGTCCCCAGCCGGTTCCTGCTTTTGCCGTGGCCGCAGGTGCAGCGACAGCGCCGGCGGCAATCCCGATATTAGTGCCTCCACGCGTCCCGACGCTTCGCGTCATGCCCCTGCAGCCAGTGAACCCGATGCGCCGCTTCGCGCGCGTGCCGACTCACGCCGTCGGTATTTTTCCAGAGCAGCGCGAATATCCCAGAGCATCCCTTCGCCTACCCCTGCGCCTCCGCGGCGTAGCCGGCCGCCCCGAAGATTTTCCGATTACTCTAGTCACGCGCGACATCAGCTCCACCGGTGTTTTCTTCCTCTGCCCTCGCAAACTACCTCTCGACACCGTCGTCGAACTGGAAGTAGTCCTGGTCAGCCGCCCCATGGGCCGTGGAAATGTGGTCATCGTCAGCAAAGCCCGCGTCACGCGCCTCGAACCTGCCGCCATGCCCGGCTGGTTCGGCATTGCCGCCTCCTTCGACGAACTGGAATTCGATCGCGACGACAACGTCCCCGCTGACCACACCTGCGCCTGAATCGTAAGCACTTTTTTCCGGGGCGTATGTGGCAGCGACTTTATGTCGTTGCCCCTTGCTTTCCTTTCTTTCCTTCGTGGCACAGCCATTCCTGCTTGCACTGAGTCTCAAAGGGACTGTGCTCTTCTCCAGATAGCGGCCGCCTTCTGTTTACCCTGAGCCTCGAAGCGAATGCGCCAGCCTGCCGCCTTGCGGTCCAATCCGTCCTGACAACTTCTCCGCGCGCTCGAAACTCCGAACGTAGTGCCGCCCTTTTGGGGCGGCTCCGCGTCACACTTTTCCGCGGACGCCCCGTCTTGCCGTAAACTTGAAATGTCCGAATGTGACGGCGCAACCCCTCATGAAAAACTCCCGCAACCACCCTCTCAAAGGGGTTCTCTTCGACTGGGACGGCACGCTCCTTAACTCCTACGCCGCAGACACCGCCGCTTACCTCGCTATGTTTGCTGAAATGCAAATTCCCTGGGACGTCGCCGAACTCGAACGGCATTACTCACCCAACTGGTACAACGTCTATCGCGCGGCGAGTCTCCCCCGCGCCAAATACGACGACGCCGACCAAGTCTGGCGCCAACACTACGCCAAACATCGCCCAAAACTTTTGCCGGGTGCACGTCGCGTCCTCGCGCAACTTGCTCGCAGCCACGCACTGGGTCTGGTCACCAGCGGCGACCGCGATCGCGTCCACCGCCAACTCCACGAATTCAAACTCTGGCATTACTTCGCCGCCCACGTCTGCAGCGGCGACACCCGCCTTCGCAAACCGCATCCCGCACCGCTACGCCTCGCCTTACGCCGCATGGGCCTGCATCCCGAAGAAACCGTCTATGTAGGCGACTCCCCCGAAGACCTGCAAATGGCTCGCAGCGCCGGCGTACGCGCCGCCATCGCCATCCTCGGCCCTTTCCCCACAGAAAAACGCCTCCGTGCCGCCAAACCCGACCTCCTCCTGGAATCCATCACCAAACTCCCCGCCGCCCTCGCCCAATTCCGCGATTGACTGTAAGGCTGCGGCCGGCTTTGGATTCTCTTGGCTCATGCCCTTTCGTCGTATCATCAGGTTCTTTGGAGCCGACGCATCCATTGATGAAACGCTTCTTACTAGCATTGGCAGCCGCTCTTCTCCTCACGTTTTTCGGTCTCTCCTCCACTCACGCACAAACGCCGCCTCAACCTCATCACCCACGGACCTCCTCATTGCTCTCCGCAATAAAGCCGCAACGCTCGAATCCAACTCGGCCATGCGAGTCAACTTCGAATCCTTCAGCTCCTCGCAAGCTGACGCCCGGCACCATCCGCTATTCGGACTACGTTATGGTTCATACTTACAGAAATAGGAGGAAAGGGGGGCAGGCTCCTTACCTAGCACTTTAGACAGCGAACTCTTTAAGGCTTAGGCTTTGCAGCGTCCACGGCAGCAGGAGCCGGCGCCGCGCTCGCCACCAACGGCTTAAAGTCCGTCCACTTGATTACCAGCCGCACCGGAATGTCTCCGCCATCCTTTGAGTGCAGATACTCATCCGAGCGGGCGTAATTCGGAAACCAGTATTTCCCTTCCACATTTTCGCGATAAGTTTCGAAATTGGTGAACGGCAATTCCGGCGCATGCTCGTCGCCCAGGTCCGTCACCCATTTCCCGTACGTCTTCACCACTTCCAGGTATTGCTTGTCCACCCAAACCACGCCTTGAAATAGCGCCTGTGCGCGCTCCAGCAATTTCGGCTTGGCGTCGACAATGTAACAGTCAATCTCGTCTACTTTTTCAGTTCCGACATAGCGCAAATCGTATTTCGCCAGTTGCTGCGGAATCAGAGGATAACTCGGCAAGTGCCCGATGATTTTCACGTTGTCGGGAGTGAGAGTCAGCGCGCGCAGCGTCGATTGCTTTTGATCCACAATTTTTTCATAGGGTCGGCCGTCCGAATCCAGCACCATTTGTACCGTCAATTGATATTCACCGCTGGGCTGGCCATCGCGCCCGAACTCAGTCAGCTTGATCGATTTTTTGTAGCCATACTGTCCGCGCGCGCGCAGAAATTTTTCTTCCTTGGCCGCAAATTCCTTGATGATTTCCGCGGGAGCCAACGCCGGCGGAGCTTCCATGGGCTGCGTTGTCGTGACGCGATGAACATCGTGCTCCGGCGGCGGAGCCAGCGGCCCGCTAGCGTCTTGCGCACTTATGCCAGCAGCGCCAAAAATCATGAACGCCATCATTACGAAAGCTTTTTGGAACGCATTCATAAGACTCTTGGAATTTCCCGATTTTCCAGGCTCGTGCTCATCATCTCGTAAGATGCTCGCAATACCGGGATGGCAGCCTGCCGTGAGATGGCATTGCTTCTCGAAACAAGAGCCAGAACGAGTTTAACGCCCCGATCGGTGAACACCAAGTAAACGCAAGAAACCGCCGTTTTGCTTTGATTTCGTCGCGGCAGGCTGCGACGCATCGTATTCCGAACCGACAATGTTACAATTTTCAATTTAATGACTACGAATCATATCGCTCGCCGCTATTTGATTTCCGGAATCGTACAAGGTGTCGGATTCCGCTATTTTGCTCAGGATGAAGCCGAGCGTCTGCATCTTTCCGGTTATGTGCGCAATCTTCGCGATGGCCGCGTTGAAGTTTATGCCATCGGATCGCCGGAAAAGCTGGCGCGCCTGCGTACGCTCATCGAACGCGGCCCGCGCGGTGCCATGGTTCAGCATGTTGTCGAGGAGTCCGCCGAGCTCGATCCACAGTTCGCGCAAGAATTCAGCATAACGTACGATCAGTAGAGTCGGCATCGGCGCGGATTCGGTAGCGCCAGCAATCGTGCTTGAGTGCCTTGTGTGGATGTTTGCAGCGGTAAGAAAAAAGGGAGAGCGTAGGAATGGATGATCTGAAAAAGCTGATTCGCGAAGTGAAGGACTATCCGAAGCCGGGAATTCTTTTCTACGACCTCACTACGCTGCTGAAAGACAAGCAAGGCTTTCACACGCTGATCGACCGCCTATGCGGCCACTTCCGGGATCACGAGATTGATATTGTGGCAGGCATCGAAGCGCGCGGCTTCATTTTCGCGCCAGCGCTTGCGTATCGTCTGGGCGCAGGATTCGTCCCGGTGCGCAAACCAAAAAAGCTTCCCGCCAAAACGGCTGCCGTTTCCTACGCGCTTGAATATGGCACCGACACCCTCGAAATTCACGAAGACGCCATCAAACCCGGCGACCGCGTCATCATCTGCGACGACCTCCTCGCCACTGGAGGCACCGCCGCCGCCACCGCAAAACTCATCCAGAAACTCGGCGGCAAAGTAGAGGGCACCGCCTTCGCCGTAGAATTAACTTTCTTGAATGGCCGCGCCAAACTCCCCGGCCTCGATGTCTTTTCCCTGATCCAGTACGACAAGTAGTTTTTAGCTATCATTCCGAGTGCAGCGACCGAAGGTTCCGACTTTGTCGGAAGTAATCTCTCTTTCATTTCTTTGCGTGGCGCTGGCGAAGGGCTTCGAACAGGACTACGCCGCTGGCTACGGAAACGTTCAGCGATTTCACTGGACCCAACGTTGGCAGAGAGACTACAAAATCGCAGCGTTTGCGAGTGAGTTCGTGCAAGCCGCTGCCTTCGCCGCCGAGTACGATCCCGGTTGGCGAAGTGTAGTCCACTTCGGTGTAACTTTTGTCGGCGCGCTCATCCAATCCCACGAGCCAGTAGCCGGCTTCTTTCAACTCCTCCATGGTTCGAACCAGGTTGGTGACTTTTGCGACCGGCAGGTGGGCGAGCGCGCCTGCGGATGCGCGCGCAACTGTGTCTGTAAGGCCTGCTGCGCGGCGTTCCGGAATCACCACGCCGTGCGCGCCAGCAGCGAGCGCAGTACGAATAATCGCTCCCAGATTGTGCGGATCTTCGACGCCGTCTAGCAAAACAATCAAGCCTGGCTTGCCTTTTTCATGATTCGCGGCAGCAAGAATATCCTCGAAGGTGCTGGCCTTGCGCGCCGCGCCAATCGCTACAACTCCCTGATGATCACGCGTTCCTGAGCTGCGATCGAGTTGCGCGCGTTCTTCAAAACGCACGGAAATTCCGTTGCGCCGCGCAAGCTGGACAATTTCCTCCGCACGCGTGTCCTGCCGACCTTTTGCAACCAGCACATATTCCAGCGGACGCCCCGCTTCCAGCGCTTCTTTCACCGCGTGAATACCGGTCAGCTTGTCCATGGGCTTTACAGTTTAACTTCGCACTTTAGCAGGCGCAAAGTGGAAGCTAACCGCCTACGAAGCTTTTCGTCTAAACTGACAAGCCGGAGAGATTCCTATGCGCAAAATCCCGTCATTGATTCTACTGAGTGTGTCGCTACTGTCCGTCCACGCAATCGCTGCGCAGGATGTTGCGAAGGCGGATACTGCTGCGACTGGCGCTCTTAGCGGACGTTGGGTAGTCAACGCCGATTTTTTTGGTTCGCCAATTTATTTCGGATTGCTGCTGGAGCAGCAGGGTGAAAAGCTGACCGGTAACTTTGATGGCGACAAACTGGAAGGCAGCGTCTCCGGAGGTCGCATTCATTTTCTGGCCAAGGATGAACACGGCGGGACCGAGGAAGGAAACGCCACTCTAGGCGACGGCACGATGGCGGGTTCAGTGATCTTCATGGATTCCAGCGATCCTACCCATCCAGAAAAACACGCTTTCACGGCCACGCGAGTCGCTCTGCGCCGTGAAGGTGCCGCAAAACGCCACGAATTTGTGCCAGCCACTTTCTACCGGCGATTTTCCGCGGAGAATAAGCCGGTGCTGACGGTTGCTCCCGGAGACACGATTCACACCACTACCGTGGATGCCAGCGGCGGGGACGAAAAAGGCGTCACGCGGGTCCTGGGCGGCAATCCTGAAACCGGTCCTTTCTATATCGAAACTGCATCGCCGGGCGACACCCTCGTTATGCACATCACGCGGCTTCGACTGAATCGCGACTATGCAATCAGCGATGACGGGATCGTCGGACGCGGACTGGACAGCGATTGGGCGGTCAAGATGAAGGACGGGTTTAAGAATGTTCGCTGGCATCTCGACTTGGCGAATGGAACTGCTTCTCCAGAAAAACCAGCGGAGCATTTGACGCATTACACTGTGCCACTGCGACCGATGTTGGGTTGCGTGGCCGTCGCTCCAGGGAGCACCCAGGCCGCTCCGGGCACCGGCGATTCAGGCCGTTACGGCGGAAACATGGACTTCAACGAAATCACGGAAGGCGCGACGGTCTATCTATCAGTGAATGTGCCGGGCGCGCTGCTGTACTTTGGCGATGGACACGCCGCTCAAGGTGATGGCGAACTGAACGGCAATGCGCTGGAGACTTCGATGGATGTGGAAGTGACGGTAGATGTAATTCCGAATAAACACGTTCCGGGGCCACGGGTAGAATCGCAAACCCATCTAATGGCCATGGGCCTTGCTGGATCGCTGGACGATGCATTCCGAGAAGCGACAGCAAACATGGCGAGCTGGCTCACCGATGAATACAAACTGACGCCATCCGAGGTGGCGCAGGTACTGGGCACCTCTTCGGAATATAAAGTGAGCGAGGTCGCGGACCGGAACGCGGGCATCGTGGTGAAGATCAATAAAGAACGTCTGAAGACGCTAGTGCCGACTGCGAAATAGCTGGTCCGCCGGTGTATGGCACTTATGTAGGAATGCCGAAGAATCGAATCAAGAGAATCAGCAGCGCGGCGGGGGGAGCGCGCGTAGTTGAGCTATGGGATGCGAATCACCTTGTGTTTTTATCGAATGAGGCGGAAGTTTTGCGCGAAATGCGGGTGTTCGTGGCTGAATTGCACTAAGCAGCGTTTGGACCGGCGAAACGCCGCGAGATTTTAAGCGCCGCCCGCCGCAGACGGCGGCCGCTACAAGGACAGCGAAACAGCAGAAGAAACAGAACGATGCCATCTGAAGGTAGCCGCTACGGCTGAAGAGGAAGGACGGGCACGGCATGCCGTGCCCCTACGGGAAGTGCAGTGGGAGTCAGTCGAGCGCGGAGCAGAATTCGATGATGCGGGTGCGAGCGGACTTTACAGGAGTCGTGAAATCTACGGCGGCGGCTTCGTCGAGGAGAAGGATTACACGATCGAGGTCGCCTTCGCCGGGGCGGCCTGCCAGCGACAAGCGCAATGTTTGGAAGAGTTCGCGGCCGCGAATGTTCAGATTGGTTTTCATGATGTCGACGATTTCGCGGAGGCGATCTGAGTTCAGCGGAACCGCGTCGAGTAACAGTGAGGCGAGTTGCCGTAACGCATCGCGCGCTGCGTAACGGGATAAAGCGGCGTGCGAGTCGGTGTGTGACAGAATTTCTTGCGCGTCGTAATGAAAGACCAGACTGAGTAGATTTTCTAGCGCTCCGCGACCGGCGCATTGTGGGCCGAGGAGGGTTGCGGCGTGTTCGCACCAGACGGATTGTTGTGGCGTTATTTCGCTGGTATGCCAGTTTTGTTCGCGGAGGATTTGTACAACGTCGGGGGCGGTGAAATTGTTTTCGTTGGATGGCGCGGGTTCTTGATTTGGCATTGGCGGCGGCATTGGCATCGAAGATTAAGAGAGATTCCCTGCCTGCGGATGGCAGGCTCGCTGCGCAGACTCCCCTAGGAATGACGGCTCGTTATAGTGCGCGAGCGGATGGACATTGCAACTGATGCGATCTCTAGTCGGCGATTACGGTTGCTACTACGTATGCGGCTATGGCTTCGCCGCGGCCGACAGCGTCTACACCTTCGTTGGTCTTGGCTTTCAAGTGGACGGATTCTACGGGGACGCGTAGCGATTTTGCCAGGACTTCGCGCATTTTTGCAAAATGCGGGCCGAGTTTCGGTTTTTCCAGAATCACGACGGCATCGATGTGTTCAATGTGCAGACACTTTTCGTCTAAGAGCTTTTGCGTGTACTCAAGAAATTTCAGGCTGTCGGCGTTTTTCCACTTCGGATCGGTGTCGGGGAAATGCGTGCCGATATCGCCGAGTGCGGCCGCGCCCAACAGCGCATCGCAGATCGCGTGGGCGAGCACATCGCCGTCAGAGTGGCCGACCGGACCTTTCTCGAATGGAACGGTGACGCCGCCGATGATTAAGGAGCGGCCCTCGGCCAGGCGATGCAAATCGTAACCGATGCCGCAGCGTACGTTACTCATAGAAGAATTTCATGCTTGGTGGGCCTTGGCTCGTTCGAGGTCCAGATAGAAGCGGGCGAGTTCCATATCGGAGGGCTTGGTGATTTTGATGTTGCGCTCGGTGCCGTGGACGACGTGGACATCGTGGCCGAGGCGTTCAACCAAACCGGCTTCGTCGGAAGCATTGACGCCGTCCGCAGCGGCTCTGGCAAAAGCTTCTTTCAGCAACTTGGTGTGAAAGACTTGCGGAGTTTGCGCGAGCACGATGCGTTCGCGGGGAATGGTGCCAGTGATGAGCGCCACATCCTGCGGCAGGCTGCTGCGCTTTACTTCCTTCACGGTGTCCATCGCGGGAGTACCGAGGATTGCAGCGCCGCACTTGCGGGCTTCTTCGATGACCCGGGCAACTTGCTCGCGCGTGACGAAAGGGCGAACCGCGTCATGCACGGCGACCAGCTCGACATCATCGTTGACTTGTTCGAGGGCCGCGGCGACGGATTCCTGCCGCGTGGATCCGCCCTTGACGACATGCACGGACTGGCGGAATTTTTCCCGGCGGCAAAGTTCTTCTATGCGCTGCACTTCATCGGCGCGGGTGGCAAGAATGATTTCGGTGATGGCGTCGCAGGTGGCGAGGCGGCGCAGGGTGTGCAGGAAGATGGGGGCGCCGTCGAGCTCCAGAAACTGTTTGGGCGTTTCGCGGCCCATGCGCGTGCCCATTCCAGCGGCGGGCAAGATGGCAGTGATTTTGGTCATCGGAAATTTGGGGGAATTGGAAAGCGGATGGTCTCAGAGTGCTCCGCGGCCGTGGCCCCAAGAGTTTGAGTTTACCCTAAGCAGCGCAGTGTAGGGAAACGAGGCGAAAATGAGAGGAGAGAAATGAAACATGGGTTCGTCGCGCGGGCGAAAAGTGGTCGAAGAAACACCCGCGAGTGCAGTGATTCGGACCCGCGGGTCGGGGAAACCCGCTCGCCGCAGACGGTGGCCGCTACAAAGCATACTTGCGGGTTACTCGTTGGATTCAGGAAAGTTGTGGCGGGAGGTGCGGCCGGCGGCGGACGGCTGTTTGCCGGGCGGAATCGGAGTTTCGGTGCTGTGATCATCGAGGCGGCCGAAAATCATTTTGCCGGCGGGCGTCTGATGGACGGAAGTGACCAGAATATCCACGGTTTTGTTGATGAGGCGCCGCGCGCCGTCCACAACGACCATGGTTCCATCTTCGAGATAAGCGACGCCTTGATTGACTTCCTTGCCTTCGCGCAGGATGAAGACGCGCATACCTTCTCCGGGAAGAAACGCGGGGCGCACGGCGTTGGCCAGGAGATTGACGTTGAGGACGCTAATGCCCTGAACGCTGGCAACCTTGTTGAGATTGAAATCGTTGGTGACGATCTTGGCGCGCAGGCGGAGCGCCAGCTCGACCAGCTTGCGGTCCACTTCATTCGAACTATTGGGATTATCGTCAAGGATGCGGACTTCGATGGTTTGCATTTTCTGAATGCGCTGCAAAACTTCCAAGCCTCGGCGGCCACGCTGACGGCGCATGCTGTCGGCGGAATCGGCAATCATCTGTAGTTCATGCAGAACGAATTGCGGGACTAGCAGCGGACCATCGAGGAAGTGGGCTTCGCAGATTTCGGCGATACGGCCGTCAATCAGCACGCTGGTGTCGAGGAGTTTGCCATCCTCGTGCGGGGAGTACGGAGCAACGTGCGGACGCAAGTTTCCCTGCAGCGATTCGGGCTTGAAGAAAATGGCTTTTTGCGAGCCGAGCATGACGCCAATGTAGCCGAATGCGAGAAGTGCAGCGTAGGCAAGAAAAGATTTCGTGGGCTCCGGCGCTGATGTGCCGAAGATGAGTATGGCCACAAGCAACGCGGCGAGTGCGCCGCAGAGGCCCCCCATCACGCCTCCGAGAAGCGCGGTAGCCGTCGAGTTGCGCAGCCGGTATTCGCCGGCGACAATCGCGAGCGAAAGTGCAAGTCCCGCGCCTGCGGCCG
>Ga0209488_10003040_pt1 | contig 13574 bp, 12 predicted proteins | sample Rivendell_Oct201_8_FD_188349 | JGI IMG/M metagenome (GOLD analysis project Ga0209488, IMG submission 188349) | Vadose zone soil microbial communities from the Eel River Critical Zone Observatory, Northern California, USA -... | ecosystem: Environmental > Terrestrial > Soil > Vadose zone >...
GACGGGAAGTGTCGCGCCGCGGCCGACGCAACGTGACACGACTGTCGCAACCAAGCGCACCGGAAGCCAGCCGACCATGCTGTCGTCAGCCGCTCCCGCACCTGCAGGCCCGGTAAAAGCCGGTCAGCGATTCAACGATCCGTGGATGCGTGCCATGATCGTCAGCCCGAGCGCCGGCAGCTTCATGAGCACCTCTCTGCTTGGCGCAGCTGATTATCGCGTCCTCGCCCCTTACCTGCAGAAGCCGGCCGCGTCGGTAATGATGACATTCTCCGAAGACCCGCATCTCGGAATGACGACCAAGAAATTCAGCGGCAGTTCGGTTGTCTTCGTTTCGACGGTGACGTTCTATGAGCGAACAGCGTCGCTGCAGTAGGCAGTGCGGCGAATGTTCCTATCATATCGCGGCGAATGCGATTAGGACTTGAAATTCAAAAGCCGCACGAGAATCAATAAGCTGCATAGCGCGTCCAGACGCGCGGATGTGGCTCTTTGATTCCGAAGTTTGCAAACGGATGCGCAGCAATATGATGCGAACTTCGGAATCAGTGCAGTAGGAGCCTGTCTGTAGCCGGCTTAATCAAGCATACCGAGCGCGTGCAGATAGGTCTCGAGGATCGTCTCGTGTTCACGGCGCTCATCGACGTCCTGCTTGCGCAACTTGAGAACGGCACGCAATGCCTTGACGTCGAAGCCAGTGCCCTTTGCTTCGGCAAAGACATCGCGAATGTCGTCGGCGAGCGCTTTTTTTTCTTCTTCCAAACGCTCGACGCGCTCGATGAAAGCCCTCAGCTGGTCCTTGGCAAAGCGGGTCGCGGGCGGTTCTTTTTCAGCAGTGGCAGCAGCAGTGGCCATCGGGCATTCCTCCATGCACGCAAGATTTAATCGCGCGACGCTGCATAGAGAAGGCGGCCAGAGGCGCACAAGGTCAAGGTCGCAGCCAAATCATCCACATCTTGCACAGACTGATGCACAGGCGATGCGCCGACCACGCCGCATTAGTGCTTTTGGCTTGCTTTTTCGAACGCGGCTTTTTGCTCCGTCGTCGCTTCGCGCTGATATTTTGCCTTCCATTCTTCGAACGGCATGCCGTAGACGGCTGCGCGGCTTTCGTCCTTGGTCATCGCGACACCCTTGGCATCGGCCGCATCTTTCATCCAGTTCGACAGGCAGTTGCGGCAAAAGCCCGCGAGGTTCATGAGTTCGATGTTTGCAACGTCGGTGCGCGTGCGCAAATGTTCGAGCAAGCGGCGGAACGCGGCCGCTTCGAGCTCAGTGCGTGTCTTGTCGTCCATGGCGATCAATCCTGGTTTCCGTTGACCATTTTCGGAACATAATCATGCGGCGCGTCCAATCCAAAGGGCATATTCGGAGGTCCGTTCTTGAACCAGCCCCCACGTCAATTTCTCGAATCACTGTACGGTATTGCGGTCGCGGCTGCGCATCCGGCGAACTGCCTGGTCGGGCTCCTGCCGTCCCCGCCTCGCACCGGGCGCCTGTTGCTGCTGGCGGCCGGCAAGGCCGCCGGTTCCATGACCGAAATTGCCGAGCGGTATTATCTTGATGATTGTGGTCTCGCGCCTGACCGAATCGCCGGCCTTGCTGTGACGCGGCGTGGATATTCGCGCCCGACCCGAATGATTCGCGTGGTTGAAGCCGGCCATCCGATCCCAGACGATGCCGGAGCGAAGGCTGCGGCCGAGACACTGGCGCTGGCCGATTCGGCCCACCCCGACGACCTGGTGCTGGTGCTGCTGTCGGGCGGCGCGTCTGCAAATTGGATCGCGCCAGCAGGCATCACGCTGGCCGAAAAGCAGGCCCTGACCCGGGCCCTGGTTGGTTCCGGAGCCTCGATCGGCGAAATAAACGCAGTACGCAAGCACCTGTCCGCGATCAAGGGGGGACGACTGGCGCGGCGTACGCGCAAGGCCCCGCTGGCCGCGATTGCCATCTCGGACGTGCCGGGCGACGATCCGGCCGTCATCGGCTCAGGGCCCACGGTCGCCGATCCGAGCACGCTCGCCGACGCACGTGCCGTAGTGGAACGATATGGGCTCAATGTCCCGGATGCCGTGGTCAGAGCCCTTGAGGATCCGGCAAATGAGACGCCGAAGCCCGGCGACCCGATATTTGCCCGAGCTTCCTTCGCGCTCGCAAGCCGGCCCGCCGACGTCTTCCTTCGCGCGGAAGCAGCCGCACGCGCCGCAGGCTATGAATGCTTGCTGCTCGGGACGAATCTTGAGGGCGAGGCGCGTAACATCGCCGCCCGACATGCGGAACTGGCCCGCAGCGTACGGGCGCAAGGGCGCCGCGCCGTGATCCTGTCGGGCGGGGAACTCACCGTGACGGTGCGCGGCAAGGGTCGCGGCGGACCAAACCAGGAATATGTGCTGGCGCTGGCCGAGGCACTTGGGGGTACGGATCAAGGCAGTGCTCGACAAATTGCCGCACTGGCGGCCGACACGGATGGAACGGACGGCGGAATCGGCGAGCCCAACGACCCGGCCGGCGCCTTCATGGACGAGACAACCGCCACGCGCGCCGGCGCTTTGGGGCTTGATCCCTCAGCGTTTCTCGATGACAACAATTCGACGGAATTTTTCCGGACACTTGGCGACCTTGTTACACCTGGACCTACTTACACCAACGTCAATGATTTCCGGGCCATCCTCGTTGACAGTGCATAGGCGTTCACGTGATATTTTGTCCCAAACGCGGCGGACGATGAAGACTCAGCGGACCATGGCATCAGTTCTGCTTCGCCCAATGGGGGCCTTATGGGCCCTTGCCTGCGCATTCCTCACGAGCGCGGTCGCCCTTGGGTCCGAACCCGCGCGAGCGGACTTTCGCCTTTGCAACAACACCACGAGCCGCGTCGGCATTGCGCTCGGCTACAAGGAAAACGACGCCTGGGCCACCGAAGGCTGGTGGAACCTTTCGGCGCGCAATTGCGAAACCCTGCTGCGCGGCGCGCTCGTGGCGCGTTTCTATTACATCTACGCGATCGACTACGATCGCGGTGGCGAATGGTCGGGCCAGGCCTTCATGTGCACCCGAGATAAGGAGTTTACGATCCGCGGCACCGATGATTGCCTCGCTCGCGGCTTCGACAAGACCGGCTTCTTCGAGGTCGACACGGCGGAGCAGCCCTCCTGGACCGTGCAGCTCACGGAATCCGCCGAGGCCGCCCCGCAGCAACCGTTGCAGTCGCGCGTGCCTGTGATCCCGCCCCCGCCCGTCTCGGGCCGGCCAGGCGCCAACGCGCCGGGAGCAAAGGGCAAGAACTAGCCGCCGACCTGGAAATAACACATACCAAGCACGCAAAAAAGCGGCAGCCGGAATCATTGCGCATCAGGTATAGGTATCCGCGCAACCCCAACAGGCCTTAGGAAAGCGCGCTCCATGACATTACCAATGCAGCCAGAACGGAACGCGCTCTAATGCGCCGCATACGCCGCACCAAAATCCTCGCGACGCTTGGACCGTCGTCATCCGACCGGACCGTCATCGCGGACCTGTTTCGCGCCGGCGCCGACATCTTTCGCATCAATATGAGCCACACCTCGCATGACCGCATGCGTGAACTGGTGTCGCTCATTCGTGCCGTCGAATTCGAATATGGCCGGCCGATCGGCATCCTGGTCGACCTGCAGGGCCCGAAACTGCGCGTCGGGAAGTTCGAAGCCGGCTCCGTGATGCTCGCCAAGGGAGATACATTCGCGCTCGACGCCGATCCGGCCCCCGGCGACGCCACGCGTGTCCATCTTCCGCATCCCGAAATCCTGGCCGCGGTGGAAGTCGGCCACCAGCTCCTGCTCGATGACGGCAAGGTGCGCCTTGCCGCCACCGCCAAAGAACCAAACCGCATCGTCACGCGCGTCGTGGTCGGCGGCAAATTGTCGGACCGCAAGGGCGTGAGCCTGCCCGACTCCACGATCGCATTTTCCGCGCTTGCCCCCAAGGACCGCTCCGATCTCGAAGCCGCGCTCGAAGCCGGCATCGACTGGGTGGCGTTGTCGTTCATCCAGCGGCCGGAGGACATCGCAGAGGCCAAGAAGATCACGCGTGGCCGCGCCTTGGTGATGGCCAAGATCGAAAAGCCGCAGGCAGTCACAAGACTGGCCGATATCCTGGAACTGACCGATGCCCTGATGGTGGCGCGCGGCGACCTTGGCGTCGAAATGCCGCTTGAACAGGTGCCGGGCATCCAAAAGAAAATGACGCGTATGGCGCGCCGTGCCGGCAAGCCGGTCGTGGTCGCAACCCAAATGCTCGAGTCCATGATCACGAGCCCGGTGCCCACGCGCGCGGAAGTCTCCGATGTCGCGACCGCGATCTTCGAAGGCGCCGACGCCGTCATGCTGTCGGCGGAATCAGCAGCCGGCCAATATCCGGTCGAGGCGGTGACGACCATGAATCGCATCGCCGAAGAGGTGGAAGGCGATTCGCTCCACCCCGGCATCATTCATGCCCAACGCACAGAGCCCGAATCTACCGGCGCCGATGCAATTGCGGCCGCCGCACGCCAGATCGCGGAGACACTCAATCTCTCGGCAATCATTTGCTGGACCTTTTCAGGTTCGACCGCGCTGCGCGTGGCGCGCGAGCGACCGCTGTCGCCCGTGATAGCGATCTCGCCCAATCTCTCCACCGCGCGCCGGCTCTCGGTCTGCTGGGGCGTGCACCCGATCGTCGCAGAAGACGCGCGCGACCAGGACGACATGGTGGCGCGCGCCTGCCGGCTTGCGTTCAAGGACGGTTTTGCCAAAGCCGGCCAGCGCGTGATCGTGGTGGCCGGCGTCCCGCTCGGCACCCCCGGCGCCACCAACATGCTGCGCATCACCTTCGTGGGCACGGAGACCGCGGGGGAGATGTGAACGCGGCCGATCTCACCCGGAATCCGAAACAATGACGGCAGGCGAGCGAGTTGGGCCAAGTATCCAATGAATCTTGCGGGCCCTTGCGGAACCGACGCTTGGCAAGCGCGTTTAATCTTGGGAAGCGCGTTTGATAGTGACGCAAGAGGAAATGATCACCATGACATATCGAGTTTACAGCGGCCCACCTGGTTCCGACAGTATACATCCGTTGGAGAAGGATAGATTGCTGTTCAAGGAATTCGGTGTGCTGGATGAGGCTATCAGTTGGGCGCATCACTTGAATGATGGCAGCAGAGTTGCCTTGTTGATCGAGGGCGACGATGGGACGCACCTCACCGCGGCCGAGATCGCGGTGACGCTGCGTCATTCCGATTTCGAGTCCGCCGACCGGATCGATACACGATAGCGTGTTCGAGTTCCTTAGCTGGACTTTGGCCAATTTTTTTCGAAAGGATACGCCGATCATATCGGCATTTCCGATGCTGGTCGAATTTTCTCACTGTCCCGGACGTGGCCACGACAGTGAAGAAATTGGAAAAAGGTCCGATTTTCCTGGCGTTCAGCGAATCTCGCTTTTCAAAAATTGGCCAAAGTCCAGCTTAGGACACTTTCAACAATAGTGCTACGATTTGGGGCGCCGACGTTCGTAGTTCTGCGTTTACGCGGCCTTGAATCATGCCACGAAGAAAGAACCGCCTAAAGGCGGAACTACAAACAAAGTCGCACGATTCGGTTATTGTCGAAAGTGTCCTTAGCGTGTTCCAGTTCCTGGGCACAGGCGCGAGGCGCTTGTTCTGCACGGCGAGACCATCAATTTGCCGTGGTTGTTTGATTACGCGGACTTTCCGTTACCAAGATCCGGAATTATTGGGATTATTGTTATCAGATTTTGCGGCAACGACGTCTTTCGGCGTCGGCGCGCCCAGGAGCGCGCCCGCCGAATCATTGACAAGCTCAACAGCGAAGTAAACACCTCCGTCGCCGACCCCAGGTTGAAGCAGCCATTGAAGCAATTTGTCGAAAAGCGTTATTGCGTCACGACGGACCCTTAGTAGACATCCACTTCGTGCTAGGATTGATTCGAGCTTCAGCGATTCGCTTGTCCGCGTCCTCATCGAGGGTTCGGTGAGCGGTGCTGAGTCGATTGCGATGATCTTGTGTCAACCGATGTAACCATACGCGAACACACCGAATGTCTGCCATTCAATCATCCGTCAGTGCCCCGGCCTCGTCGAATTCTGCGCTTGGTACGCTGAAGTCAGGCCAAAGTCCTGTTCACGCCAAAGCCGTCGAAAAAACAGCCGCCAACTTGGAAAGGCCATCAACGATCGGGCCTTTGGGAATTCTGGTCCTCTTGAGCGGCATATGTATCGCAGTCGGCGGCACCCTGTGGGCCATCGAGCTTGATGTGCCCTACCCGGTCGCCGTCATGGCGGGATATTGCACCTTCATTGCCAGCGCCTGTTTGTGCGTGGCACTCATGGTGCTCCGCAAGACTTCCACGAAAGTCGCGCAGCCCGTTAGTTCCGCCGCCCCTCCTGCCACCAATTCCACGACGCCTGCCGCCGCGCGAGGAAAGCCGAACTACGCGGCTTGGAAACTGGTGAGCAAATTCAGCGTCTCCGACGCATCCCGATTGTGGTGCGACATTGAGCCAGGCTGTCCGGCCACGCAGGAATCGATCGCCTGGGCACATGCCATATTGGATGCCATCAAGCGCAGCGAGTTGATCATCATTCCAAGGTCCGGCCTGTCTGAAGCGATGCGCGGTCCCGAACAAGTCAACCCGAGCTGGACTACGGAAGTCGGTCGCGAGTCGTTGAAAACCTGGGCGCAAGCACACGGCCATGCGCCGCGATTTCTCCAAAGCTGACAATTGCTCAAATTCAATCAAGACAACGAACGATTGTCATCGCATCCCAGCCGCAACGCGCTCGACGCGATTGCCTGGCTACCCAAATACCGCGAACCAGGTGCTGATAAATTGCGATAGTGATGACGAGCCGGAGAAATGGGCGTCTCGTTACATTTCTCGATACGCATCGCTCGCTATGCTGGACAGAGGCCCTGTCCCTGATGATAATGCTGTCATTTGGCGGTATCGGTCCGCGCTATTCGATGGAAACAAGTCCTCTGTCTGGCATGAGCGGCAGGAGGCATGAGATGAGCATCCGACTTCCGATCTCGATGGAAGCATCGATCGTGTCGACGCTTGTGTTGTTCAACCCAGCAGAGTGCACTGTCCGGAATCAAACCCAGTAGAACCAAGACAAGAGGAGGCTCGCATGCGCTATTCCGTTTCAAGTTCAATGATGTCGGTTGCCGTCGTCGCATCCGCTGTCAGCGCTGTCGTTCTGGTGTCCATCTCTCAACCAATGGCTCAGGCGCCGGCGCTCAAGACGCCTGCGTTGCAAACGCCTTGGGGCGAACCCGATCTCCAAGGTATTTGGACCGACGAATCCGATACCCCGATGCAGCGCTCTCCCAGGTTTGCTACCCAAGAATTCTTCACGGATGCACAGCGCGCCGAACTGGATCGGGCGCGATCGGCTCTGATCGGCCGGGACAGGCGCGCGGAGCGCGGGACCGAGGCCGATGTCGCCGGCGCCTACAATGCGGTGTTCACGCCCATGAAGCGCACTGGCGCACGTACGTCACGAATCGTAGATCCGCCCAATGGCCGGCTTCCGCCAATGGCCGCGGAAGCGCAGAAGGTTGCCGCCGCGGAGCGGGAGTACCGCGTTGCCCTGTTGGGGGCGACGGAGACGTGCAAGAACAAGGAGCCGGCATGTAACGGCGGCAAATACGATCCGACGCCCTCGCCGAAATTCGCAGAAAATCCGCCGCGCTACAACCTGGCACGCATGAATCGCCACAATGGTCCGGAGGACGGCACGGGGCCGGACCGCTGCCTGACCGGCGGGCTCCCCGAGTTTGGCAATGTCAGCTTCCGTCGTTTCGTGCAGACGCCCGGCGGCGTCACGATCTTCTACGATGTGGGCCAAGGACAAGGGTGGCAGCGCAACATCGTGATGGATGGACGTCCGCACCTGCCGTCCAATATCCGCCAATGGTACGGCGACTCGCGCGGCCATTGGGAGGGCAATACACTCGTCGTCGACGTAACGAACTTCAGTTCGAAAACCGACTTTATGGGCGCGCGCGAGAACTTGCACCTCATCGAGCGCTGGACACGCACCGGACCAAATGCCCTCGAATACGCCGTAACGATCGAGGATCCGACCGTATGGACGCGGCCTTGGACCGCCAAGCAAGACTTCGTCAAGCAGAACGACCAAGAGAACAGAATTTATTACGAGCCTCGGTGCATCGAAGGCAACTCCGGTCTCCCGGGGCTGCTGCGTGGGCGGCGTGTCGAAGAACTCGCCATGGCGGAAGGACGCGGTCCTGACCCGAGAACCCGAGACAGCATAAAGATTTCGGACGGAGATCCGGATCCGTTGCAGTGACGTCGAGGATCTATCGGCACTGATTGCCTGATCCGGGTTTCGCGACTTCAAGCTTCGCCGGCAGGTCGCCTGCTACCCGAAACCGCTGCGGTTTTGCGCCCGCGCCGGACGGGAAAAGTGTGTCATAGTTGCGCTCCCGGGCACCAGCGATCTCGCGAATAAAGACCGCGGCAACGCGGTCGGGACATGCCTTGACGATTTCCGCATAGACTTCTGGATCCTGTTCGGCGGAATCGCCGACAAAAACCATGGTATTTGGCAGTTGCCGGAGCAAGGCGCGTATCTTTGCAACCTTGTGCCGCAAGAGCACATTCGGATTGGGATGAAGGTCGCGCAGCACGGTAACGGGATTGAACCCGATATCGACCGGCCGCATGTCCCAGGTGAACGGCGGGAAGTTCTCGGCGTCGGTGAACTCCCGCAGTGGCTTGTAGAGCTGCCACGGCCCGGCCGACACGACGTGGAAATGTAGTCTCACTCCGGAAGCCGCGTTCCAGCTCCGATAGACTTCCGGCATCCCGGCGACAGGACGGAACTTGTTGACGAATGTATTGAGTTCCGCGCTGCCACGGTCAAGGACGTTGGTGTCCTTGATGGTATCATCCATATCGGTGACGACGAGGATCGCATCGCGCGGCACGACAGTGGCGGTTCCCAGCACAACGTGTCCACCTGTCGTCGCGGCAACGGACTCAAAAGAAATCACGCCATCCTTGGCCGCCTTCAAATCATCGGCGCTGATGGGCACGATGTCATGAAAATAACCTGAAGGGTCCGACGCCGGCAGCCTGATCGTACGCGTGCCGAGCATGATCGATACGCGCGCGTTTCGCCTGCCGTCCGAGTAGAATTGCCGAGCTCGGGAACGGAATGGCTCGTCCGTCCTTTTCACCTGGACGTTTCGCTTGGCCGTCATCCACTGGGCGGTAAGCCGGACCAACGCGGAATGTGCGCCGGTCGCCGGCGTGAAGACGCGCCCCTGCACCGTCATCGCGCCTTGGCCGTTGTCGGAAACATTCGCGATCGAGGGAAAGATAATAACCTGCAGGCTCGTATTCTCAGCGGCAATCGTCCGTGCGCCGCCCAGCAACAGGATCACGGCGGCGAGCCACGTGCGCAGGACGGCTACTGAATTGACGTCCCTCACCTTGTCACCTTGTCACCTTGTGCATCGAGCGCCTGCGTCACCACATCCTCGATCGCCTCAACGACACGATCTCGCGCGACGTGGTGGGGCATGTGGCCGACGCCTTCGAGCATGATCAGTTTGCTGTGTGGCACCGTATCGGCAAGCGCGCGCGAATGGATCCGGGGTGAAACGATCGTGTCACGATCGCCCGTGATGACGGTCGTCGGCATCTTGAGTTCGGAATAGCGCGGCGCCTGCACTGTCACGAATTCCAAAAGACCGGCCACGTCACTGGCGTTCGCAATGAAATTCTTCGGCCGCAAGACGAGCCTGATGGCCGCACGTTGCGCGTAATCCGCCGGCGCAACCTGCGGCGCAAATACGGCAGCAATCGTCGGTCCCAGCAATACCGTTCCGGCCGGTAATGCCAGTGTGTGTGCGAATAGCGAACCGATCACCGGCATTGACGTGAGCGAGTAGTACCAGGCGACGCCGGTCGACCATGGATGCAAAACCGGCGCGATCAACACGAGGCCCGCCACACGTGACGGGTCGTCGAGCGCGAGCGCAGTCGCGACCGCGCCGGCAAGGGAATGCGCCACGATCACCGCGCGCTTGATGCCGAAATAGTCAAGCATCTCGCTGATCATTGCGGCCTGGCGCCCGGGCGAAGAGCCTTCGGGCGAACGTTCGCTCCAGCCATAGCCCGGACGATCCACCAGGATGACACGATGATTGCGTGACAGTGTATCGCCGAGCGCAACCCGCATGTCCTGCAGATTGCCGCTGGCCCCATGCAGCAGCACCACCGGCAAATCTTCGGCACGCTCGGTCGGCGACAAATTGAGCACGTGCATCCGCCCGCCCTTGACATTCACGAACCAGCCCGCCGGCGGATGTCTGCGCTCGATCGAAGAGGTCGCCGCCACGGTTATGCCCGCCATCAATGCGCCGAAAGCGGCTACGATGACGAATACGGCCAATATGAATTTCAAGGATAGCGGCACGTCACTTTCCCCGCACCTTCGGCATATCGATGAAGGCCCAGGGGTTCGGCATATCGCCGCAGGGCACTTCAATGAGCGCGGGCTCGTTCTTGGCAAGGCTAGTTTCAAGCGCGCGCCGAAGCGGCTCGGGGCCCGTGACACGATGGCCCGCGATGCCGAAACTCTCGGCCAGTTTCAAGAAATCCGGATTGGCGAGATCGGTGCCGATCAGCCGGTTGCCGTGCTGATGCTTTTGCATGTTTCTTACATTGCCGTAAGCGCCGTCATTGAACACGATGAAGACGGCCGGAATCCGATGGCGAACCGCGGTCGCAAGTTCCTGCACATTGAACATGAAACCGCCGTCGCCGTTGATGGAAAGAACCGGCACATCGCCAAGCGAATGTTTGGCGCCGAGCGCTGTGGCAACGCCCCAGCCGAGCGTGCCCTGATAGCCCGATGAAATATAGGTGCGTGGTGCCCGCGCCTGGTAGACCGAGCGCCCCGCATAACCAACCTGGGTGAGTTCATCGATCACCACGCCGTTATCGGGCAGCACGTCGCGGACCGCGCGCAGATAACCGATCTGCGTCGTAAGGACCGAAAGGTCAGCCGCGATGCGCTCCTTGAGCGCGCGGCTGTGCTCCACGCGCGCCGGCCGCATGGGCGTTAGATGCGCAAGATGATCGGTGAGACGTTTGAGCACGGGTTGCGCACGGCCCACGATACTCATCGCCGGCTTGCAGACACGTTCCATTTCGGCTTCGTCGACGTCGATTTTGATAATGGTGAGCTTGTCGTCGACGCCCCAGGCATTGACCGGAATTTGCAGGCGCGTGCCGACGGCGAGCACGACGTCGGCTTGTCCCCAGAGCGCATGTCCGCCCGGCAGCATGTGACTGAGCACATGGCGTTCATCAAGCACGCCCTTGCCGCGACGATAGGCAACGACGGGAGCGGACAAACGCTCCGCCAGCGCGCGCACTTCCGCGGACGCTTCGTTGGCGCCACCACCCACGAAGATCACCGGGCATTCGGCTTTGGCGAGAATGGCCGCTGCCCGCTCGATCGCATCTTCGTCAATGATCACGTCCGGCACGGGCGCCATTTGCACGTCGAGATCGACTTCGGCTTTGGCGCCCAGCATATCGGGCGGCACTTCAAGCCCGACCGGCCGCGGGCGGCCGGAACCCAACTCACGAAATGCGGTAGCGACAAGTGTGGGCGCGTCCTGCGGACGCGTGACGCGGTCGGCCCATTTGGTCAAGGTTCGCAAGATACCGATTTGATTTGGAATCTCATGCAGCAGGCCCGTGCCTTTATCGATGGCGCGGCTGGGGATCTGGCCGATCAGGGCTAATACCTGCGCACCGGTCGAATAAGCAGTCGCCAGTGCCGCCGTGCTGTTGAGGAAACCGGGGCCCGGAACGACCGAATAGACCGACGGCTTGCCGGTTGCGAGCGAGGCTCCGAGCGCCATGTAGGCCGCGCCCTGCTCGTGGCGCGTATGCACCACTTTGAGTGCATCACCGACATCGAACATGGCGTTGAACAGATGGTCGCTCTGCACACCCGGCAGGCAATAGATGGTCGACACACCGTGCGACATGATGGAACGGACAACGGCGTCACCTCCGCTCATCAGCGGCATTGTTTTCTCCCCGACCGCCGTAGCGACCATTTGTTTTCATGTTTTCTTGGCGGTTCCGACATTTCGCATCATGACATCGTGCCGGTCGTCGTCAAGTTCGCCACAAAAAATGCCCCCGTGGCGACACGGGGGCATCAACTCTCGGAACCAATCGGTCGCTTTACGCCGCGATGCGGGCTTCCATGGCGGCGACGTTATTCTTCACCGCCTTCTGAATCTTCTCGAAAGCGCGCACTTCGATCTGTCGCACCCGCTCGCGCGAGACGCCGAACTCGTCGGCGAGTTCTTCCAGCGTGATGGGATCGTCCGCCAGCCGGCGCGCCTCGAAGATGCGCCGCTCGCGCTCATTGAGCACGGTGAGCGCCTTGCCGAGCGCCTGATGGCGATTGTCCGATTCCTCGCTTTCGACCAGCCGCGACTCCTGGCTGGAGCTGTCATCGACCAGCCAATCCTGCCACTCGCCCGAGTCGCCATCTTCGCGGATCGGCGAGTTGAGCGACATGTCGCCACCGAGGCGGCGGTTCATGTCGATCACGTCCTGCTCGGTGACACCGAGGCGTTTTGCGATGAGCTTAACCTGGTCGGGACGAAGATCGCCCTCTTCGAGCGCGGAAATCTTGCTCTTGGCCTTACGGAGATTGAAGAAGAGCTTCTTCTGGTTCGCGGTCGTGCCCATTTTCACGAGCGACCAGGACCGCAGGATGTATTCCTGGATCGCCGCCTTGATCCACCACATCGCGTAGGTGGCGAGCCGGAAGCCCTTCTCGGGCTCGAACCGCTTGACTGCCTGCATCAACCCGACATTGCCTTCCGAGATGACTTCGGAAATCGGCAAGCCGTAGCCGCGATAGCCCATGGAGATCTTGGCGACCAGCCGGAGATGGCTGGTAACGAGCCTGTGCGCCGCTGGGCGGTCGTCGTGCTCGCGCCAGCGCTTGGCCAGCATATATTCTTCCTGCGGTTCCAGCATCGGGAACCGGCGAATTTCTTCCAAATATCGGGAAAGACCGTTTTCTGCCGTGATAACCGGCATAGTAGCTGCGTGGGCCATGACTGCGCCCTCCTTATGTTTTATGCCCCCGACTAATCGGCGGGCGATTGGTGCCGACGCTTACGAGCCCCCGGCGCCAGATTTGTGCGACCGCGAAAGAACGATCGCAGGTGCAGCATATCCAAAATCGCGGCGAAAGAAAGTTAAATCCCTGTCACGTTGGCGTGACACTCTCTGCCAGACCTATTGAACTATTTGATTCAACATTATATTTTATAAAGAGTTCCGCCTGACGTGAGACTTTGACGCAGACCAGCCATGTCCGCTGGCAGCTCCGACCGGAATTCCAGGGCCTCACCGGATTCGGGGTGTTCGATCCCCAAAAGATAGGCATGCAGGGCCTGTCTGCCAAGGGTTTCAAGGGCTTGGCGTGATTCGGCCGTCAGCAGGCTGGATTTGGTCTTGAA
>Ga0209488_10003041_pt1 | contig 13574 bp, 11 predicted proteins | sample Rivendell_Oct201_8_FD_188349 | JGI IMG/M metagenome (GOLD analysis project Ga0209488, IMG submission 188349) | Vadose zone soil microbial communities from the Eel River Critical Zone Observatory, Northern California, USA -... | ecosystem: Environmental > Terrestrial > Soil > Vadose zone >...
GCGAAGCCGAAAGCGCGCTTGCCCATCCTCTGGACCGCGTTCGCCGTCCGCGGGAAGCGCGAGGCCAGAGGGCCGTAGCGCGGAAGGTAGGCGATCAGCTTGTCCTTCAGCGAGTAGCCGTGGCGGGCGTGGTAGTGATGCAGGAATTCGATCTTCATCTTCGCCATGTCCACGCCGGTCGGGCATTCGCGCCTGCAACCCTTGCAGGACACGCACAGAGCCAGCGTGTCGTGCATCTCGTCCGACGTGAAGGCGTCGGGACCGAGCTGGCCGGAGAGCGCAAGGCGCAGCGAGTTGGCGCGCCCGCGAGTGAGGTGCCGCTCGTCGCCGGTCGCGCGGAAAGACGGGCACATCGTTCCGGCGTCGAACTTGCGGCAATGCCCGTTGTTGTTGCACATCTCGACCGCCGCCGCGAAACCCTCGCTCGCCGCGCCCGCCACGCTCCACTCGCTCCAGTCGAGCACGGTGTCCAGGCGCTCGGCCGCATACCCCGGTTTGAACCGGAACAGCGTCCGGTCGTCCTGCTTCGACGGCCGCACGATCTTTCCCGGGTTCAAAAGCCCCTTGGGATCGAAAAGGTCCTTGATCTCGGCGAGCGCCGCGGCAAGGGGCGAGCCGATGATGGGCTCGATCCACTCCGAGCGCACCAGGCCGTCGCCGTGCTCCCCCGAATAAGCGGCGCCTTTGTACTTTTTCACCAGCGCGCAGGCTTCCTCGGCGATCGCCCGCATTTTCTTCGCGCCGTCTTTCTTCATGTCGAGAATCGGCCGCACGTGCAGTGTTCCGACCGATGCGTGGGCGTACCAGGTTCCTTCCGTGCCGTGCTTGCGGAAAACCTGCGTGAGCGAATCGGTGTACTCGGCGAGGTTTTCCAGGGGGACCGCGCAATCCTCGATGAAGGAGACGGGCTTGCCGTCGCCCTTCATCGACATCATGATGTTGAGGCCTGCCTTTCTCACTTCCCACACGTCCCGCTGGAGCGCGGCGTCGATGATGCGGATCACGCTGCCGGGATTACCCAAGTCGGCCATAAGCGCGGCGAGACGCTCGAGCTTGTCGGCAGGCCCGTCGCGATCGTCCCCGACGAACTCGACCAGGAGGATCGCGTCGGGGTCGCCGCGGACGAATTTCTCCACGACTGCGCGGTAGGCCGGGTTGCCGCGCGCCAGGCCGATCATCGTTCGATCCACGAGCTCCACCGCGGTCGGCCCAAGCTTGACGATGTGCTGCGGCGCCTCCATCGATTGCCGGAAGGTCCGGAAATGGCACACGCCCAGCGTCCTGAACCGGGGCAGGGGCGAGAGCTTCAGATGGATCCGCTTGGAATACGCGAGCGTGCCTTCGGAACCGACCAGGAGCTGCGCGAAGTTCCATTCGCCGCGAGGCTTCACCAGATCCAGGTTGTAGCCCTGCACGCGGCGCAGCACCTTCGGCCAGCGCGCTTCGATTTCTCCCGCCTCGCGCTCGGCGATGGCGCTCACCCTCCTCGCGAGCTCGACGTAGCGGGCGTCGCCCGAAAGGCGCGAAATATCGGCCGGCACCACCCCGAAGTGGTGCTCGCTGCCGTCTGCGAGCAGCGCATCGATGCCGAGCACGTTGTGCACCATGTTGCCGTAACGGATCGAGCGCGAACCGCAGGAGTTGTTGCCGGCCATGCCGCCGAGCGTCGCTTGCGCGCTCGTCGAGACGTCCACCGGGAACCACAGCCCGTCCCGCCGCAGGTGCGCGTTCAGGCGGTCGAGCACGACCCCGGGCTGGACCACGGCGGTGGCGGCCTCCTTGTCGAAGGAAACGATCTTGTCGAGGAATTTGCTGTGGTCGATGACGAGCGCGGCGCCCACCGTCTGGCCGCATTGCGAGCTTCCCGCGCCGCGAGGCAGGACAGGAACGCCTTCCTCGACGGCGATCTGCAGCGCGACTTTCGCGTCCTGCTCGGTCTTCGGCACGACCACGCCCACCGGGTCGATCTGATAGATCGAGGCGTCGGTCGAGTAGCGGCCGCGGCTGGCCGCATCGAAGAGGACTTCGCCTTCGATTTCGCGCGAAAGGCGCCGGGCGAGCGCGGCGTCGCCGGCGCGCGGATGGAACGAAACCGGAAAGACCTTGGCCGGCGGGCGATCCATCGGAATCGCCGTTTCACTGCGCCGCGGAAGGCGCGTGTTCTTTCTCCGCTTCGAGCATGGCGTCGAGCAGCACTTCGGGCTCTTGTGCGCCGGAGACGGCGATCCGTTTGTTGAAGATGAAGAAAGGCACGCCTTCTACGCCGATCTTGCGCGCCTGTCTGTCCTCGGCCTCGATATGCGCGCGCGCCTTTTCGCTCGCGAGGAACGCCTTCACGTCGGTCGCGTCCAGACCCGCGCCGGCCGCGACTTCGGCAAGCGTATCTGCGGAAGTCAGATCCCTGCCCTCCAGGAAGAACGCGCGGAACAAGGCCTCGACCACCGCGTCCTGCCGTCCTGAGTCTATCGCGAACGCGATCAGGCTGTGCGCCGCGAGCGTGTTGGGCTGGCGCGTCACCTTGTTGAAGTCGAACGGAATGCCGGCCTCTCTCCCGACCGCGGTGACGCGGCCGTAGACCTGTCCGGCGCGGCCTGCGCCGAACTTGCCCTTCACGTACGCGTCCCGGTCGATTCCCGCTGCGGGCATATCGGGATTGAGCTGGAACGGATGCCAGGTGACTTTCGGCTCGGCGGCGCCGGGACTGCGCTCCCGGTAGAGCTCGAGCGCGGCCTCGATCCTCCTCTTGCCGATAAAGCACCAGGGACAGACCACGTCGGAGATGATGTCGATGCTGAGCGCCATGGGATTTCCTTCGAACCGCGCGTCCTCCATGATACCGCAGCCTTGAGCCAAATCATGGAAGCCGGGAGCTTTTCCGATAAACTAGCCGTCCTTCCACGATAAGCGAGCAAATCATGCCGCACCGGAGCGGACGCCATTTCCTGCAGATCCCCGGGCCGACCAACGTGCCCGACCGGGTTCTGCGCGCGATCGACCGCGCTACGATGGACCATCGCGGCCCCGATTTCGGCCCAATGGGGCTGGAGATCCTCGAAGGCCTGAAGAAGGTGTTCCAGACCCGGGCGCCCGTGGTGATCTATCCCGCATCGGGCACGGGCGCCTGGGAAGCCGCGCTCGTCAACACGCTCTCGCCGGGGGACCGCGTCCTGATGTTCGAGACCGGCCATTTCGCATCGCTGTGGCACAAGATGGCGGCGAAGCTCGGCCTCTCGGTCGATCTCGTCCCCACCGACTGGCGCCGCGGCGTCGATCCGGCTGCGGTCGAGTCGAAGCTCAGAGAGGACAAGCAGCATTCGATCAGGGCGGTGTGCGTCGTGCACAACGAGACTTCGACCGGAGTCACATGCCGAATCGGCTCGATACGCAAGGCGATCGACGCTGCAGGACACCCCGCGCTCTACATGGTCGACACGATTTCCTCGCTCGCCTCGATCGACTACCGCCACGACGAGTGGGGCGTGGACGTCACTGTCGCCGGATCGCAGAAGGGCCTGATGCTGCCGCCGGGTCTTTCGTTCAACGCGGTGAGCGAAAAAGCGCGCAAGGCCTCGCAAGGCGCGAAGCTGCCGCGCTCTTACTGGAGCTGGGAAGAGATCATTGCCAACAACAAGAGCGGCTATTTCCCCTACACGCCGGCGACCAACCTGCTCTACGGCCTGCGCGAATCGCTCGCGATGCTCGAGGAGGAAGGCCTGCAAAACGTCTTCGTCCGTCACGCGCGCCACGCGGAGAGCACGCGGCGCGCGGTGCGCGCCTGGGGCCTGGAGATCCTGTGCGCGGTGCCCGAGGAATACTCGAACTCGCTCACCGCGGTGATGATGCCCGCCGGCCACGATGCCGACGCGCTGCGCAAGATCATCCTCGAAGCCTACGACATGTCGCTCGGTACAGGATTGGGGAAGCTCGCCGGGAAAGTATTCCGGATCGGACACCTCGGCGACTTCAACGATCTGATGCTCGCCGGCACCCTCGCCGGCGTCGAAATGGGCCTCGCGCTCGCGAACGTTCCGCACAAGAGGGGCGGCGTGCTCGCGGCGCTCGATCACCTTGCCGAGAGCGCACGGGCGGCCCCGCGCAAGGCGGCCTAGCAACAGCCGTACACAAGGAGGAGTGATATGAGGAGAGAATTCGGGCTTTTTGCGAGTGCGCTTGCCGGCATCGCGTTCACCACGGGTTCGGCTATGGCGTGGGAGCCGACCAAGCCGGTCGAGATCGTGGTTGCCGCCGGCGCGGGCGGTGCCTCCGACCAGATGGCGCGGATGATGCAGGCCGCGATCCAGAAGAACAAGCTGATGTCGCAGCCGATGGTGGTCACGCTCAAGGGCGGGGCCTCGGGCGCCGAGGCGCTCATGTACATGAAAGGGGGCGCGGGCGACCCGAACAAGGTACTCATAGCCTACTCGCTCATCTACATGCTACCGCTCTCGGCCAAGATCCCCTTCAACTGGCGCGAGCTCACGCCGGTGTCGGTCATCGCGCTCGACCAGTTCGTGCTGTGGGACAACACCACGCTGCCCCACAAGAACGTGAAGGAATTCATCGCGGCCGCCAAGGCCGCCAACCCGCCGTTCAAGATGGGCGGTACCGGATCGAAGCGTGAAGACCACGTGCTTACGGTCTTCATGGAAAAGAAGACGGGCGCGAAGTTCGCCTACCTGCCATACAAATCCGGCGGCGAAGCGGCGACGCAACTGGTCGGCAACCACACGCAGTCGAACGTCAACAATCCCTCGGAGAACCTCGAGGTCTGGCGCGCCGGCCAGGTGCGCGCACTGTGCGTGTTCGACAAGGAGCGCATCGGCTACAAGACCAAGGTCACCGACAAGCAGTCCTGGAACGACATTCCGACCTGCAAGGAAGAAGGCCTGGACGTGCAATACCTGATGCTGCGCGCGATGTTCCTGCCCGGCAAGGTGACGAGCGAGCAGACCGCGTTCTACGTCGATCTCTTCAAGAAAGTGACGCAGACGGCCGAGTACAAGGACTACATGGAAAAGCAGGCGCTGAAGCCGATTTTTCTCACCGGCTCCGACATGCTGAAATTCCTCGAGGAAGACGACGCGCTGAACAAGAATCTGATGACCGAGGCGGGCTTCGTCGCCAACTGATCGCGCCGAAGCAGTAGCGCCTGCCGCCCCACGCTGGCGGGGCAGCAGCGGAGTGTTCGCAGTTTTCCAGAAACGATGGCCGAATCTGAAAAAGAAATCGTCGTCGAAGATCCGAACGCGCCCGCGGAGGACTCGCCCGGGGTCGCGAACACGCGCACGGTCGACATCGTTGTCTCGCTGTTGCTGATAGCGTTCGCCGGATTGATGGCCTTCGACAACTGGCGCACCGGCATGGGCTGGGCGCCGGACGGCCCGAAGGCGGGCTACTTCCCGTTCTATCTTTCCATGATCCTCGGCGGTGCGAGTCTCTACGGCCTCCTCAAGGCCTTCCTCGAGCGTGCCGGAGCGCAGCGGGTCTTCGTCAACCGCGACCAGCTTCGCCGCGTGATGCAGGTGTTCGTTCCCACGTGCCTCTTTTGTCTCGTCACCCAGTGGCTCGGGCTGTACGTCGCGAGCTTCTTGCTGGTCGCGGGCTTTATGCGTGTCATCGGACGCATCGCGTGGTGGAAGTCGCTGCTGACGAGTTTCATCTTTGCGCTCGCCATGTTCGTCACCTTCGACGTCGCCTTCGACGTCCTCATGCCCAAGGGGCCAATCGAAGCCCTGTTCGGTCACTAGCATGGAAGCTCTCGGCCTTCTGCTGCACGGCTTCGAGGTCCTGTTCACGTTCAAGACGCTGGCCTTGATGATGGTGGGCCTTGTGCTCGGTATCTTCGTGGGGGTGCTTCCCGGTCTCGGTGGCCCGAACGGCGTGGCGATCCTCTTGCCGCTCACCTTCACCATGGATCCCACGTCCGCCATCGTGATGCTGTCGTGCATCTACTGGGGCGCGCTTTTCGGCGGAGCGATCACTTCGATCCTGTTCAACATTCCCGGCGAGGCGTGGTCGGTGGCGACCACCTTCGACGGCTACCCGATGGCTCAGCAGGGCAAGGCGGCCGAAGCGCTCACCGCTGCCTTCACTTCATCGTTCATCGGTTCGCTGGTTGCCGTCCTGCTGATCACCTTTCTCGCCCCGAGCATCGCCTCCTTTGCACTGAGGTTCGGGCCACCGGAATTCTTCGCGGTCTATCTCCTCACGTTCTGCTCCTTCGTCGGCCTGGGGCGCGAGGAGAAGCACAAGACCCTCATCTCCATGTCGCTCGGGCTGCTTCTCGCCGGCATCGGCATGGACACGGTGTCGGCGCAATTGCGCATGACCTTCGGCTGGAGCGAGCTCTATCGCGGCATCAACTTCCTCGTCGCGGTGATCGGCCTGTTCGGGATCAGCGAGATCCTGCTCACCATGGAGGAGCGCCTCGCCTTGCGCGGTCACGCGGCGAGCATCAGCTTGCGCGTGGTGCTGAAAGTGTGGAAGGAGATGCCGCGCTACTGGGTGACTCTGCTGCGATCGTCCGCCATCGGCTGCTGGCTCGGCATCACGCCGGGCGGCGCGATCGCCGCTTCCTTCATGAGCTACAACCTGGCGAAACGCTTCTCCGACGACAAGGAGAGCTTCGGCAAGGGACGCATCGAAGGCGTGTTCGCGCCCGAGACCGCAGCGCACGCCTCCGGCACCTCGGCGCTGCTGCCGATGCTCGCGCTCGGCATCCCGGGCTCGGGCACAGCGGCGATCCTCCTCGGCGGCCTGATGGTGTGGGGGCTCAATCCCGGGCCGCTCCTCTTCGTCGAGCACAAGGACTTCGTCTGGGGCCTGATCGCGTCCATGTATCTCGGCAATATCGTCGGCCTCGTGATGGTGCTCTCCACGGTTCCGCTCTTCGCCGCCGTCCTGCGCGTGCCTTTCTCCGCCATCGCGCCGATGATCGTCGTGTCCTGCGCGGTCGGCGCCTACGCCATCCAGAACGCCATGTTCGACATCTGGCTGATGCTCGTCTTCGGCGTCGTCGGCTACGTGTTCAAGAAGATCAACATTCCGCTGGCGCCGTTCACCCTTGCCCTAGTGCTCGGCAACCGCGCCGAAGACTCCTTTCGCCTGTCGATGATCGGCTCGGGCGGTGACATGCGCGTCTTCTGGTCGAACGGACTCGTCGGTTCCATCTCCACGCTCGCGCTCGCGCTCCTGTTCTGGCCGTTGTTCGCCGGCGCGATCGGCCGGATGCGGAGCGCTTTCGTCAGGAAGACGGCATAGGAAAAAGCTCATGTCCGGAGAAATCCTTCTCGCCCGCAATAGCGACGTCGCCACCGTCACGCTGAGCAACCCGGGCAAGCTGAACGCGCTCGGGCTCGGCTCGTGGAAGCGGCTGGGCGAAGTCATGCGCGAGCTCGACGCCGACAAGGGCTTGCGCTGCATCGTGATGCGCGGCGCGGGCGACAAGGCCTTCGCCGCGGGCGCGGACATCTCCGAGTTCGAAACGACGCGCAGGAACGCCAAGGCCGCGAAGAAATACGGCGCGGTGCTCGAGGCGACGATGGGCGCGATCGCCCGCTGCCGGCATCCGATCGTGGCGATGATCCACGGCGTCTGCGTCGGCGGCGGGCTGGAAGTCATCACGCAGTGCGACCTGCGCATCTGCGGAGCCTCGAGCCGTTTCGGCATACCGATCAAGAACCTCGGCCTCGTCGTCGGCTACGGCGAGATGAAGGGCCTGATCGACCTCGTCGGCCGCGCGGCCGCGATGGAAATCCTGCTCGAGGGCCGCATCCTTGACGCCGCCGAAGCGAAAGACATGGGCCTCGTGAACCGCGTCGTGCCCGACGACAAGGTCGAGGAGGAATCGCGCTCGGCCGCGCGCCGCATCGCCGACGGCGCGCCGCTCGTCGCGCGCTGGCACAAGAAATTCGCGCGGCGCCTCGCCAGTCCGCGACCGCCCACCGCGGCCGAGCGCGACGAGGCCTACGCCTGTTTCGACACCGAGGACTTCAAGACCGGCGTCAAGGCGTTTCTCGCGAAAGAAAAGCCGGAGTTCAAAGGGAAATAAGCCGGGATTCGAAGGGAGCAAAAGCATGAGCGAAACGCAAAGTCCGCGCCGAGTTCTCCGGCGCCTCGGCGCGGTGCTCGCGGGCCTGGTCGCGATCTTCATTCTTTCCATCGCCACCGACATGGCGATGCACGCGAGCGGCGTCTTCCCGCCAGTCGGCCAGCCGATGAGCGGCGCGCTGTTCCTGCTCGCGCTCACCTATCGCATCGTCTACGGCGTCGCGGGTTGTTACGTCGCGGCGCGCCTCGCGCCCGATCGGCCGATGCAGCACGCCCTGGCGCTCGGCGCCGTGGGCCTGGTCTTGAGCACCGCGGGCGCCGTGGCGATGTGGGACGCCGGGCCCGCCTGGTACTCCCTCGCGGTCATCGCCATCGCGATGCCGTGCGCCTGGGCGGGCGGCAGGCTCCGCGAGTTGCAGCTGCGCGCACGCGACCGCGGTTGATTCAGGAGACCGGCTATACGATCTTCTTTTCCCGCAGCTCTCCGATCCTGGTCTCGCTGTAGCCCAGCTCGGCGAGCACTTCGGCGGTGTGCTCGCCCAGCTCCGGCGGCGCGGTCGCGAGGCTCGCCGGCGTGCGCGACAGTCCTACCGCCTGGTTGACGATGCGGATCTCGCCGAGCTTCGCGCTCTTCACGCTTACCGCGGCGCCGATATGTTTCACTTGCGGGTCGGCGAACACCTCGTCGATGGCGTAGATCGGCCCGCAGGGGACTTCGCCCTTGGTGAGAATCTCGATCCACTCGGCGGTGCTGCGCGCCGCGAGCGCTTTGTTGATCTCGGCGTTGAGCGCGATGCGGTTGTTCGAGCGGTTCTGCTCGCCCTTGAATTCCTCGCGCTCGAGCAGGTCTTCGCGGCCCATTCCCTGGCATACCCGCCGCCACATGCCTTCGCCCGTGGCGGCGATGTTCATGTAGCCATCCTTCGTCTTGTAGGCGGAGGTCGGCATGCTGGTCGGATGGTCGTTGCCCGCCTGCCCCGGGGGCACGCCCGTCATCAGGTAGCGCGCCGCCTGGAAGTCGAGCAGCGCGATCTGCGACATGAGGAGCGAGGACTGTACCCATTGCCCTTGTCCGGACTTCTCGCGCTCGAGCAGCGCCGTCATGATCCCGAGCGCGGCAAAGAGGCCCGCGGAGATGTCCGCGATCGCCGTGCCCGCGCGCACGGGACCTTGTCCAGGGAATCCTGTAATCGACATGAATCCGCCCATGCCCTGCGCGATCTGGTCGAAGCCCGGCCGGTTGGCGTAGGGGCCGTCCTGGCCGAAGCCCGAAATGCTCGCGAGGATGATGCGCGGATTGGCCTTCGCGAGCGATCCGTAGTCGATGCCGAGGCGAACCTTCACGTCGGGACGATAGTTCTCGACGACGACGTCGGCGGTCTTCACGAGCTTCATGAAGATCGCCACGCCCTCCTTGTCCTTCAGGTTGAGCGTGATCGAGCGCTTGTTGCGGTGCAGGTTCTGGAAATCCGGACCGTGGCGCGGCCCGCCCATCGTCTCGCTCCCGACGCTCGGCGGCGTTTCGATCTTGATCACGTCGGCGCCGAAATCCGCGAGCTGCCGCACGCAGGTCGGCCCGGCGCGCACCCGCGAAAGATCGAGGACGCGAAAGCGCGCGAGCGCGGTGGAGGCGGGGACGTGGGGCATGGCGAGGAGGACCGGAATGACGTCCACCGTATAATAACCTGTCATCCGGGGGAGAAAATGTCAGTCCGCGAGCACGACCTGGGCGAAATCCGCGACGCCGTGGCGAAGCTCTGCGCCGCTTTTCCGATGGACTACTGGCGCGAGACGGACCGCGAGCGGCGCTATCCCACCGAGTTCGTGCGCGCGCTCACCGAGGCGGGCTGGCTCTCCTGCCTCATTCCCGAAGAGTACGGCGGAGCGGGTCTGAAACTCGCCGCTGCCGCGGCGATTCTCGAGGAAATCCAGAAAAGCGGCGCGAACGGCGCCGCCTGCCACGCGCAGATGTACACCATGGGAACGGTACTGCGGCATTGCAGCGAGGCCCAGAAAAGAAAATACCTGCCGAAGATCGCGAAGGGCGAGCTGCGGCTGCAGGCCTTCGGCGTTACCGAGCCCTCGGCCGGCACCGACACCTCTTCGATCCGCACGGCCGCGGTCAGGAAAGGCGATCGCTACGTCGTCAACGGTCAGAAAGTGTGGACCTCGCGCGCCGAGCACTCCGACATTATGCTGCTTCTAGCGCGAACGACACCGCGTGAAGAAGTCCAGAAGAAGACCGAAGGCCTGTCGGTGTTCATCGTGGACATGAAAGCCGCGCTGGGCAAGGGGCTCACGATCCGCCCGATCCGCACCATGATCAACCACGCCACCACGGAGATCTTCATCGACAACCTGGAAGTGCCCGCCGAAAACCTCGTCGGCGAGGAAGGCCGGGGCTTTCGCTACGTCATCGACGGGATGAACGCCGAGCGCATCCTGATCGGCGCCGAGTGCATCGGCGACGCGAGGTGGTTCCTCGCAAAAGCGACTGCCTACGCCAACGAGCGCAAGGTGTTCGGCCGGGCGATCGGCCAGAACCAGGGCGTGCAGTTCCCCATTGCGCGCGCCTACATGGCGACCGAGGCCGCCGCGCTCATGGTCGAGAGAGCCGCTGCGCTGTACGACGCGGGCAAACCCTGCGGCCCCGAATCCAACATGGCGAAGCAGCTCGCAGCGGAAGCGTCCTGGCAGGCGGGCGACATGTGCCTGCAGACCCACGGCGGGTTCGGCTTCGCCGAGGAGTACGACGTCGAGCGCAAGTTCCGCGAAACGCGCCTCTACCAGATCGCGCCGATCTCGACCAATCTCGTGCTGTGCTACCTCGCCGAGCACGTTCTCGGCCTGCCGCGTTCCTATTAGGAGACTGGATCATGAAACGCGTGTTGGAAGCGTTCATTTTCGCGGCGGCATTCGCTTCGGTCCCGGCCTTGGCACAGGAGTATCCCAGCCGCGCCGTCCGCATGCTCGTGCCGAACGCGCCCGGCAGCTCGATCGACACCATGAGCCGCATCGTCGCGGCGAAGCTGGGCGACGCGCTCGGCCAGCCGGTCTTCGTCGAGAACCGCGACGGCGCGGGCGGCCTGATCGGCGTGGAGGCGGGCAGGAGCGCCAAGCCCGACGGCTACACGCTCGTCTGCGCCTCGAACGGCTCGATGCTGATCGCGCCTCTCCTGAAGAGAAACGTCCCGTACGACGCGGTCAGGGATTTCGAGCACGTCGGCAGCTTCGCGGTCACGCCGAACGTGCTCATCGTCCACCCCGATGTTCCGGCAAGAAACGTGAAGGAGCTGATCGAGTACGCGCGGGCGAACCGGGCGACCATCAACATGTCCTCGGCGGGCGTGGGCTCGCAGAGCCATCTCTCCGGAGTGCTGCTCATGTCGATGGCGGATTTCGAATCGCTGGTCGTTCCGCACAAGGGCGGCGGGCCCTCGGTGAATTCCGTGATCGCGGGCCAGACGCACTGGACTTTCACCCCGGCGCCGGCGGTGATGTCCTTCGTGAGGAACGGGCGGGTGCGCGCGCTCGGCCACAGCCTGCCGCGGCGCTCGGCGATGCTCGGCGATATTCCGCCGGTCGCCGACACCGTTGCCGGCTACGACTTCAGCGGCTGGGCGGGCCTGGTCGCGCCCAAGGGCACGCCGCGCGCGATCATCGACAAGCTGCACGCGGCGCTCGAGAAGACGCTCGCGCTCCCGGAGGTGCGCGACGGGCTCGCGAAGCAGGGGGCCGAGGTGTTCGAGGGAACGCCCGAGGATTTTCGCCGCTTCCTCGCGCAGGACCAGGCGAACACGGTCAGGGTCATCCAGGCGGCCCAGCTGCAGGGCGATTAGAGCGGGGGATGCGGTTTCAGCGCCGTGCAACGCCCATCAGCTTGTCCGGAAGCCAGGTGGCGATCTCGGGAAAGGCGCACAGGATCACGATCGCGAGGAACATGCACAGCACGTAGGGGATCGTTCCCCACATGATGCGCGTGACCGGCACGTCCGGCGCGATCGAGCTGACGATGTAGATGTTCAGGCCGACCGGCGGGTGGATCAGGCCGATCTCCATGTTGATGGTGAGGATCACGCCGAACCACACCGGGTCGAAGCCGGCGGCCGTGATGATGGGGTAGAGGATGGGCGCGGTCATCAGGATGATCGCCGCCGGCGGAATGAAAAAACCGCACACCAGCAGGAACAGATTGATCATCCCCATCAGCACCCAGCGGTTGAAGTGCGCGTCGGCGATCGCCTGCGCGAGCGTCTGGGTGAGATAGAGCGAGGTCAGCATGTAGCCGAAGAGCACCGCCGCCGCGATGATCATCAGGATCATCACCGACTCGCGCGTCGTGTCGCGCAGGATCGCCCACCAGTCTTTCGCGCTCCACATCCGGTAGATGATCACCGCCATCACGACGCACAGCGCCGCGCCCACCCCGGCGGCTTCCGAAGGCGTCGCGATGCCCCCGTAGAGCACGTACATGACGCCGACGATGATCGCGAGAAAGGGCGCGATCTTCGGGATCGACTGGAACTTTTCCTTCCAGCTGTAGCGGAAATCGACCGCGTGCGACCGGAATCCGCGCTTCCAGATGATGAACAGCGTCCACAGCATGAAAAGGCCGGTCAGCATGACGCCCGGCATCACCCCGGCGAGGAACAGCCGCCCGATCGACGTCTCCGTCGCAATTCCGTAGAGGATGAAGGTGATCGACGGCGGGATCAGGATGCCGAGCGTGCCGCCCGCGCAGATCGATCCGGTCGCAACGTCGTCCGGATAGCCGCGCCGGCGCATCTCGGGAATCCCCATCTTGCCGATCGCGGCGCAGCACGCCGGGGACGACCCGGTGAGCGCGGCGAACAGCGCGCACGCCCCCAGGTTGGAGATCGCGAGGCCTCCGGGCAGCCGGTACAGCCAGCGGTCGAGCGCCTCGTACAGGTCCTTGCCCGCGGGCGAGGAGCCGATCGCCGCTCCCATCATCACGAACATCGGGATCGAGACCAGCGTGAAGTCGTTCAGTCCCGCGTAGAAGGTTTCCGCGACGACGTGCAGCGCGCCGAATCCCTGGAAGATCATGATGAAGATGATCGAGATCGCGCCCAGGCCGAACGCGACCGGAGTGCCCGAAAGGAGCATCGCGAGCGTCACGATGAGCACCATCAGGCCCTGGGTGGTGGGGCTCACGCCTCGCGCTCCTTCGTGATTCCAAAGGGCGGCTCGCGCCCGGCGACGAGGTTGTAGATATCGGCCACGTATTGCAGGGACAAGAGACCGAGTCCGATCGGCATCGAGGAATACGGGATCCACAGGCGCGCGCGCCACATGGTGTCGGACACCCAGCGGTGGTCCCAGGCCTCTTTCCAGAAATTGAAAGTGAGCACCGCGAGGGTCACGGCGAACGCAAGCGAAATCGCGGCGGCGAACAGCGCGAGCCAGAAGCGCGCGCGCGGGCCGAGGTAGTGGGGCAGCACGTCGACGTTGACGTGGCCGCGCGTCATCAGCACGAACGGGCTGCCGACGAAAGTCGCCGCGAT
>Ga0209488_10003042_pt1 | contig 13572 bp, 13 predicted proteins | sample Rivendell_Oct201_8_FD_188349 | JGI IMG/M metagenome (GOLD analysis project Ga0209488, IMG submission 188349) | Vadose zone soil microbial communities from the Eel River Critical Zone Observatory, Northern California, USA -... | ecosystem: Environmental > Terrestrial > Soil > Vadose zone >...
TCGGCAGCTACATCTGCGTGGTGGACATCGACCGCGGCACGGGCGACGTCAAGGTCAGGCGCTTCGTCGCGGTGGACGACTGCGGCAACATCATCAACCCGATGATCGTCGACGGCCAGATCCACGGCGGTCTCACGCAGGGGATCGGACCCGCGCTGTACGAGGAGATCAGCTACGACGACGAGGGCAACATCTCCGGCGGCAGCTTCCTGGACTACTACGTACCGACCTCTTTGGAAACACCAAAGTGGGAAACCGACAAGACCATCACGCCCTCGCCGCACCACCCGTTCGGCGCGAAAGGCGTGGGCGAGTCGGCGACGGTCGGCGCGCCGCCTGCGATCGCGAATGCGGTGGTGGATGCGCTGCGGCACCTCGGCGTGACCCACCTCGACATCCCGATCACGCCGGAAAAGGTGTGGACGATCCTGAAGAACAAGGGCGTCGCAGAGTAGAAGTTCGGGAAATCAACAGGGAGAAAAAGCATGACATTCCGCGATCGGGCCGAGCTCGTCCTGCCGGCCCTGCTGTACCTCTACGCCGTGAGCTCCATCGCCCAAACGCCCGCCGCCGCACCGCCCGCAGTTCCCGCCGATGTGAGCCCGCTCTACGTCGTCACCTACGTGGAGTCGAGGCCGACTTCTCGCGACGAAGCCGCGGCGCTCTTGAAGTCCTATCGCGACTCGAGTCGTGGAACGGCAGGAAACCTGCGCTCCGTGGTGGTCCGTAGTGTTGTGCGGCCGGGGCAGTTCGTCGTCGTCGCCGCCTGGAAGGACAAGGCGGCGTGGGACGCGCACATGGCTGCTCCCGCCACGAAGGAATTCCGCGAGAAGCTCGGCGCGCTGCGCAACGCGCCGGCCGACGATCGTTTCCACAACTCGCTTTCCGTCGGCCCGATGGAGCTTGCATCCGGCGCCGTCTACGGCGTGACCCACGTCGACGTGATCCCGCCGCAGAAGGACAACGCCATCGTCGCGCTCAAGGCGCTGGGGGAGGCGAACCGCGCCGCGGCCGGGAACGTACGCTTCGAAATCGTGCAGCAGACCAACCGACCCAATCATTTCACCGTGTTTGAGGTGTGGCGCTCGCGCGAGGCCTTCGACGTGAACGGCATGTCCGCGCACCAGCGCGAGTTCCGCGACAAGCTCGCCGGGATGGCCGGCGCGCTCTACGACGAACGCTTGTACGAACTTCTGAACTAGGGGAAAACACATGAATCGCATCGCCACCGCAGTCGCCTTGCTTTCTATTCCTCTCGCCGCCGGCGCACAAGTCTGGAACCTGCCCTCCGAAAGCCAGCGCTGCCCGTCGAAGTGGGGCGCGGGCGACGAGCGCGGATCGGGCAATCACATGAAGAATCCGGAGACCGTGCTGCGCGGCGCGCGGCTCATCAAGACCGGCGAGGTGATCGAGCTCAGCCACGTCCTCGGGCCGGGGATGCCCTTCTTCGGCACGCGCATCTTCAATATGCACACCAAGCGCACCTTCATGAATCCCGGAAGGAACACGCGCGGTAGCAACGAGGAAGTGGTGACCAGCGAAATCGGCCAGGTCGGCACGCAGTTCGACGGCTTCGCGCATCAATCTCACGGCGATTCGCACTACAACTGCTTCAAGACAAGCGAGATCGCAACGCGCTCCGGCTTCACCAAGCTCGGAGTGCAGAACGCGCCGACGTTCTTCGCGCGCGGCGTGATGCTCGACATCGCGGCGCTCAAAGGCTTGGAGATGCTCGGCGACACCTACGAGATCACGGTAGCCGATCTGCAGCAGGCGCTCGAGCGGCAGAGGCTGAAGATTCTTCCGGGCGACGCGGTCATCATCCACACCGGCTGGGGCAAGCTCTACGGGAAGGACAACGCGCGTTTCGTGAAATCGACGCCGGGTGTGGGCGTCGCGGCCGCCGAATGGCTCGCGAAGCAGGATCCGCTGCTCGTAGGCTCGGACAACTGGCCGGTGGAAGTCGCGCCGAACCCCGACAAGGACCTGAGCCTGCCGGTGCACCAGATCTTCCTGGTGGTGAACGGCATCCACATCCTGGAGAACCTGAAGCTCGACGAGCTGGCCGCCAAGCGCGTCTACGAGTTCGCGTTCACGATGCAGCCGCTCAAGATCTACGGCGCTTCGGGCTCGGCGGTTGCCCCCGCAGCCATCCGCTGATCAGCGGCGCCGAAGACCATCTCGCCGGGCGCGGCGCTAGGCGAGTTTTTGCGGCCCGCCGATGATGAGTCCCTGCGCGAAATCCACCTCGATCAGGCGCAGCTGATCGAGCACTTCATGGCTCTCGACGAATTCCGCGATGGTCTTGATCCCTATGGCGTGGCACCTCTGGTTGATGGCTTCGACTTTCTCGGAAGCCGCGAGGCCGCGGCCGAGGTCCTTCACGGTGCCGTAGGTGAGCTTTACAAAGTCGGGCCTGAGCACTTTGAGGAAGTTGAACGAGCCCTCGCTGCCGTCGAAGCCGGCGAAGGTGAAGCGGCAGCCTAGGGGCTCGAGCTGCGCCTGGATACTCTTCACCTGGTCGGCGTGCAGCAGGGCCGTGTCCCAGCCGAGCTCGAAAGTGAAGACCCCTTCGGGCAGTTTGGCGTTCTGGATGTTCTTGGCGACGAAGTCCGCGAATTTGGGCTCGCGCAGCGTGTCCTCCGAAAGGTTGACGCCGTTTGCAGGTACCGGCGAGCCGGGCATCCGGCCGCGGGATTCCTGTATCCAGCTCGCAAGCCGGCTCACAACCCAGCGGTCGACGTACGGCAGCAGCCGGTACTCCTGCAGCATGGGAAAGAACGTTCCCGGCGGGAGCAGCTTCTCCTCCTCCTCGCGAAAGCGCACCAGGATCTCCTGGAACGGCCGCTCGCTTCCGCCGGCGGCGGCGAGCTGCAGGATTTTCTGGGCGTAGAGCACGAAGCCGCCCGTCTTCAACGCCGAAATCAGCTTGTCGGCGATGTTCTTCTGTATCGTGCTTTCGTCTTCCATCTGCAGTGTCATGGTGCGCCGTCGGGTCCCGGTTCGGGGGGTTCCCGGAGGGCGGAAAGACGCAAGATTTGTTCCTGAACAGGTTGGTTCAGATCCGCGCCGCCTCGCGCGGCGGCTCCTTCGCCAGCCCGCCGATCGCCTTGTTGATCCGCGGCATCACTTCGTTCGCCATCAGCTCCATCGAGCGGCGCGCGAGCGCCGAGTCCACCCAGTCCATCCCGGCGTAGACGATTTCGCCGAAGTCGCCCGAGTGCTCGCGCAGCGCGAGCAGCTGGTCGACGACCTTGTTGACCGTCCCGCAGAGAACGAGCTCCGCCAGCAGCCGCTCGAGCGTCACCGCGCCGTCGTCCTCGTTCTCGCGCAGCTTGAAGATGACCTGACGCCCGGCGCGCATCATCTTCTCGCGCAGCTGCTTCCAGTAGAAGCGATAGGGGCTGGCAGGATCCTCGCGCGCGTAGCGCTCGGCGACCCGGTCGTCGTCGCAGACGAAGATCGTGCGCGCAATGCGCCACTGCGCGGGATCGGGTATCTTCCCGGCGCGCCGCTTGCCTTCGGCGTAGTTCGCCCAGTGGCTGGGCAGCCAATGCGGAAGGAGAAAATTTGCCGAGAGCGGATGAAAGTCGCGCTCGCCCATGGCGATCACGCCCTTGGAATGCGGTGCCACCACCGTGCCGACGATCTCGGGACGCGGCTTCTGCCAGGGCTTGTACATGATTCCCCGGCCGATCCCGGGCACGAAGGTCTTCTCGGTCGTCACCTTGTAGCGGTTTCCCTGCAGGTCGATTCCATAGGGCGCATCGCGCTCCCAGATCGCGAGGATCACGTCGATCGCCTCGGCGAACATCCGGTTGCGGTCCTCGGCGAGGATGCCGAGCGCCTCGGCATCCGAGGAGAGCGCTCCCGGGCTGATGCCGAATATGAAGCGTCCCTTCGCGAGGTGGTCGAACATCGCCGCCTGCGCGGCGATCACGACCGGGTGCGATTGCGAGAGGTTGGAGGTCCCGGTCGCGAGCTTGATCGTCTTGGTTTCGCCGATCAGCGTGGCGAGGAAGATCAGGCCGCTGGTGACGTTCTCGCAACGGTCGGTGAGGTGCTCACCGACGAAGGCGTCGTGGAATCCGAGCCTGTCCGCGAGGACGATCGCCTCGCGGTCCTCCTGCAGGGTTTGCGCCGGATCTCGGTGCGGCGGATGCAGCGGCATCGTGAAATAGCCCAATTGCATGGGCGGAATGTGCCGCATCGGGGCGCGGCAGTCAAACGCGATTGCCTCTCCTGCCGCCCGGTACGTTAGAATCGCACGAGCCTTTCAAAAGCGCAGGCTTCGGGAGATCCATGCCGCCTTTCGGACACAGGGACGCGCGATATTCGGGGTACCCCGTGCAGCCGGCGCCCCCGGCGCGGGCAGCGCGGGGAATCTCCCGGGGTCCTGGCCGGAACGAGCCTCGCCCCGTTCAAGCCAGTTCAGGAATACGACTCGATGAATCGACCGTGATCAAGTACTTGTCCATGGCGGGAGGGGATCCGGAGCAGGCGGTGCGGCTGCGCCGCTTCATGCTCGCCTCGGCCGCCTACGCGATCTGCGTTCCCCTGGTTTGGCTCGCTTCCAAATTCAACCTGATCGCGCGGGAGCCCGCGTGGATCCTCGTCGCGATGATGATCGTGGTGAACGTCGGGCTCTACGCGGTGTTTCGTACCGGCCTGAATCGGAAATTCAGCGACCCGAACCTGACCTGGCTGCAGGTCTTCGTCGGCAACGTCGTGGTGATGTACGCCGTCTACAGCTTCGACCAGGGGCGCGCCGTCGTGCTCAACCTGAGCCTGGTCGTGCTGACTTTCGGCGTGTTTCAATTCACCACCCGCGAGTTCGTCAAGACCGCGCTGCAGATCCTCGCCGGCTACGCCGCGGTGATCAATCTGCTCATGTATTTCAAGCCGGAAACGGTGAACGTCTACCACGAATGGTTCCAGTGGGCGGGGCTCGCCGCGGTGCTGCCGCTGTTCGCGGTCATCGGCGGCAGAATCAGCGGTCTGCGCCAGCGCCTCGGCGCGAGCAACGAGGAGCTCCGCTCGGCCCTCGGCAACGTGCGTCAGATCGCCACGCACGACCATCTCACGGGCCTGCCCAACCGGGTATTGTTCAACGAGGAGCTCCAGCGCGCGCTCGCCAGGGCGGAACGTCACGCGAGGCCGGTCGCGCTCTTCTTCATGGACCTGGACCGTTTCAAGAACATCAACGACACGCTCGGCCACCAGTTCGGCGACCGGGTGCTGCAGGAGGCCGCCAAGCGCCTGGCAGGCTGCGTGCGCGAGGGCGACATCATCGCGCGCCTCGGCGGAGACGAGTTCGTGCTGCTGGTCGAGGAGCTGGGCGACGCGGCCACGCTGACCGAGATCGCGCGAAAGCTGCTCGCGGCCGTGTCCGAGCTCCGCAAGATCGACGGGACCGAGCTCAACGTCACGCTGAGCATCGGGATCTGCACCTATCCGGCCGACGGCCGTGACTCGAAGGCGCTGCTTTCAGGAGCGGACATCGCCATGTACCGCGCCAAGGATCGGGGCCGCAACGGATTCTGCTTCTACTCCGCCGAGCTGCAATCGCACACGCCGGAGAAGCTCGCGCTGGAGGCCGGCCTGCGGCACGGCCTGGAGCGTGGCGAGTTCCGCGTGTACTACCAGCCCAAGATCGACATGACGACCGGCGCGATCACGGGGGTCGAAGCGCTGCTGCGCTGGCAGCACCCCGAGAAGGGCCTGTTGCTCCCGGAGAAATTCATCCAGCTCGCCGAGGAAACGGGGCTGATCGTTCCGATCGGCCTGTGGACGCTGCGCGAGGTCTGCATGCGCGCCAAAGCCTGGAAGGATGCCGGCCTGCCGCGGATGCCGATCGCGGTCAACCTTTCGGCAATCCAGTTCCGCGAGGAGCAGCTCGTACCCCAGCTCGCGGAAATCCTCAAGTCCACCGGGACGGACGCCGACATCATCGAGCTCGAAATCACCGAGAGCATGGTGATGCGGAATCCCGACGAGGCGGTGAAGCTCATGCGCAATCTGCGCGCGATGGGTGTGCGCCTCACCATCGACGACTTCGGCACCGGCTATTCGTCGCTCGGCTACCTCAAGCTCTTTCCGATCAACAACCTGAAGGTGGACAGGAGCTTCGTGCGCGACCTGCCGCACTCCAGGGACGACGTCGCCATCACGCGGGCGGTCATCGCGATGGCCCACAGCCTGGAGATGAACGTGATCGCCGAGGGCGTCGAGCTGCGCGAGCAGCTCGACGTGCTGCGCAAAGAGGGCTGCGACGAATTCCAGGGCTATCTGTGCCGGCCGCCGCTCTCGGAGGAAGATCTCATCCGCTTCATCCAGGACGGCGGCACGCAAGGGAAGCTGAACTAGCGCGCGAACCCCGACCCGTCGGGGTCGGGGTTTCCCGGAGAAACCCGCGGCGACTTCAGGCCGGAACGGGTTCCTTGGGTTTCACTTCGGGGGCGGCAGGCTTGGCGGGCGCGGTGGGCTTGTCTTTCTTGCCGTCGTCGACCATCTTCTTCCTGCGTGCTTCCTCGGCTTGGCGCGCCTTCCAGTACATCTCGTCGAGTTCGTAGCACATAAGGACTCCTTTCGCATCTCAAGTGATGGACAGGTCTCCCCTTGTCACGCATGCTACTCGCGGCGTGCGGGAAGTTCAACGGGAGCGACAGTGAACCGTCCCTGACACGAAACCTGTGCTACCGTTGCCGAACACCGGTCCCCTTCGCGGCGCCATGAAAAATGATCCGATCGGCTCAGTCCGGCTCGCCGCGCTCCTTGTCGGGGCGCTCCTTCTCGGCGGCGCCCTCGCGCAACCCCCGGGGTATCCCGCGAGGACGATTCGCCTGGTGGCGGGCACCGCCCCCGGCGGCATCACCGACTACCTCGCGCGCATGTCAGCCGAAGGCTTGGCGATCCAGCTCGGAGCGCAGGTCGTGGTCGAGAACAAGGCGGGCGCGACCGGCAATCTCGCGATAGAGCACGTGGCGAAATCGGCGCCCGACGGCTATACGCTGCTCCTCGTCGCCGGCGGAAACGTCGTCATCACGCCGTTTCTCTACCGCTCGCTGCCGTTCGATCCGCTGAACGACATCGTTCCGGTTTTCAACGTCGCCGGCGCGCCGCAGCTGCTGGTCGTGCCGGGTCTGCTCCCGGTCAGGGATCTGCGCGATTTCATCGCGCTCGCCAAGGCGAATCCGGGAAAAATGAACTACGCGTCGGCGGGCGCCGGAAGCACCACGCATCTGGCCGCCGATCACTTCGCGCGGCTCGCCGGAGTGCAGATGGTGCACGTTCCTTACAAAGGCACGGGGCCGGCGCTCACCGATCTCGTCGCGGGCCGCGTGCAGATGCTCTCGGTGGGCCTCTCGCCGGTGCAGGCGCATCTGAAAAGCGGCGCGCTCAAGGCGCTCGCGGCGGCCTCCAAGACGCGTCTCGCCGCGGCCCCCGAGGTGCCGACCTCGGCCGAAGCCGGGCTGGCCGGATGGGAAATGACGACCTGGTTCGGAGTCTTCGCGCCGAAAGGCACGAGCCCCGAGATCGTGCTCCTGCTCAATGCAAGAATGCAGGCGGTGATCGACGAGCCGAAGACGAAGAAACGCCTGCTCGATTCGGGCATCGAACCGATCGGCGGATCGGTGCAGTCGTTCGCGGAGTTGGTGCGCTCGGACACGCGCGCCTGGGAGCGGGTCGTCAGGGACTCCAGCGTGAAGCTCGACTGAGCCTGATTTCGGAACCGAGGGAAAAACGATGAAGATCTGCCATTACAACGAGGGCCTCGCGGGGGCCGTGGTCGGGGAGAAGCTCTATCCGATCGGCGACGCGCTCATGAAAGCGGGCCATCTGAAGCCGGGCGACACCATGCTCGAAGTGATCGAGCGACTCGCGAACGAGCCCGCGGCGATGAAGTTGGCGCGTTTCGCCACGCAGACGGGCTCGTCCCTGCCGCTCGCTCAGGCGAGGCTGCTCGCGCCCATTCTCGACCCCCCCGCGATCTGGGCGGCTGCCGCGAACTACAAGGCGCACCAGGCGGAGATGCGCGAAAAAATGGGCTCGTCCGACCGCTCGAGCCTCTCCAAGGACGAGCTGATGGCTGAGTTTTTTCTCAAGCCCGCGTCCTCGATCATCGGCCCGGGCGGGACCGTGATCCTTCCGAGGATATCCAAGGACGTGGATTTCGAATGCGAACTGTGCGCGGTGATCGGAAAGACGGCGCGCCACGTCAGCGAAGAGCAGGCGCTCGAGCACGTGTTCGGCTACACGATTTGCTGGGACTTCAGCCAGCGCGATCCCTGGGGGCGGGGCAGGCAGAACACGCGCAACATCCGCAAAGGCTTCGATACCTTCACCGGCCTGGGACCGTGGATCGTGACGCGCGACGAGATCGACGATCCGCAGAACCTCGCGATCCGCGTCGAGCAGAACGGCAAGCTCGCCATGAGCGCGCATACCGGCGACATGATCTGCGGCCTTCGCGAGCACATCCGCTTTCTCTCGGACGTGATGACGCTCGAGCCCGGAGTCCTGATCACGACGGGAACGCCGGCGGGCGTCTCGAAGCTCGCCGACGGCGATCACTTGAGAGGCAGCATCGAGCGGATCGGCGAGATGGAAGTGGCGGTGCGGGCCGAACGCTAGCGTTCGCTCGACGATGACCGCGGCACCGGCAATGGCGTAGACTTGCGATCGGCATCCGAACAAGAACAGAATGAAATCGTCTCGCGCCGCTCTCCTCGGAATCGCCGGCCTTCTCGGCCTCGCTGCGAGCGCGGCAGCGCAGAACCCCTATCCGAACCGCGCGATCCGGATGGTCGTGGATACTTCCCCGGGCGGCCTCACCGATATCCTCGGGCGCGTGGCCGCCGAGGGCCTCGCGCAGCAACTGGGCCGGCAGGTCGTGGTCGAGAACAAGGCGGGCGCGTCGGGCAACGTCGCAATCGAATACGTGGTGAAATCGCCCGCCGACGGCCATACGCTGCTGATCGGCGCGGGCGGGAACCTCGTCATCAAGCCTTTCCTCGAGCACTCGCTCCCCTTCGATCCGCTCGTCGACCTCGTCCCGGTGTTCAACGTCGCCGAGGCGCCGCACATCCTGGTCGTCCCGAGCTCGCTTGCGGTGAAGGATCTCGCGGAGTTCATCGCGTACGCCGGAGCGAACCCGGGCAAGGTCTACTACGGTTCGGCGGGGACCGGCAGCCCGCCGCACCTCGCCGCCGATCAGTTCGCGCGCCTCGCGGGCCTGCAGCTCGTGCACGTGCCCTACAAGGGCGTGGGGCCGGCGCTTCCCGATCTCATCGCGGGCCGCGTGCAGATCATGTCGATGAGTTTCGGTTCGGCGCGGCCGCATCTCAAAAGCGGCGCGCTGCGCGCGCTCGCGGCCGGATCGAAGCAGCGCCTGGCCGGGCTGCCCGAGGTGCCGACCTCCGCGGAGGCGGGACTGCCGGGCTGGGAAATGAGCGCGTGGTTCGGCGTCTTCGCGCCGAAAGACACGAGCCCCGAGATCGTGCGCCTGCTGAACGAGAAGCTCCAGGCGGTCATCGAGGAGCCCAAGGCGAGACAGCGGCTGCTCGAGGTCGGAGCCGAGCCGCTCGGCGGCCCGGCTCAGGGCTTCGCCGAGCGCGTGCGCGCCGACTATCGCCTGTGGGGGCAATTCATCAAGGAATCGGGAATCAAGCTGGAGTAAATGGCCATGGCTCAGTCCGTAATCAAAACGAAATTCATTTCGCACGGCACGCTCGGCTCGAAGGATCTCGAGGCGACGCGCCGCTTCTACGAGGAGTTCCTCGGCCTGGAGGTGGTGCGCACCAGCCCCGTGTCCCTCATGATCCGCCTCGGCGGCAACCATGTGTACGCCGTGGTCTACACCAAGAAAAAGGAGCGCATGCCGCGCGTCTATCACAACGGCCTGGACGTCGACACCGACGCCGAGGTGGACGAAGCCTGGCGGGCGTGCCACTCGCAGGCAGACAAATGGGGATTGCACGACATCGACAAGCCTTCGGCCCGCCACGGCACCTACAGCTTCCTTTTCTGGGACGCCGACGACAACGCATGGGAAATCCTCTCCAATCCCCAAGGCGGCTACACCTGGATCTTCGAGCAGGGCGATCTCGAAGGCCGGGGGCATTTCGAGCGCGGCTTCCGTCACAAGCGCCCGGACGCGAATGAGGGAGCCGCATGAGGGCGGTGTATTACGAGCGCAAAGGGCCGGCGTCCAGAGTCCTCGTGCTCGGCGAGCTGCCCGATCCGCAGCCCGGGCCGGGCGAAGTGCGCGTCAAGCTGCATTTTTCCGGAATCAATCCGACCGACACGAAATTGCGCGGCGGCTGGGACGGCAGCATGGAAATGCCGTTTCCTCGCGTGATTCCGCATCAGGACGGAGCCGGCGTCATCGACGCGGTCGGGCCCGGCGTGCCGCGATCGAGGATCGGCGAGCGCGTCTGGATCTACGAGGCGCAGCGCGGCCGCGCCTTCGGCACCGCGGCCGGATTCGTTGCCATTCCTTCGGAGAATGCAGTCACCTTGCCCGAGAGCGCGAGCTTCGAGACCGGGGCCTGCCTCGGCATCGCCGGGATGACCGCGCACCGCTGCCTTTTTCAGGACGGAGGTATTCAAGGGCAGGCTGTGCTCGTCGCGGGCGGCGCGGGCGCGGTCGGCCACGCCGCGATCCAGCTCGCGAAATGGGGCGGAGCGCGGGTCGCCACCACGGTGAGCCGGCCCGAGCAGGAAAAGGTCGCGCGCGAGGCGGGCGCCGATCTCGTCGTCAACCGCAAGACGGAGGACGCCGCCGCGAGGATCGGGGCGTTCACGCGGGGGCTGGGCGTCGACCGCGTGGTGGAAGTCGCCTTCGAGGCGAACCTCGAGCTCAACCGCGCGGTGCTGAAAGCCAACGGCGTGATCTCCACCTACTCCTCCGGTCCCCCCGACAGCGCGCCGCGCATCCCGTTCACCGCTATCATGCGCCAGGGGATAAGCGTGCACTTCATCCTCGTATACGTGATGCCCCGCGAAGCGCATCAGTCGGCGGCGCGCGACCTGAACGCGGCGATCGAAGCGGGGCGCTACCGCCCTTGCGTCGCAGGCACCTTCAAGCTCGATGAAACGGCCAAGGCACACGAAGCGCAGGAAAGCGGCGGAACGGTCGGCAAGCTCCTCATCGGCGTCTGAGGCCGTGCGGACCGACTTCATGACCACGCTGCCCGCGGTCGCGAAAAAAGCGCGAGAAACCGTCATGGCGTGGCTGCGTCGCGCGATCGCTCTAGCGCACAAGCTGCGCCCGCACGCGGCAAAGGCCCGCGAAACCGTCGGGACCTGGTGGATCGCCTGCACGAGCACGCTGCGCGAGTACGCGCGAAGCGCGCTGGAAAAGCTCAGGACCCGGTTTCCGATGCTGGACGTTTATGCGCGCGCGCTGCGCCTGCACGCCGCCCGATTGCTCGCATCCGTCGGCAGGGGGTACCGCGCGGGGGTCGCCGCTATTGGCAGGTACAGCCCGCGTACCGCGAAGGCAATCGTGGCCTGCGAGACCTGGCTACGGCAAAGCGACTGGCGCAGGCTCGGCCTCACGGGGCTCGCCGTCGTTCTCGTGCTCGGGATCGGTTTCGCGGCGATTTTTCCGGAAGCAGCCGGGCGCTATGGACGAGTGATATTCACTTCGAGCCGGATCGTGCCGCTTCCGGATGTAACGCGCCGGGCCGTCCGCGAAAAGGCGAAAGAGCTCGCCGCGGCGCTCGACAGGCGCCTGGACAGGAAAAGAAAGCTCGCCGGCGAGACCTGGCCCTCCGCCCAGATCCTCGTCGCGCTCAGGGAAAACGATCCGGACTACGCGAGCCGGATCGACGTCAAGCTGGTCGAGCAGTATTTCCGCTCCGTGGCCGGACCCGAGTGCGCCTGCTGGCGCCGGTTTCCCCAGGGGAATCATCCCAATCATCTCGGCGTCACATCGTGGGTGCTGTGGACCTTTGCGCAATACGGGATCCCGGCCCACAAGGGCGAGCTCGAGTTTCTCCTCTCGGCCCAGGGCGCGGACGGAGGCTGGCCCCTGTTCGCGGGCGCGGAGCAGGAAAAGTTCGCCTCGAGCTACGGGACGGCCGCCGCCATACTCGCGCTGCACGAGCAATCGGCTCTCCAATCCGACCGCGAGCAGAAGAAGCGGCTCGCCGCCGCGGTGCGGCGCGGAGCGGACTGGCTGAAGAGCCGCGTCGTCGCGGGGCGCGCGCGCTGGGTGGACTATCCGGCGTGGCCGGAGGCCCAGCAGGACTTCCTGGGGGTTTCGGGTTTCGCGCTTTTCGCGCTGCATCGCGTGGGCGCCTGGTGGCTCGGCTCGCTCGACCGCGACTGGCTGCGCGAGCTTCCTGCGCAAGCGCCCGCCGCGCTGAGAGGCGAAGCATCGGCGAAGGAGGTTCAGGTCGGCAACCGGGCCTTCCCCGACGAGACGCGCTACTACGAGCTTCCCTGGACGATTCTCGCGACGGAGGAGGTCTACCGGAACGCGTGGATTTTCAGAAAAGTCCGCGCGGTGCAGTGGCTCGAGCGCGCGCTTGCGCCCGGGGCTTCGATCTACGAGCTCACCGGGCGCGAAAAAAGCGCGGCGATCGTCGCCGAAGCGCTGCTCGCCCTGCGGAACGAAGCGAAGCATGAGTAGCGCGAAGAGCCGTCGTGACGCCGAACCCACGCTCAAGCGCGACGTGGCGCTCGCCAATCTCATCATCGAGCGTTTCGGTCTCTCCAACGCCTTCGGGCACGCGAGCGCCCGCATCCCCGGAACGGAGACCTTCTTCATGCCCACGCGGCGCAGCCCCGGCCTCGCCAGCGCGAGCACGCTCCTGGTTCTGGACACCGAAGGAAAGATCCTCTCGGGCAGGGGGACTCCGAACAGCGAGCTCTGGATCCACGCGCGCATCTACGCGGCGCGTCCCGACGTCGGCGCGGTGGTGCACGCGCATCCGCCGGCCTGCGTCTGCCTGACGCAGATCGGGCAGCCGCATCGCGTCGTGCACAACCAGGGCGGGGCGTTTCACGCAGGCGTGCCCGAATTCGAGCGCATCGGCCTTATCCGCAGCCGGGAACTAGGAGACCTGCTCGCCCGCAAGCTGGGCTCGGGCCTCGCCGTCATGATGCGCGGCCACGGCATCACCACCGCGCTCCCCGACGCGCGCTCGGCCACCGTTGCCGCCTGCATGCTGGAGGAGAGCGCGCGCTTGCAGCTGCGCATGCTCGCCGCCGCGGGCGGGGACGCGGCGCGCCTCCGCGTGTACAGCCGCGAGGAAGCCGAGAGCCTCGGCGATCAGATCAGCCCGAGAGTGGTGGAGAGGGCGTGGGAGTACTACGCGCTCGCAGCGGAGCAAAAGCCGCTGGGCGGCTAGAGAGCTCCCGTCCCGTCGTGTCGCAAAGGACGTCCTCGGCCGGCCGGCTCACTTCCGCCCCGGGCCGGCCTCCTGCACCAGGTTCTTGTCGATCAGCGTGATCTCGATGCGGCGGTTCTTCTTCCTCCCTTCGGGCGTTTCGTTCTCGGCGACGGGCTGGTATTCGGCGCGTCCCGAGGCGACCATGCGCTCGGGCGGGATGCCCGTTTCT
>Ga0209488_10003044_pt1 | contig 13563 bp, 13 predicted proteins | sample Rivendell_Oct201_8_FD_188349 | JGI IMG/M metagenome (GOLD analysis project Ga0209488, IMG submission 188349) | Vadose zone soil microbial communities from the Eel River Critical Zone Observatory, Northern California, USA -... | ecosystem: Environmental > Terrestrial > Soil > Vadose zone >...
AACCAACTTTGCCTCACTCCGTGCAGGCCCGGGAACTGCACGCCCGCTCCACTCTTCTGATTCTGAAAGGCTCCCTGCTGTTACCACGTTTAGGGTGTCTTCAAAAGACCGCACTTTTGTCGATGAGGTGACCTATCGTGGTTGGAGCATTAAACTTGCAGATTGGCTGCATTTAAGTAACCCAGATGACCCCTCAAAGCCCATAGTCGCTCAAGTGTTCAAGTGTTATGTGTCTGATGAGCCGTGAGTGAACCATAAGTCAGGGCGTCGAACCGCGGAATTGAAGGTGGGGCTCGATAGGTCGAAGAAGGGCCAGCCGGGCGTCACGGCATGTTGGTACTATCGACCAGAACAGACATTTCATCCGGCACAACGACAGTTTTGGGAAAATGAGGTGTTCAAGACGAGTTAGTGAGCTCCCAGTTCTGACATTTGAAATTTTCAATGACGCGGGGCGCGGATAGGTCATTTTGCAGACCATCCAGTAGAGGACATTATTGAAAAAATTGCATGTCAGTTCACCGCACGCCATATACGCGGGCGTCCGCGGCCTCCATCTTGGTATCTCGGATGGCCCCTATATGTCTGCGACTCTCGGTATAACGATCGGGAGCGCATTTTCGTGAAGATCAAGAATTGGAACTCGTGTGTGCCAGAGGAAGTGCGCAAGTCAGCAGACTTTATGCCCATCTACCCGTTCGAGCGAATGGTCTTTCCCCGTCGCTTTGGCAGTCCATTCCTGAAGAGCACGCGTGTGCGTGGTCCTGGGGGTATCGGGGAGAGCGTCGGTCGAGCGGAAGGTGAGCGGATTGAAGGCGGTGGGACCGGGCGAAAGCGTACGAGGAAGGCTGGCGCTCCGACGGATATCTCAGGACCGAGCAAGGGATTATATGTTGGCGTCGGACCTACGAATGTACCAGGAGCCACACCACAACCCGTTGTGTACACACCACAGCCAGCGAGTGGGCAGCCAAGGACGGAAGACAGGTCAGTTGTTACGGCCGCGGGGGGCGCGGCGATATTGGGAACAAACGCGAACATGGAGAAGCTACCGGCGGAAACCGGTACGTACTGCATCCGCACATTCTTGTTTTTTTTTTTTCAAGTCACTAACATGATGTGGACAACTAGCGAGGCACTTTGACCGAGACCCGGAAACGAACGAGGTTCTGTGGTTCGCAGCACCGCCGCTCAATGTTGCGCGGAAACCAGCACCTCGATACAGTCTACAATATTTACATTGGCTCGCGGCGAAGCGCAAGAGAGTAGATGAGGAGGAGGTAGATGAGGGAAAGGGTGTGAGAGTCACAGCGACAGAGATGGTAGAAAAGATGTTGATGGAGATGGAGGAGTGATGGGGTCCCCGTACCTGAGTTGTCTTATGTCACCACCTCTCTCTTATATTATTTCTTTCTCTCTCCCTCAACTATCATATCTCTCCTTTCCTCCCAATGCTCACAGATCACACCTCTAGTCCAACTCTGTCCGTGACAACCCACACCCAGTCCTGGACTCAGGACTCTTCCCTTGACGATCCACAGCAACTCACTCTGTCTGGTAATCCAGAGAGCTCGACTATATTCGAAAAGAAATGGATTGTTTCCTCTGACGTCGGCGGTGACAGTGGTGCGCCCTTTTCTTCCCTTTTCCTTTGACCTTACGTTTCCTCACCTTCATCAGTGGTGAGTTTTCCAGCCCGCGCGGTGGCCCCATTTGTCTTAAACGATACTATCGTCGCGTTTCAGGATGGTTTCGATAAAAATCAGATTTTCTTCGACCCCAACATCGACTCCAGTTCGGTGTTAACGGATGGTACGTCTCTTGGCATTACACTGGGTCGCAAACCTTATCGAATCCACCAGAGTGGGAGGATGAGTCCCCCTACCCAGAGGTGCGGGCCGCCGTATCCAACACGGACGACATGGAGATGCCCGTCGACACTTTTCGCGCGTGGACGATTGGGCTCTTTTGGGCCATCATCATCCCCGGGCTGAATCAATTTCTCTATTTTCGATACCCCAGCACTACCATCGGCTCGGTTCGTTGCGCTTACCCTCCTTGTCTCCATGTGGAGCCCCCCCTTGACGTGAACTTTTTGCACAGCTTGTCGCCCAGCTTCTCTCTTTCCCCCTCGGGTGCGCGTGGGCCCGTACCGTACCCGGAGTTAGAATATTCGGCGTTTCCCTGAATCCAGGTCCCTTTTCGCTCAAGGAACACGTCGTGATCACTGTAATGGCGACTGTCGGTTCGTCAAGCGCTTACGCAGTACGTCCTGTTTCATGGCCGCGGAGATCCGGTTTCTCCCGTGGCGCCGTCTGACTGACAATCTCTGGACATCTGTGGGGGGAACTGGGACAGACCGACATTATTGCAGTGCAAAGAAGACATTACGGCCAGAATTGGTCTTTTGGTTATCAGTGGCTCCTCGTCATGTCCACCCAACTGATCGGCTTTTCTATGGGCGGTGTCGTCAAGCGCTTCCTCGTGTCTCCACCTTCCATGAGTCCGTCTATCGTGCCTTCGGATTTCCCCTTAATGCACTCTAATTCTGTGCCTTGATCATAGTTTGGCCGGCTAACCTTGTCACATGTGCCCTTTTCAACACTCTTCACTCTCAGGTCTACTCGGGTTTCAGCGAGAAGGGAATCAGCCGTGAACGTTTCTTTTTCTATGGTTTTCTTGCTTCCTCCATTTGGTGTACGTGCGCCCTCTATCTTTAACCCTTCCCTTTGGTCCTAAATTTAGCCACAAGATATCTTTCCCGGATATCTATTCACCGCCCTATCCACCTTCTCTTGGGTAAGCGTTCTGCCGTGGGCACTCTATCACTGACTCATCACTTCACATGTGTGCATTAGGTAACATGGATCTGGCCGAACAACAGTAAGCTATCACGAGTATTTGCTGGATGAGTAAAATCAATAATTCTTTTCCTTTCACGCAGTCGTACGAGATAGGCTTCCTTCCTTATGCGTATCTGAGCTGAAGGATTTCTGCAGGCTGTCAATCAACTGTTTGGTTATAACTCTGGCCTAGGTACGTGTTGCCGGATCTCGCATAGTGGCCATTTACGTCCGAGCCATTTACATTTCACACCAGGCATGTCCATTCTCACCTTCGATTGGAACAACATTGCCTTCATCGGGAGCCCGTGAGTATCTCACCTACTTGCCAGGACAATATTTGTCCACTGATCCCTAATGACCTTGGTCATAGCCTTGCGACACCATGTGCGTGATCATCGAAGAACGGCCTCGTTTCTAGAAACTAACGGACCTGTGGTCAGGGTGGGCAGAGGCCAATGTCGCCGCTGGCTTTGTCTTTTTCTTTTGTATGTATTCTTCGTGTCCTTCGCGGAGACATTGCCCCTGACAATAGAATGTTGTGTAGGGATAATCACGCCTATAATTTATGTATGCGTTTCTGTGCTCCTGGAGTACCGCTTCACAACCTGACTTCTGTTCATCAAGTACACGAATACGTGGTACTCAACATTCACGCCGTACGTGCTATTTCATGTCTACCCACTACCCATAATGGATCACCGCTCATCCGACTCCAGCATGATGTCAGGGTACATGTATGACAACACCGGGGCCAAATACAACGTGACAAAAATATTGACCCCACAGTCTACATTCGACGAGAACGCGTACAAGCAGTATAGCCCATTATTCCTTTCGTACGCGGTCATTTCGTTATCTTTACTATCATGGGCTCATCAGATGTAGTGCCTCATTTGCCGTCTCCTATGGCACGAGCTTTGCAGGCATCACTGCGACGCTGGTGCATTCTGTTCTGTACTTTCGCAAGCAGATATGGCATCAGATGGGGCGATCATTGAGTGAGCAACCTGATGTGCACGCGAGGCTAATGGCACGTTATCCGCGAGGTCTGTTTACTTACTACAGCTGCCTGCACCCCTCGTCTGACCTTTGCTAGTTCCGGAGTGGTGGTATATCAGCATCCTTGGTAAGCTCTGACACTAGCCTCATCCAGGGTTGGTACGATCTTACTCCGATGCACATAGTCATCGTATTCGCGATGAGTGCAGTAACGATTGAAGTCTGGCCTACAGAGGTGCCAATATGGGGTTTACTGCTTGCGTTAGTTATCGCCGCATTCTACATTATACCAGCAGGAATGATCCAGGCGATCACAAATCAACAAATTGGCCTCAATGTGATCACCGAACTTGTCGCTGGATATGCACTGCCTGGTAAACCGCTATCCCTGATGATCTTCAAGACATTCGGATACATCGTGAGCCGGTTTCGTTTTCAGTATGGTTCACGCGCATGCTGAGACCGTCTTACTTGCCCCAAGACGATGGCACAAGCGCTGCAATTCACATCGGACATGAAATTAGGTCACTACATGAAAGTTCCTCCAAGAACGATGTTCTGGTGTCAGGTTGTAGCTACGGTAGTGGCAGGCAGTACACAGCTGGGCGTACAACACTGGTACGTTCCCTGGTTTCACTCAAGTCAAACAAACTGAACTGACCGCTGGATATTTTTGGGCAGGATGTTTGCCAATATTTCGAATTTCTGCGACGAGAAGCAAGGTGATCAGTGAGTCGCCATCGTTATGCTACTTGGATTAGTTGCGTCAACGGTCTTGCCAACAGTTTCATCTGTGCCAACACGGAGGTCTTCTTTGTCGCCAGCGTCGTTTGGGGTAAGTGTTTTGGTTACCTGTGCCGCAGCACTTCATCGCCTCTGTTCCAGGCGTAATCGGGCCTCGGCGACAGTTCTCGCCCGGAGAAATATACCAGTAAGTAACGTACTCTGCGTTCCTTCGTAGTTACTAACGATGATTGTAGCGGTACTAATTATATAACGGCGGCCGTGGCTCATGCTGACAATTTTGGTATTTGTAGGCCTTACATACTTCTTCCTGATTGGCGCTCTGGCACCACTCGCAGTCTGGCTGATCAACAAGCGGTGGCCTGGCAGTTTTTTCAAATATGTCAAGTGAGTGATTGATCATCATTTTCTTTGACGGTATCCGACATATTGTTCTAGCGTTCCTGTGGTGTTGGCGGGCACAGGTCCTATACCTCCAGCAACCGCAGTAAACTATATCCCTTGGGCGCTCATCGGCTTCACATTCAATTATGTGATCCGGAAACGATATTTCGGTTGGTGGGCAAAATACAACTGTGAGTGTTGGCCGCCTGTCGCGTCCCTCGATTAAGATCAACCCTGGCCCACTTTCCCTTTCTTGTAGATGTGCTCTCGGCTGCACTTGACTGCGGAACGGCGATCGGGACTCTTGTTGTCTTCTTCGCGTGAGGCTGATATTCTCGATTCCTCCTGACCTTGCTGAAGGGTTTCGCGTTTCTTTTAGTCTACAATACCCACGGAATGGGAAGTTGGGAGAAAACACGATCCAGAGCTGGTGGGGAAACACTGTCTACACAAGGACAGCAGATCAAAACTTCACGGCATTACGGACAGTCCCTGAAAAGGAATTCTTTGGGTAAGCCCTTGTCGCTCTAGCGTGGGGTGACCGTTCCCTCCGTCCCATTGATACCCGCTACTTTATTCAGGCCTAGATCGTGGTGACGTATGTATCACTGGGATACTCATCGTTTCGACCTTTGTTGTTGTTGTTGTTGTAATTTTTATTGGTGTACTTGTTAAACTGGGGCTCTTTGGACACTCACGATCTAATCTGAGGTTTTGCACTGAATCTTTATACCCCATTTTACGATTGATCAGTTCTGCGACGGCAAGTGGGTTATATGGGGTTATATCGTATCTTATCGTGTACGTACCGTATATTAACATACCGGTCCGGTTCTACCGCTTTTCCTTTCACCATGGCCATCCTCTCATCTGTATTCGAATCTCTCCTCCCAAAACTACTGGCTATCCTTCAAGTAACACAACGCCCAGAAGGTACGAGTAATGTACGAAACAAGCAAGATTTGTTGCAGGCTGTAAGTCACGCGCGCATTGCGACACTTCTGCCAAACGAATTACGCACGCACTCGTACACAGATTCAAGCGTTCAGAGAAGCCCTCAATCACGCGCGCTCCCTCACGAGTGCGCTTCCAGGCGGCGAACTGCTTATAGAGGATCAAGACGAGATCATCGCCATGCTTGAGAGATTACGAGACAAGAAGCGGTGCGTTGTACCCGTACCGCCACGCGTGTGTCCTTTTGTATATCTTTTATTTTATCTTTTGTAGATTACAGTTGCGCGACTTTTCGGACAAGGTGATCGATACCAAGGCCGCTGGACACGCCGTCCCTCAGTATGCTGGTGGGAGCAGTGCCGCTCTCACGAATGCGCAGATGGAAGTGGACTCGAACGCGTCGACCCCCGCATAACGCCCTGCTCTGTTTCTCTCCTCTCTTTAAGATTTGGTGTCTTTGCATACACGTTTGGGTGTGTGTACACGATGTTGATCTTTGTGTTGTTGTTTTTTGCGACTTGGACTAGCGGCCCAGAGTGCAACAGCCTGCTGGACTGGAACTAAACTAGAATGCGTCCTACGCCGCGCATGGGCCCTCTCGAGTTCCCCTCTCCCCTCACAAGGTTTTCCTAGTTTTCACTCACTGTTTTTTTTCCCTCCCCTTTCGTCGGCCGGTCCGTTTATATCAGGCAGTGCCCACGTTCTTCCTTCCTCTTTGTTTTTTGTATTTTTTTCCTTTGTCTTTGTTGCGTCTGAATTTAACTGGAACATATGCACTGTCGTCTTGGCTTCCTTCTTGTCGCCGCTCTCCCGTGGCACCACCACCATCTCGCGCTCGCCGCACTCTCCGCGCGGTCGTCTTCCTCAGAGGTCTCCTCTGTCGAGTGGAGCAGCCCCGCGCCAGGCGATCGATTCGGACCCGGCGACGCTATCGTAGGCAAGTGGCAGGTGACGGCGGGACCAAAACTCGTCTCGCCTTCCTTCAGGCTTTGTGCTGGCGGAGAGGACGGATGCGGTGCCACGGTCTGGCCCGACGTTGTCGAGGAGAGCCCGGGAACTTACTACGCGTCCTTGTGCGTCCGGCTTCCGCCTTCTTTTTCTATGAGTGAATATATATATATAATCGCAACTGAAAACCAAGTCTGTGGGTGTTGACAGGACCGCGCCGAACGTGAGCGCAGAGTCGGCGTATTGCCTTCAGATGAAGGATGACTTTGGTCGCACCTTTTCCTCGCCTATTTTCAACCTCGCATGTGAGCAAACGGTTTTTCCTCCTTTTGCTAGAATGATAGATGAGAAGTGATATGCGCGCATGGTTGTTCATTCATCTTTTTTAATGTAGTGACTCCTCAAGTGAAGACTAAGCCTGCTGAAAGCCCCCCCGAGGTCGCCCAACCTCGACCCGATCAAGCGCCGATGTCTTCACCGTCCTCCTCCTCTGGCCCCAAATCCAAAGGCAGCGCAAAGTCGGACCCGGCTGCTCCTGCGGCGGCAGCAGGACCGGTGGACCCTGGAGAGACACTCTCCCCGCCGAGCGCAATCGGCATACCCGCTAACGCGGTCGCGCCTTGGCCCCCGGGCAACGGCGGAGGAGGCGTACCACTAGTCGCGGCGGGCCACGGCGCGCCTCCCACCGCAGCGCTGGCCGTCCCGCTGTCCCTCGCAGGCGCTATCGTCCTCCTCGCTGGAGGCCTCGCGCTGCATCACCGACGGCGGCTCGCTGCAGAGAAAGAGCGTTGCTACCGCGCGCGCCAAGACGGATCGTCATCAGCGCAGCTTGCCACCACCGCCACCACCGTCGGTGCTGCTACTGCTGCTGCTGCTGCTGCTGCTGCCATTCCTACGACCGTTACCACCAGCAATGCCCCCTCCGACTCGGAGTCGGAGGCACCAAAGGGGCGCATGCGCTCTCTCGGCTTGGCTCTCAACTCGGGGGGAGGAAGAAGAAGAAGCGGGAGGAATGACGGTTACGAGCACAACCGCGACGACGACGTGGAAAAGGCGCTTTTTGCGCGGGCCGCTCTCCTCGGAGGGAGATTCCCCGATCGCGCTTACGAGCACGCATCATATTACGCCCCCTCGTGCGCCCACAGCGCGCCGGAGCGACGCCAACGCACGCGCCGTCTCGATCTCGACCTTGACCTCGACCTCGACCTCCACACGAGACGACCTCGTGCGCGTGCAAACCCCTCATACGCTTCTTCCCTCTCCTCGCACGCGTCACCCCATCGTGGGCTTGGGGGGAATAATCGTTATGGTGACCGTCGCAGCACCGCCAGCAAGAACAATATCAACGGCGGCGGTTCGCTCTGGCGTTCGCTCTCGATCGCCCGTCGCAAGTCGCCTTCGGCTTTGGCCTCACCGGCTATGACTGAATCGGTGGCTTCCGTGACGTCTGAGGTCCTTCCGTCGTACTTGCCCTCACCAAACTTTGCTGGCGTCGCTGGTCAGATGCGTGAGTGCGAGCACGGGACGGGCATGGGTGATTTTGGATTTGAAAGTATACCGCTCAGTCCTCCACTCCCGCCCGCACTGCATACACGCGGAGAGGCCACGGAGCCTGACGATCTGCGGATGAGGGAGTTGCGCGGGGTATACGAAGCTGTTGCTCGCGCTTTGGGAACCGTGCGTGGGGTCTAAGTGCTCATTTGTCTTGTTTTCGTATCGTTTTTCTTCGAAAATAAAATAATTAAGACAACTTGACTGATTACACCGGTAAAGTGAATACGACAACAAAGCATGTGAAAGAGTATAGTACCTAGTTAACCACAGGTGTCGCTGCCCTAAGGGAATGAATGCTACACAAGCCAATAATGGTGGCAGTAAGTGTGTTTAGTTATTACAATGGGAATGGGTGTCAAGGGGTATCCATGCAGCGGCAACCAGACCCGAAGCGAATGAGAGACTGTCTAGTGCCAAATAAACGAAAAGACAAAGCAAAAAGGAAGATGGTGAAGGGCGAAAGGTACTCGGAAACGATGCCGACTTTCCTATGGTATCCCAACACCGTCAAGAAGGCTCATCTCCTCTGCGCGCTTTGCGAGGTCTCGTAGTGTCGTAGGAAGCGCGGCTGTGAATACTAGTACTGTTCTATGCCGAGTTCCACCTTCATGGACCCAGTCGAGGTGGCTACCTGGACTTGACCCTGAGCACAAAGGGGTTGGCGATGTAGGACGACCTGCGTCTTGGACTGGTGGAACACCTTCAAGTCCGAGAGCGCTCTCCATCCATTTACTCCAGGAGCTCTGGGATATGTCAATCGGTGGAATACGAGGGATATCTGGAAGTAGTGACGGCGGATCCGACGATAGCGGGTAGGTCCCAGGAATATGGGCTGGAAAATCAGCACTCTTCTGAGAACCTGACGTTCGTGCAATTATCCGCAGCTCAACGCCACACATTTTTCCACCACGCTGGAATTCGACGACCGAGACATCCACGACGCTGTTGCCATAGTGATTGCCAGCAAGGAAAAGAGCGGTGTCACGGCAGTGATTGCGGAATTCAGTCCATCCCGAGGCACCAATCGTCGCTTGCTCGCTGTGAGCGAGAAACAAGTCGCTCTGAGTGTCGCGCATGATCCCTCCCTGCTTGATGTAAATCCCTGAGGATTGTACATCGGAATCGACTGGAGGGGTGGTTGGCCGCGATGGTGGGGTGCCGTACGTGGTAGTGCTGACAACTCCACCCTCCTCATCAGCAACAAGCACCTGAGATACATGGTAAGGCTTGATAGTGCTCATGGGAGGGCTCGTTGACGGGGAGACGGTAGTGGCCGTAGTCGTGGACGTAACTATTGAAACAAACGACGTTGTCGTGGATACAGACGTTGTCGAAGTGCTGGATTCAGTAGTCTGGGCCGACGTGGCAGAGGAGAAGGACATTTTCTTCCTCGCCTTGTCAGACTACGCACGACAACCGCCTATCAGCATTGGTTCTGGCCAACGCAAATTGTTATGACTCACGTCAAACTCAAGATCAGGTTCTACCTCAGAATCGGGAATGGCATCGGCCCTCTGGTCGAAGGCCGAGTCGTTACAAGGCCCACTGTAACGGGTCACTGCTTTCGATGCCTCCAGCCGCCCCGTAGTATCCTGTTCCATTCGTCCAGTCGGGAAGAGAAGTGGATATGGTGTCAGGGGGCGGCCCCTTCTCCGGGTACCGGACTTCTGTTGTTTCGATTTGGCAGTATTTGAACGCCCTTCTGGCGCGGGCATGTCCCGAGGGAGAAAGGAGACCGGAGGTTTGTCCATATCCAGATCCGACTGCCGTCGCTGTGTCTTCACGGTCGGTGTTGACTTTGGCTTCAAGATGGACTCTCCAATGATTTCTTGTGGGTGTTTCTTGGGGACACCTTCCTGTAGTCTTGCCGATGGCAACGGCAGGGAAGAAACTATAGTGCCAACGGGAGGGGGATAAGGTAGAGGGCCAGATGGCGGCGGACTTGGTGGGGGAGGGTACGCGGGAGGGGGGGCAGGCCTGGGTGTGGTCACTCGTACAGTAACGCCAGGGAGGGGTACAGATTCTTGGGCTGAAGGAGGGAGCGGAAATGTCAGGGAGAGAGGAGGTCTGCTGGGACGTTGCAAAAGTGAAGAAGAGACACGAGACACGTTTTGACTCGGACCGGGACCTCGACCCAGACGTCTACGAGCGCGAATGGGGGAAGAAGAGGGAGAGTCTGAATCGGAAGACCACCTGCTAGAAAGAACTGGTATTTTGTGAGAGCCCAGGATTTGATGGTCTGCCTCACTGTCACTATCAAAGGAACCTGATCGGGAAGAACTAGGGAGACGGGAGTTTGGTAAAAGATGGGGTGATACCTCATCTTTGCGGAAAGGATCTTCCTCTGGAGTGATCGAGCGGTCCCCAAAGAATTCACAGTATGGATGAGAATGCCCAATGTCTGCAGAGAAGGCGGAGTAAGGGTGAGAATAAAACGATGGTGTCACTGGGGAAGGGCCGCTGGACGGGGACGAGTGATGGGAACGAGGAGATGCAATCTTTGGGAAGGACAACTTTTTTCGAAGCTTGAGTCTTAGTGGCGCTTTGGATGTCTCCTAGACAAAGGGGGTCAGGGTAGAATAAGTTAAAGAGAAAATAGGCGCATACATGGACAGGGTCTGCTCTAGACACGGTTCTGACAACATCAGATTTTTCTGGAATCAAGTGCGTTGTCGAGACCGAGACCGAAGGGGAGGATAAGCCAAAAATCACTGGAGCAGAAGCGAAGACCGAAGAGAGACGCGGGTTGGGGCCGGCCGGTGCGAAAGCAATGCTCCGCGGGGGTGGTGGACAGACCCATCTGTCTACGCAGTTATCGTCGTCGTCGTCGTGATCAAGGAAAGAACGTATAGGATCCAAGTCTGGGGGATATGAATCAGAAGTGTGTGGTTGCTTTCCTGCAGTACGGGTGAGAAAGGTTCGCGGAGAAGTGTTTGGTAAAGGAGTGGAGGTTGGCAGGTACGAGGGCCCCGCGGGAAGAGAAGGGACGAAGGAACGAGCAGGTGGTGGCGGAGCGGACGCAGCGTCGAGTCTGGACTGCTGTGATGCTAGCAGCGAGGTTGCGTGCGATTTGACCTTGCGAAAGAACGAAGCGGCGGAACGGCGGGTGGGGTTCTTCTCCGATGACGAGGAGTGGGGTGCGGAGAGGGTGGCGGTGCGGCTGAGAGGATGAATGCTGTCGAGGGCGACTTGTGAACGTATGCCATCGAACGAGGCGGTCACGATTGGGTTGAACTCTGGAGCCATTCTGTCGACTGTGTCACCTTTACGGAGGAGAGGGAAGGACATGAGGAGGGACCATGACTGGCCATCGAACACCTTCTCATTAAATACGTTCGCGTCGAATTCCAATGACGGTGACCGAATTACCTGAATCGAGATCTTATCTTTGTCAGTCCGTCAACTTGTTGACATTATCTATCCTTTTCTGCTTTGCACTCTACCGGCCAATGTTTCCGAAATGAGTCTGATTTTAGAGTTGGACCGACTTTGATCGGGTCAATACCGATGAGCTGTCATTCCCCATTCTCCGCGGCTCATCACAACGCGATCCTCCCTCGTTGTTGACCGACATCCATGCACCAGACCCTGCTGCCTGTCATCGTACTCAAACGGGTAACTCAAAAACGCGTAACGTATAGGACCCAGTCAGGGCACCTCGACCTTGGCTTATACATGTACACCCTCCTGCTGATTTAATGTTTCCCTGTCCGCTCAGCTCGCAATTGTTGCAATCAACTGCCAGTGCACGAGATCAAGGCAGCCAGTCGATATGTTGGGGCACTCAACGGACATAGCGCGTTAATGCATTATGCCGCGATCTTATCACTGGCAGCCTTCGATGCTTCTGCCACTGGCAGGCGTTTCAAAATGCCGCTTGCGCGTCGAATTCTTTGGTACGCGCGCACTAACTGGCAAAGCTGCTATCCCGCTTCACTTTCCCAGTGATGCGAACATGAGCGGTTCTTGTTGATGTTGAGCTCTATGCGTCGCATTTTTCGCTTCCGTTCAATTCAATTCAATGGGACCGCTGTGTTATTCGACTCCCCCCACTCTATCCCCCTCATCCAGGACAATCATGACAGTTCCGAAGTATATGAGGACAATATGTCCAATATGACATATCACCTTTTCCCATGCTTCCTCGTATACTGTGTCATTATTTCGGCTCTTGTCCGCTGATGACCATGTGTAACGTTATCATGTGCAATCCCTGAATCTAGGCTTCGCGTGCCCAATGCGAAAATAAGTAAAACAATGCGCTACAGTATCAACAAGTCCAACTCTACTCGGAAAACACATACACAAATTTGCGAGATGCGATGCCATGGCACATGACAGGCTACAAAAGGTACAAAGATACAAATGCGAAAATCGGAAAACCAAACCGGGCAAATGGGAGGATGTGCCACGGCAAAAAAAGAGAAGAGAAGAGCTGTTGTGCTCTGCCGGTCAGCTGTGCGTCACCGTCGCCTCAGCAACAAGAGCAGCAGCACTCGACTTCTGCAATACGAATAGACTCAAGAACCCTTCCAAAGCTACCGGAGGCGTCGCGATTCGCATCCTTCCCACTACCACCAATGTCCTAAAATTGTCCAGGAAGACTCCCGCTCGCTTATTCCACGTTCATTGTGGCAGCTCCGCCAAACCCGGGGTTCCCGAGTATCAGCACGCTTCCCGAATCCGAACCATATGGCGAGGCCCCACATGCTGGCTCGCACATCCGGCGTTGGTCTCCGTCTGTTGCTGAAGACTTGGTGCCGTCCATAGGCTCGACCTGCTGTGGTTGTTCCCGGTGCTCAGGTTGCTGTACTTGTTGCGCGGCACCAGTACTCCCATTCCTCTTCCCACGCCGACCGCCGCCGCCAAGTCCGGAGTAACATCCTGCCAGAACTGTCCCTTCATCATCCTCGTGCGCAGCATACCACTGAGCCGATGCAGGCGTAGGGGCAGACACAGACGCGGGCGCGCCGCATATGACACGCCCGTCCCGAGTAGTTGAAGAACCCGGGCCCGGACTCGGCAGTGAGTACCCAATTCCCAGTCCGATGCGCCGCACACTCCCAAAGACGACACCTCCTTCAAGCGCGGTGGTGGCGCCTCCTCCCGGCGGGTAAGTGATTGAAAGAGGGTG
>Ga0209488_10003045_pt1 | contig 13562 bp, 11 predicted proteins | sample Rivendell_Oct201_8_FD_188349 | JGI IMG/M metagenome (GOLD analysis project Ga0209488, IMG submission 188349) | Vadose zone soil microbial communities from the Eel River Critical Zone Observatory, Northern California, USA -... | ecosystem: Environmental > Terrestrial > Soil > Vadose zone >...
AGGACGGCACCGGCAACCCGAGCGTGATCGCGAGGCGCTTCGAGGAGTTGGTGGCGCCCGAGATGAGCCGCATGCCTTTGGGATAGCCGGGTACGTCCTCGAACAGCAGCGCCGGCGGCTCCGGTCGCGCGTGGTTCACGATCTCGCCCAGCGTGCCCATCTCGAGGTGCGGATCGGCGCCCTTGATGCGCACGATCTCGCCCGCCTCCTCGGCGCGCTTGATGAACTCGCGCAGGTCCTCATGCGGCGAATTGTAGGCGTTGAAGCGTTGCGGTTGGCCTTTGTCGAGCACGGCGGGGTCTCCTGAAAGCCGGGCTGGGTTTGTGCCATGGACGCCCGGGATTGTCAGCCCCGCTGGTCCGGCGCATCGGGGACGCGTAAGCTCGTGACAATCGACAGAGGGGGGATCGATATGGCCTCATCTTGCATGCGCGTCATTGCTGCGGCGCTTGCGATCGTGTTCGCCGGTCTCCCGCAGCGCGCCGGTGCGCAAGAGCCCTTCTACAAGGGCAAGCGCCTCAACCTCGTCATCAACTTCGCGGCCGGCGGACCGGCCGACATCGAGGGCCGGCTGGTCGCCAAGCATCTCGCCAAGCACATCGATGGCGCGCCGGGCATCATCGTGCAAAACAAGGACGGCGCCGGCGGGCTCGTCGGGATCAACTATCTCGGCGAGCTCGGACCACGCGACGGCACCATGGCGGGCTATCTCACGGCCGCCGCCTGGAACTACGTGATCGAGCCTGGTTCATTTCGCGTGCCTTTCGATCAATACGAGTTCGTCGCCTACCAGCCAGTCAATGTCGTCTACTACATGCGCGCCGATACGCCGCCCGGTATGAAGAGCGCGGCCGACATCATGCAGGCGAAGGAGCTGGTCACTGGCGGGCTCGCGGCCGACTCGTCCAAGGACATCCTGATCCGGCTCACCCTCGACATGCTGGGTGTGCCGTACAAATACGTCACCGGCTTCCGCTCGAGCGCGCCGGCGCGGCTGGCGCTCCAGCGCGGAGAGATCAATTTCTTCTCCGAATCGTCACCAAGCTATTTCGGCGTGGTCGAGCCGAGCCTGACCAAGACCGGGCAGGTCATTCCGCTCTGGTACGATCCGATCTCCGACGGACGCACCTTTGCGCCGTTCAAGCCGATGGACGATCAGCAGGTCGCGAGCTTCCCGGAGTTCTATCGCAAGCTCAAAGGCACTGCGCCATCGGGCCGGCTGTGGGATGTCTACCGTACCAATCTGGCGGTCGATTCAGCAATGCTGCGCACGGTCGTGCTGCCGCCGGGCGTGCCGCAGGCCTCGATCGAGGCGTTGCGCAAGGCGTTCGAGCGGCTCAACAGCGACAAGGAGTTTGCCGAGGAGGCGCTCAAGGCGATCCAGCTCGTGCCGCAGTTCGTGACCGGCGGCGATCTCAACGCGCAGGTGCGGCGCACGCTGGTGGTCGATCCCGCAGTGCGAACCTTTGTGGCCGACTACATCAAGAACCCGCCGCGCTGATGGTCAGGCCATACGCACCCAATAGCGACCGTGATCCTGAGTCGCGACCCTGCCGCAATCTGCAGCGCGCATCGCAGCATTGGCCGTGCGGCGGTCATCGCGGCGCCGGCACCATGCCATTCTTCTGCACAGCTGGAGCTGCGGACGGCTCGGTGATGAACTTGATGAACTGCCGGGCCGCATCGGCCTGCTTGGCCATCGGCGTGAGGGCTGTGGCGTAGACGATCGTGATGTTCAGCTCAGCCGGCAGATCGCCGACGACGTCGATGCCCTGGATGGGCATCAGCTCGGCTGGCTGATGGATGCCGATCTCGACATCACCCTTCGCCACGCGGGCGCCGACCACGATGCCCGGCACGTTGGACATCTTGGACTTGAGCTGATCCGCGATGCCGAGCTTGGCGGCGACGACCTTCGAGAAATGTTCGCCGCTTGGTCCGATGCTGTAGCCGATCGATTTGGCGTCGAGCAGCGCCTGCTTGAGCGCATTTGGTGTGCTGATGTCGGGCTTCTTTGCACCCGTCCGCACCGCCAGCCCGATGCGCGAGTGGAATGCTGGCGCGATCGTGCCGGCGTCGACCTTGCCGGCTGCCGCCAGCTCATTGAGAGCCGGTGGTCCGAGCAGGATCATGTCGGCGAAGGTGCCTTCCTTGATCTTGGTGACAGCCGGACCGGTGCCGAGAACCGTCATCGTGACCTTGTGGCCGGTCGCGTGCTCGAATGGCGCGGTGAGGTCGCGCAAGATGTGCTCGACCGCGCCCGTGGTCATCAGGCTGATCTCGGCGGCGCGCGCAGTGTCTGATGCAACAGCCGCGTTGAGGCAACTCGCCGCGACGGCAACAACAATCGACCATGGGCGCATGGCATCCTCCCGATATGTTTGCGGCGGATAGCGAACGCGGCGGCCTTCGCCGCTGTTCGCTACTCGCCATTTGCAGTTCGCCTGTCCGGGCGCTCAGCTCGCGGGCTCCATGCCCTTCTGCTTGTAGGCAGCGAGCGCTTCACCCGATGCGATGAACTTCGCGAACGCTTTGGCTGCATCCATCTCCTTGGCCTTGGACGGGATGCCGACCGAGTAGCCGATGATCCGGTTCACATCCGCTGGCAGCGGGCCAACCAGAGTCACGCCCGGCACCGGCACCAGCTCGGCGACCTGCTGAATGCCGATCTCGGCTTCGCCCTTCGCCACCACGGCGCCGACCGGTTGGCCGGTGACAACGATCGTCTTCGGCTTGAGCGCGTCGGCGATGCCGAGCTTGGCAACCACCGCCGTAAAGAACTGGCCGCTGGTGCCCTGACTGTGGGCCACGGTCTTGGCGGCGAGGAGCGCCGCCTTCAGTGCGTCCGCTGTGCTGATGTCGGGCTTGGGGGCTCCAGTGCGCACGCCGAGCCCGACGCGCGATTGCATGACCTTGGCGCTGCTGCCGGCGGCAACGAGCCCGTCCTTGACCAGCGCGTCGACTGTGTCGTCGCCGGAGACGATGAGATCGATGCTGGCGCCTTCCTTGACGTCCTTGATGATGGCGGGTGCGCCCTTGATGCTGAGCTTCACCTTGTGACCGCTCGCCTTCTCGAACATCGGTCCGAGCACGCCCATGACCTCCGGCAGCGGCCCGCCGGTCGCCACGACAGTGATGTCGGCCGCATTGACGCTGCCTGTGAGTGTGGTCAGGCAGACTGCCGCCGCCAGTGCGGCGAGTTTCGACCCTATGCGCATGATGGCCCTCCCTTGCTTTGATGTCTTTTGGAAACGGACGTTGGCGCGCTGATTACACTCTCAATCCGAGGCGGGCTCAAGCCCTGCCCTCGCTACCAGAGTTGTTACCAGAGTCCCGGGATCCAACGCTTCACGTGCGTGCAATAAGTCAGATACTCGGCGCCAAAGATTTGTTCGAGCCGCGCTTCATCGTGCAGCACGCGGCGATGAAACCAGAGCGCGCGAGCGGCGAGCACGATCACGGCGAACCACGACCAGAACGTGATCGCGAGTCCCGTTAGAAAGATGAGATGGCCGAGATACATCGGGTTGCGTGTATATTGGTAAAGTCCACTGGCAATGATCCGCTCCGGCGGCGCCTCCATGCCAGAGCTGCCGCCCGCGCGCGGATGGCGATAGCGACCAACCAGGAGATATTGCAGATAGCCCCAGGCCATGAGCGGCACGCCCCAAGGCACGACGGTGAGCCGGCCGCCGTGGAGCGCAAGCTCGAACGCGATCACCGCCAGCGGACATAGGATGAAAGTCTGCACCGGCGTGCGGCCGAGCCAGCGCCAGGGGCGATTGACCATCGTATTGTGATTGCCTGGTCCCGCTTCGGCCATTCAAGCGCTCGCGCCCTTTCGTCGCCTTGTCGATGCCCCCGCCCGGCGGCTATCGTCACGTCAACAAGGCAAGGGAGGACTCTCATGCTCACGATCCGCGTGCAAGCCATCGTGCTGGGAGCCTGCGTCGCGTTTGCGGCTGCCGCTTCGGACGGGCGCGCGCAGGAGCCGTACTACAAAGGCAAGCGGATCACTGTCTTGATCAACTTCGCGGCGGGTGGGCCGACCGACATCGAGGGGCGTTTGTTCGCCAAGCATCTCGCCAAGCACATCGATGGGCAGCCCAATATCCTGGTGCAGAATATGGACGGCGCGGGCGGCGTCGTGGGCGCGACCTATCTCGGCGAGGTAGCCCCCAAGGACGGCACCACGATGGGCTATCTCAGCGGCACGTCGTGGATCTATGTGAGCGAGCCGGAGCGCTTTCGCGTCGACTTTAGGAGCTACGAGTTCATCGCCTATCAGCCCGGCACCACGGTGCACTTCGTGCGCACCGACGTGCCGCCCGGCATCAAGCAGGCCGCCGATATCGTGAAGGCGCGTGGCATCGTCGCCGGCGGCCTGAGCCTCGACACCTCGAAGGACCTGCGGTTGCGCATGGGCCTCGATATGCTGGGCGTGCCGCCCTACAAATATGTGACCGGATATCGCTCGAGCCCGCCGGCGCGGCTCGCGCTGCAGCGCGGCGAGATCAACATGTTCTCGGAATCGCCGCCGAGCTACCGCGCCGTGGTCGAGCCGCAGCTTGTTAAGACCGGCGTTGCGATCCCGGTCTGGTGGGATGATGTGAGCCTCGCTGATCCGCCGCCACCGCAGAAACAGATGGAAGGCCTCGCCATTCCATCGCTGCCACAGCTCCATCGACAGGTGAAAGGCGCCCCGCCGTCAGGGCAGCTCTGGGAAGCCTACAAGGTCCTGTTCGAGATCAACTCGACGCTGCAGCGCCTGATCGTGTTGCCGCCGGGCGCGCCGCGCGCCGCCTATGACACGCTCAGCAGGGCGATCGAGCGCCTCAACCACGACAAGGATTTCGCCGCCGAGGCCCTCAAGGTGATCGAGTTCGCGCCCGACTATCCGACCGCGCCCGACATGAGCCAGACGGTGCGCGCGATGATCCAGGCAACGCCGCAGATGCGCACGTTCATCAACGACTACATGCGCAACGTGCCGAAGAATTGAGGGACGGGAACTCCTGCGCAATCACGCCTGCCAATCCTCGAATCGTAACCGGGGCACGCGTCCGAACTCCGCGGTGTTGTGAGTGACGAGGATCATGCCGCGCGCGATGGCTTGCCCGGCGATCAACACGTCGTAAGGGCCGATCGGAGTTCCTTTCGAGGCCAAGAGCGCGCGGATCGCACCAGCCTGGCGAGCATCCTCCTTGTCGAATTCGATAACGGCGAACTGGAGAGCATCAACCGATGCGACGTTGTGTTCCGCACGCTGGCTCTTGAACGCGCCGTAAAACAACTCGTGTGCGACAACGGCCGGTATCGCCACATCAGCAGGCTTTTCCTGTCGTGCCCGCCGCGCCAATTTGGATTTCGGGTCATTCAACAAGCCAATCACGACGTTCGCATCGAGAAGATAGCGCATCACTTGAACAATTCATCAAGCGCCGGACGCGATTGCTGCTCGGGCTGTTCAGCGGCCGCCTGGACGAAGTCTTCGTCGAGCTTGCCGGCAATCAGATCTAACCAGGCCCAATCCTCGGCGATCGGCTCGAGTATAATGGCGCTGCCATGACGCCGAATACGGACCTCATCTCCGCGAAGACGAAAATCCTTGGGAAGTCGCACGGCCTGGGATCGTCCTGACCAGAAAATCTTGGCTGTTTCCATGGGCATACTCCACGCTATATACCAATGATATATAGCATGGGTCTTAAGATTGTACAAGGCGAAATCGGGCGCAAGCGCCCGCGCTCAGCGCCGCATCTGCGTCATCACGTTGAGCGTCGCCGGTGTCCCCGAGCGCACTTTGTCGAGCGCGCGCTTGAGCGCCGGCATCACATCGGCCGCGGTCTCGACCTTCTCGCCATAGCCGCCGCAGGTCTCCACGATCTTTTCGAAGTCGGGCGACGGCTTGAGCTCGGTGAGCGGCATGGCGTTCGCCTTGGAGGCCTTGCCATCCGGATAGACGTCGAGCGTCGATTGCCGCACCGCGCCCCACATCAGGTTGTTGGTGATGATCGTAAGCGTGGCCAGGCCCTCGGCGCGGCCGACGTAATGATAGGGCAGCGGGTTGCCAAACATGTAGGAGCCGTCGCCGACGGTCGTGATGACCTCACGATCGGGCGCCGCAAGCTTGGCGCCGAGTGCAGCGCCGAGGCCAAAGCCGAGCCCGCCGGAGAGGAGGTTGCCCATATACGAACGCGGCGCGGTGAGATCGAGCTGCGGCAGCGGGACGCCGAGCTCGCTGATCACGATCGCGTCTTTCGTCTTCACTTCATTCAGGCAGTGCGCGAGCCAAGCGAGGTGCACCGGCGACTGGTCCTTGACCTGATCGATCAGCTTGCGACGACGCGCCTGGATGTCCTCGCGTGCAGCCGCCACGGTCTTGCGCCGGCCATCGGCGGCGCCGTTCTTGCTTTTGGGCAGGCCGGCGAGGCATTCACGCAGCAGACGCAGCGCCGCGCATGGGTCGCCGGCGATCAAGAGATCAGCCTCCATTTCGCGGAACGGATAGCGCGTCGCCAGCGGATCACTGGACATATGGATGATCTTGGCGTCGCGGCGCGGTCCGCCACTCTTCGGGATCCACGGCACCACGCTGTCGAGAACCACGATCACGTCGGCCTTGCCGACCCAATGGCCAGCCTCGAAGCCGAGGTGCATTGGATGATCGGTCGGCAGATTGAAATCGCGCGCCTCTGCCTGCACCACCGGCAACGCGAACTCGTTAGCGAGCGCGGCGAGCTCGGTCACCGCGTTGGGGTCGCGACCGACTGTCGAGGTCACGATCAGCGGGAACTCCGCCTTGGCGATCAGGCTCGCGGCTTCCTCGATGATACGGCGTGCCGGCTCTGGAGAGGCAACGCCAAGCGGGCGCACGGTGTCGCGCCGGGCGTGCGTGGCCGGATTGGCGAGCACCTCACGCGGCAGTGTGAGATAGACCGGGCCGCGCGGCTCGGTCATCGCGATGTCGAGCGCGCGGTCGACCACCGCGTCGACCGGCTGGCCATCGCGCAGCTCGTAATCCCATTTCACGAACTCGCGAACCATGCCGCCCTGGTCGAACGATTCCTGGCCCCAGTGGATTGATCGGTTGCGGGAGGCGACGTGGCCGGTCTCGGTAATCGGCGTGCGGCCGGCTGCGAGCAGCACTGGAACGTTGTCGCGGGCGGCGTTCATGAGGCCGCAGATCGAGTTGGCGGTGCCGACGGTGACGTGCACCATGACCGCGGCCGGCTTGCCGCAGGTTCGGTAGTAACCATGCGCCATTGCCATCGCGACGTTTTCGTGCGGAACCGTAATGAAGCGCGGATATTTGGCGCCATTGCCGCCATGGCGGCTGATCGCCTCGACAATCGGGGCGAAATCGGTGCCCGCATTGGCAAATACATAGTCAATACCGCGCTCGCCGAGCCTCGCCAGGTAAGCTTCAGCGGTCATTTCCTTAGGGGTCTCGTTACTCACGGGCTTATGTCCTTGTTGGATCGGTCGGCGACACTACCCCGCGTCCGACCGCTGTCAATGAAGCCCCCGTTTCGGCCGGAAAGCACGGCCGCCTCCGGGAAATTTGACCGGAAAATCCCCTGCGGCGTATATGAATGTCCGATAAAGAGCGATCGTGCCTCAGGGCATGTCCAAGCGCGCCGGTCAGGGTGGAAACCGCACGGAAACCACACGGCTTGGGCCCCGGCTTTTGGCACGATCCTATTGAAAGGACTTACGGATCTGCCAAGCCCCCCGCGAGCCAGCCGATCCGGCCACCGTCCCGAACGCGTCAGGCCATGCCGATGGGGTCTATCGGCAGGTCCTAGGCTGCCCGGCCGCCGGCCGGGCATCGAAGTATTAAGGAGAGCCTGCTGATGGCTGATGCCGACGACAAGAAACCACAGGGGGGACATAGCCTTAACGACCACCTCTATGGCGAAAACATCGTCCACGAGCACGATGAGTACTCCGACCACGACCACGACCATTTCGAGTTCGACGAGGACGGCCCGCTGGAGCAGAATCCGATCTGGCTGCAGGATCACGTGACATTGGTGAGCGTCGGCATCGATATCGGCTCGGCCGGCACCCAGGTCATCTTCTCGCGCATCAATCTGCGCCGCTATGGCGAGGACCTCACCAGCCGCTACTACGTTGTTTCGCGTGAAACACTCTATCAGTCACCTAACGCGCTGACTCCCTATCAGAGCGAGGAGCTGATCGACGAGGCGGCGCTCGGCAAGATCATCGACGAGGCCTACGAGAAGGCCAACCTGCATCCGGACCAGATCGACACCGGCGCCGTGATTCTCACCGGTGAGGCGCTGCGGCGCGAGAACTCCGCTGCCATTGCGCGCATCCTGTCGGAGCAGGGCGGCGAATTTGTCTGCGCCACCGCCGGCCACCATATGGAGTCGATGCTCGCGGCCTACGGCTCGGGCGCCTCGCGCGTCTCGCACGATGAGGACAAGCGCATCCTCAACATCGATATCGGCGGCGGCACCACCAAGCTCTCAGTGGTCGAGAAGGGTCACGTGATCGCGACCGCGGCGTTCCACGTGGGCGGGCGGCTGCAGGTCGTCGATGACAAGGGCACGATCGTGCGGCTCGATCCGGCCGGGCGTTATCACGCGCGGCAGGCCGGCTTCGACTGGCACAAGGGCGACGTGATCGACACCAAGCTGCTCGGCAAGGTCGCCGACGTCATGGCGGACGAGTTCGTGGCGGCGCTCACGCAGCGGCCGATGTCGTCGGCGATCTCGCATCTCTATCTCACCGATCCGATCCTCGATTTCGGCCAGATCGAAGGCGTCATGGTCTCGGGCGGCGTCGGCGAGTATGTCTACGGCCGCGAGACCCGCGATTTCGGCGACATGGGTCTCCGCCTCGGCCAGGCCATCCGCCGCAAGATCGACGAGGGCGCGCTGCCATGGCCTCTGCTCGCCGCTGGCGAGTGCATCCGAGCAACTGCGCTGGGCGCCTCCGAATACAGCGTGCAGCTCTCCGGCAATACGAGCTACATCTCCAAGCCGGGCGAGCTGTTGCCGCGACGGAATCTGCAGGTGCTGCAGCCGACCTACGAGTGCCCGGATATCATCGATTCCGCCGCACTCGCCAAGGCGATCAAGACGCATTTCACGTCCTTCGATCTAGTCGAAGGCGAGGGCGAGGTTGCTCTGGCTCTGCGCTGGCAGGGACCGCCGTCGTATGAGCGCGTTGCGGCCCTCGCGGAAGGCATCCGGCATGGGCTTGCCAACACGATCGAGCGAAAAAAAGCGGTCTACATCATGCTCGATGGCGATATTGCGCAGACGCTCGGCGCGATCCTGCGCGAGGAGCTTCTGGTTGAAAGCGAGATTCTCGCGATCGACGGCGTGATGCTGCGCGACTTCGACTATATCGATCTCGGCCGCATCCGGATGCCCTCCTACACCGTACCTGTCACTATCAAGTCGCTCGTGTTCAGCGAAGGCCCGCAGAGCGGCCGTCCGCATCAGCGCATCCATCACCACGACCACGACCACAGCCATGACCACAGCCACGGTCACGGTCATCATCACGACCACCACGATCACGACCATCATTCCCACGACCACGGCGCGCCGCATAGTCACGCTGCGTCGCGCGATCGGAACTGAGTCCGTGAGGGACTGGCCTCGACACCATGGCTGAAGCAGTCACCCGCGGTTCTCCTTTGCCGGAAACGAATGTCGCATTCTGGCAGCGGCTGGATTCCAAATGGGTGCTGATCGGCGTGCCGATCGCGCTGGTGGTCTGGCTCTCGCTGGTGCCGCTGGTGTTCCTGCTCTGGCAGAGCTTCCTCACCCCGCAGACTGCGAGCCGGCCGGCCGTCTTTACGCTCGAGAATTTCGAGACCGCCTATCTCAGTGCCGAGACCTTCCGGCTATTCTTCAACTCGGTGCAGTTCGCGACCGGCACGGCAGCCTTCTCGCTCTGCCTCGGCACTGCGCTTGCTTGGATGAACGAGCGCACCAACACGCCGTTCAAGCGGCTGTTCTTCGCGCTTTCGCTTATTCCGCTGGTGATCCCCGGCATCCTGTTCGTGGTGTCGTGGATCATGCTGGCGAGCCCGAAGATCGGCATCCTCAACGTCTGGCTGCAGTGGCTGTTCAACACCGACGAGGTGTTCATCAACATCTACACCATGCCGGGGATGATCTGGGTCGAAGGCCTGCACTATTCCCCGATGGCTTTCCTGCTGATGACAGCGGCGTTCCGCTCGATGGACCCCTCGCTCGAGGAATCCGCCCTGATGAGCGGAGCTTCGATCCTGCAGATTGCCTGGAAGATTACGCTCAAGCTGGCGTGGCCGGCCGCGGCTGGAGCGCTTTTGATCCTCCTGGTGCGCGCGCTTGAATCGTTCGAGGTGCCGGCGCTGCTTGGCCTGCCGGTTGGCATCCAGGTCTATACGTCGGCGATCTACCAGGCGATCCACCAGTATCCCAGCCAGATCGGACTCGCTGCCGCCTATGCGATTACGCTGCTGATGATCACGGGCGTCGGCATCTATCTGCAGTCGCGGCTTGCCTACCACGGCTCGCGCTTCTCGACGGTCACCGGCAAAGGCTTCCGCCCGCGCACTGTCGACCTCGGCCGCTGGCGTTATTTCACTGCCTCGCTGTTCATTCTGTATTTCGTTGTCATCGTGCTGCTGCCGTTTCTGGTGCTGGTGTGGTCGTCGTTGCAGCGCTTCTACAGCCCGCCGTCATGGGCGGCGCTCAGCCGTGTCTCGCTCGACTCGTATCGCGCTGTCCTCGACTATCCGCAATTCTGGTCGACGGTGCGCAACAGCCTGTTCCTCTCGTTCACGACCGCCACGACCGTTATGCTGGTCGGCGCCATCGTGTCGTGGGTGATCGTACGCACCAAAATTCCGGGCCGCTGGCTGCTCGACAACCTTTCCTCGATGCCGCTGGTATTTCCGGGTCTGGTGCTCGGGCTGTCGATCATGATCTGCTATCTCTACATTGACATCGGCGTCTACGGCACGATCTGGATCCTGCTGATCGCCTACGTGACGCGCTTCCTGCCCTACGGCTCGCGCTATGTGTCGACCTCGATGCTGCAGATCCACAAGGAGCTCGAGGAATCGGCCGCCATGAGCGGAGCGTCCTGGGCGATGACGTTCCGGCGCGTGGTGCTGCCGCTGCTCAAGCCCGGGCTGCTCGCCGGCTGGATCTATGTGCTGATCGTCTCGATCCGCGAGCTGTCGAGCTCGATTTTGCTGTACAGCCCGGGCACCGAGGTGGTGTCGATCATGATCTGGGAGCTCTGGCAGAACGGACAGTATGTCGAGCTCTCCGCGCTCGGCGTCATGCTGATCATTCTGCTGTTCTGCCTGGTGATGATCGCCCAGCTCCTGGGCAAGAGATTCGGAATATCGGAAAGTTGAAGCATGTCATTTCGCACCGCCCTATCCGGCGTCATGGCCGGGCCTGTCCCGGCCATCCACGACTTGCTTTGTCGATCGCAAGACGTGGATGCCCGGCCCAAGGCCGGGCATGACGGGGGATAGGTTGGTGCCAACCGAACGAAACTTGATCCAGAGGAAACCGCCGTGCTCAAGGTAAAGTCGCTTTTCACCGAATACGCGAGCGACAACGGGGCCGTGGTGAAAGCCGCGCAGGACGTGTCGTTCGAGGTGCCCGAGGGCAAGCTCTTTACGCTGCTCGGCCCCTCCGGCTGCGGCAAGACCACGACGCTGCGTTCGATCGCGGGTCTCGAACGGCCCACGTCAGGAGAGATCGAGGTCTCAGGTCGTGCCGTCTATTCCTCGAGCCGCCGCATTTTCGTGGCGCCCAACAAGCGCAATTTCGGCATGGTGTTCCAGTCCTACGCGATCTGGCCGCACATGAACGTGTTCCAGAACGTCGCGTTCCCATTGGAGGTCCGCAAGGTCGACAAGCAGCAGATGCGCGACCGGGTGATGCGCGTGCTCAACGCGGTGCAGCTTGATCATCTGGTCGATCGCGAAGCGACCAAGCTGTCGGGCGGTCAGCAGCAGCGGCTGGCGCTGGCTCGCGCGCTGGTGATGGAGCCGCAGCTTCTGCTGCTCGACGAGCCTCTATCCAATCTCGACGCCAAGCTGCGCGACCGCATGCGCACCGAGCTCAAGCGCCTGCAGCGCGAGCTCAATCTCACCACCATCTACGTCACGCACGATCAGAGCGAGGCGCTGGCGCTTTCACATGAGATCGCGGTGATGAGCGACGGCTTCATCAAACAGGTCGGCACGCCGCGGCAGATCTATGAGACGCCAAACAGCCAGTTCGTCGCTGACTTCGTGGGCACGACCAATTTCATCGGCGGAACGGTCACCGCGGTCGAGAGCGGCGGGCGCTGCCTGGTGAGCTCCCCCATGGGGGAGATCAAGGCGCACGCTGCCGAGGGCGTCGCCAAGAACTCGACCGTCATCGTCTCGGTGCGCCCGGAGGACGTCGAGCTCTCCGAGCAGGCGCCTGCCGCTGCCGACGGCGAGACTATTATCCGCGCGACTGTCCATCACAAGGATTTCCTGGGTGAATACCTGGATTTCCAGGTCAAGGTGGGCGATGTTGTGCTGCAGTCACGGGCGCATCCGTCGCTGCGGACGCCGACCGGTGATCCAATCTATGTGCGCATGAAGGCGGACAAGTGCGTCGCTATTGCGTCCGCCATGCCGCCCAAGAATGCGGATGCGAGTCCAACCACGACCCGGCCGGCCTAGCATCGGCCTTGATGAAGACCTGGAACGACTGACTGCAAAGACCGACTTGAAAGACTGGAAGGAGAGTAACGCATGGCCAAGGAAGCCCTCGCCTCGGAAGACCTGGCGAAAAAATTCGCAACCGAAAAAGAGACGCCATACACGCGATGGGTGAAGGCCGAGGGGCTCGACATCATCCCGGCGCTCTATGTACGCAACCTGCGCACCGTTGACGTGAAGCCCTGGGCGCGGCGGGGCGGCAACGCCGTGTTCGTCAACCACGACGCCTCGCGCGTCTCCAACGACAGCTACGTGATGGAGATCCCGCCCGGCAAGACGCTCGAGCCGCATCGGCAACTCTTTGAAGAGATGATCCTGGTCCTTGAAGGGCGCGGCTCGACCACGGTGTGGAACAAGGAGGGCAAGCGCATCACCTTCGAGTGGAAGGCAGGCTCGCTGTTCGCGATCCCGCTCAATGCCTGGCACCAGCATTTCAACGGCTCGGGCACACAGGCGGCGCGCTATGTCGGCGTCACCAACGCGCCGCCGGTGATCAACCTCTACGAGGACCTCGACTTCATCTTCGGCTGCGACCACGACTTCAAGAACCGCTTCAATGGCGAGCCGGACTACTTCAGCGCCAAGGGCGAGCAGAGGGGCCTTCTGCTGCAAACGAACTTTGTGGCTGACGCGGTCAACCTGCCGCTGATCAGCGCCAAGGAGCGCGGTGCCGGCGGCGGCCACATCCGCTTCAGCATGGCCAAGGGCTCGATGAACAGCCATATCTCCCAGTTCCCGGTCGGCACCTACAAGAAAGGCCATGCACACGGACCGGGTGCCTATGTGATCATTCTCTCGGGCGAAGGCTATTCGC
>Ga0209488_10003048_pt1 | contig 13556 bp, 11 predicted proteins | sample Rivendell_Oct201_8_FD_188349 | JGI IMG/M metagenome (GOLD analysis project Ga0209488, IMG submission 188349) | Vadose zone soil microbial communities from the Eel River Critical Zone Observatory, Northern California, USA -... | ecosystem: Environmental > Terrestrial > Soil > Vadose zone >...
TGATCATCGCCGCCAGCGTGGTCGACTTGCCGGAGCCGGTGGGTCCGGTGACCAGCACCATGCCGCGCGGCTTGGCGGCGAGATCGAGGCAGATCTGCGGCAGGCCGAGTTTCTTGTGGTCCGGCACGGTGTCCGGGATCTGCCGGATGACCAGGCCACACGAGCCGCGCTGGGTCAGCGCGTTGACGCGGAAGCGCGCCAGGTCCTTGACCGCGTACGAGAAGTCGAGGTCGTGCTCCTTGGCGTACCGCTCCCACTGCTCCGGCGACATGATCTGGCGGCACAGTTCGGCGGTCAGTTCCGGCGGCAGGATGCCGTACTGCTGCTGCACCCGGACCTCGCCGTCGATGCGGTAGCCGGGGGGCGAGCCGGCCTTGATGTGCAGGTCCGAGGCCCCCTGCCCGACCATGTCCTGCAACAGTTGCAGCATCTGCAGCGTCATCGGACTCTCGACCTCGGCTTGGCGACCAGCATCCAACTCGGCTATCGGCACCGCCTTGGAACGGTCTTGACGTCCCGATCCGATTCGGCCGGGTGAAGCGTCGATGAAGAACCTGCCTTGCCTGTCCCGCTCGCCCGGCCATTCGCTTCAATGGTCGGCCCGGAACCCAGGCCGTGAACGAACCCTCCGACTTCCAACTGCGCCGCATGCCTGACGACGCCTTGACCAGGCACCACCGACTGCCCGACGGCACGCCGCCGGCGGCGCCGGCGCAAGGCCAGAACGGCCCGACCGCGGCCCCGCCCGCCGCGGTGCCGGCGGCCAACGGTGCGGCAGCGCCGGCGCCAGTGGCCAGCCAGGCGGGCGTTGCTGCCGCCCCGGCCACAGCTGCCGCCGCGGCGCCGTCCGCGCCGGCGCCGCCAGCGCCGCTCGACCGCCAGGCGCTGTTCATCAACCGCGAGCTGTCGTGGCTGGCGTTCAACCGGCGCGTGCTCGAGGAGGCCAGCGACGAGAGCAACCCGCTGCTCGAACGCGTCAAGTTCCTCGCCATCGCCAGCTCCAACCTCGACGAGTTCGTCGAGATCCGCGTCGCCGGAGTCATGGAACTGGTCGAAGCCAACCTGCCGGGCGAGAACCCGGACGCGATCAAGCCGCAGGAAGAACTCGAACTCGTGCGCGAGGCGGCGCGCGCGTTCAACGCCGAGATGCATCGGGTGTGGAAGGAACTGCTGGTGCCGGGCCTCGCCAAGGTCGGCGTCGAGATCAAGGCGGTGCGCGGGCTGTCGGTGCCGCAGCAGCAGTGGGTCGACACCTACTTCCACAACGAGATCTACCCGATCCTGACGCCGCTGGCGGTCGACCCGGCGCACCCGTTCCCGGTGCTGCTCAACAAGTCGCTCAACCTGGCGGCGCTGTTGCTCGATCCGCGGCAGTCGCGGCGCACGCACCGCATGGCGGTGGTGCAGGTGCCGCGCGTGCTGCCGCGCATCATCCGTCTGCCCGACCAGGACGGCCGGCGCATCTACGTGTTCACCGCCGACATCATCCAGGCGCACCTGCAGGTGCTGTTCCCCGGGCTCGACGTGCTGCACGCCTGCAGCTTCCGCGTCACCCGCGACAGCAACCTCGAAGTCGACGAAGGCCAGGCCACCGACCTGCTGAGCTCGATCGAGAAGGAGCTGATCAAGCGCCGCCGTGGCGAGCCGGTGCGGCTCGAGATCGACGCCGACGCGCACCCGGACGTGATCGAGCGCTTCATCAAGGCGTTCAACCTCGATGCCGACGACGTGTACTTCTGCGACGGGCCGGTCAACCTCGACCGCATGATGGAGCTCTACCAGCTGGTGGAGACGCCGGAACTCAAGGACCCGCCGCTGCTGCCGCGCAAGGTGGTCAGCTGGATCTCGGCCGACGAGATGTTCAGCGACCTGCGCGAAGGCGACATCCTGCTGCACCATCCGTACGAATCGTTCTCGACGGTCGAGGACTTCGTGCGCCTGTCGGCGCGCGATCCGAAGGTGCTGGCGATCAAGCAGACGATCTACCGCGCCGGCAGCAAGAGCCCGATGATGGAGGCGCTGATCGAGGCGGCGCAGCAGCGCAAGCAGGCCACGGTCGTGGTCGAGCTCAAGGCGCGGTTCGAGGAAGAGGCCAACATCCAATGGGCGCGCCGCATGGAGCAGGCCGGCGTGCACGTCGTCTACGGCATCGTCGGTCTGAAGACGCACGCCAAGGTCACGCTCGTGGTCCGCCGCGAGGACGACGGCATCAAGCGCTACTGCCACATCGGCACCGGCAACTACAACCCGACGACCGCGCGCATCTACACCGATCTCGGCCTGCTGACCGCCCGCGCCGACCTCGGCGAAGAGGTCGCCGAGACCTTCAACATGATCACCGGCTACGCGCGTGTGCCGTCGATGGGCCACCTGCTGGTGGCGCCGTTCAACATGCGCGACCGCATCATGCAGCTGATCGCCAAGGAGGCGGAGACCGCGCGCGCCGGCAAACCGGCCGGCATCAAGGCCAAGCTCAACAACCTGGTCGACCCGCAGGTGATCCAGGCGCTGTACGAAGCCTCGCGCGCCGGCGTCAGGATCCAGTTGTGCATCCGCGGCATCTGCTGCCTGCGCCCCGGCGTGCCCGGCGTCAGCGACAACATCACGGTCATCGCCATCGTCGACCGCTTCCTCGAACACTCGCGCATCTACTGGTTCGAGAACGCCGGCAACCCGCTGGTCTACCTGAGCTCGGCCGACTGGATGGTGCGCAACCTCGACCGCCGCATCGAAGTGGCGGTGCCGATCCTCGATCCCGAACTCAAGAAGCGCGTGGTCGACGAGGTGCTCGGCCTGGCGCTGGCCGACAACGTCAAGGCGCGGCGCGTGCTGGCCAACGGCAGCAACGAGCGCGTCACTCGCGGTCCGAACGAAGCGCCGGTGCGCAGCCAGATGGTGTTGCTCGAGCTGACGCAGAAGGAGCCGGAGCGGCCGCCGGACCTGACCGGGCTCGGCGGCGCGCGCAAGCGCGGCAAGAAGGGCAAGGCCGCGCGCAAAGCCTGAGCGCGCCGACCGCACGTCCGGTCGGGTGAGGCGAGCGCGTCCCCGCGGTCAGACCTTGGCGAACCGCGCCCTTCACCTCAGTGCGCGTAGGTCGACGGGTTGGACGCGCGCAGACCGTCGGCCGCACTGTAGGCCACGGCCTGCCAGGCGAAGCGGGCGCCGACCAACGCCGGCCCTGATGGCACCGCGATCGAATGCTGCACCGGTGCGCCCGGCTGCGGAATCCCGAACGTGGCCAGGAACGCCGTCCCCGGATCGAGCCAGAACGTGCCGTCGACTCCGGGCACCGCCAGCACCGGGCCGGGCAGTGCGACGGCCAGCAGCACCAGTTCGCCGAGCGGCGTCGTCACATCGGCGTGCACCGTACCGCCGGGCGGCGCGGACACCGTGCGCAGGCTCGGCAGCGGTCGCACGATGTCGACGATGCCCGCGCCGACAGCGCCGCCGCCATTGCTGCCGGCGAGCACCGGAGACGGATCGCGCACGACCGTTCCCGACGGCCCGTCGACGGCGGGCGTCGGTGTTCCGGCAGGCAGCAGGCCGGCCGTGTACGAGCCGTTGCCGTCGTCGCAGATGCGGATCCGTGCCCCGAAGCTGCGGATCGCCGCCGACGGCGGCGCCACCACAGTCCCCGAGCTGGTCGACCAGCCGTTGCCGCCGCGCACCTGGCAGCGCGCGAACGTCACGTCGCTGCTGCCGGTGCTGACCGCGGTGCCGGCGATGATGCTCGCGTGTCCGGCGTCGAACGCATCCTGTCCGATCAATTCGCAGTTCTCGATGACGACACTGCTGTAGAAGGCACTGATGGCCTCGTAGGCGAGGATCCGGCTGTTGCGCACGGTCACCTGCGCACAGGTGTCGATGGCGATGCCGATGGGAAACAGGTTCGAGGTGCCATTGACCGTGCGGTCGAAGTCGAAATCGTCGATCAACACCGGCCCGGCGCACTGATGCACGTCGATCATGGCCTGGCCGCCGCCATAGAGGATCCTGAGCCCGCGCAAGGTGAGGGCCTGCGTCGCGCGGAGGTTCTGCACCACGATCGGGTCGGCGAACAAGGCGCCGAGGTTGACCCCCGGTGCAGTCGCCAGCAGGCTGAGCCCCTTGCCGGTGATCTGCACGTAGGGGTAGTTGCCGGGCCGGATCAGCAGGACCGCGCCGTCGGGCACGGTGTCGATCGCGGTCTGCAGGTTGGTGAAGTTGGCGCCCGGACCGCCGGCGATGTCGACCACGAAGGTCTGGGCGGTGACGGCGGACGCGAACACGGCGAGAGCCAGGGCACGATGGAGCATGATCACCTCGCCCGAATGGTAGCAAAGCGGATGCCCGGGCCGTCAGGTACTGCACGACCGCGCGACGGGCGCGTGCGGAACGGCCTGGCGGCGCGTGGTCCGGGCGCGACGCGTCATACTCGCTACCGGAACTCGAGCACCATGACGCTGCGCGCCGGCATGGGACCCAGGATGAAGGCCGCGACTGCCATCTTCGGCGAGGGAGACGAGGCCACGCGCTCGCACGAGAAACTCCGCGACAAGCTGATCCTCGACTCGCGCGCGGTCGGGTACTCGATCCGCACGATGCGTCAGGTGCCGCCGCCTCACGGCGGCCAACAGCAAGGAACGCAACGTCCTCGACAACGCCATCGAGTACTTCCGCTCTCATCGCGAACGCATGCGCTACTCGGACTTCATCGCGCGGACTCCCAATCGGCAGCGGGCCTGTCGAGTCCGCCGCCAAGAACATCGTCCAAGCACGGCTCAAACGCAGTGGCATGCATTGGTCGCGCGATGGCGGTCAGCACGTGCTCGACCTCCGCACCTTCCTCAACTCAGGTCGATGGGAACCCATGTGGAACACACTCACGAGGGCCGCGTGATATGACCGAATCCAAACTCACACCCTATGTAGGGAGCACCGAAACCTGCCAACAGTAGGCTTGCGCGTGCCAACGCCGCGAAGACCAGACTAGGAAAACCGCCGTGCAACAATGGACACATTGTGACCGCCGAAGGCAAAACTATTCGACATTCCCACCTTCAACCGCATGTCCCTTGAGCCTTCGAAGACATGATCCAGTGGGCACTCCGGATCGCGCTCCCGCGAGTGGAGTGTCGGCGGGACTCTCTGATCCTGCAATGCACGCAATAGCGCGACAAGCTGCAGGCTGCCCGAAGCGCCCATTGTGTGACCGATCGCGCCCTTGATCGCCGGGACCACCAGCTTCCGGGCATGGGCACCAAATACCTCCGACAACGCCTTCGACTCCGTTCGGTCGTTCAACAACGTGCCTGTGCCGTGAGCAAACACACAACCCACTTCGGAAGCCCCGACGCCAGCTGCGTCTATCGCACGCTGGATGCACCACGCTTGTCCATCGACACTCGGCGCGACAATGTTGTGCGCATCGCTACCCTGCGCGACGCCGCTGATCTCGCCATGAATCGGAGCGCCCCGTGCAACGGCGTGCTCGAGGTCTTCCAGCACTAAGACAGCACATCCCTCTCCCAACACGATCCCGCACCTGTCTTTGGCAAACGGTCTGCAAGCGGCGCTCGACTCCTCCATACTGCACACGTTCATGGCAGCCCAGGCCGACATCGAGTTCCTGCTCAACCACACGTCGCACCCCCCGGCCAACGCGACGCGAGCCGTTCCGTGCCTTATGCTTTCGAAGGCATGCGCGATGGCACTCCCGCCCGAGCTGCATGCGGCGGAAACGACAGTCGCGGCTCCTCTGATGCCCAAGTGGATGGAGGCATGCGCAGCCATTGCATTGTTCATGATTCTGGGCACGTGATACGGACGAAATCGCCGCGCCCTCGTGTCCGACGCTTCGGAGTATATCTCGTCCAAGTCTCCAATCGCGCCACAGCCGGATCCGAGGATCAGCATAGCTTCCTGTAGGACCTCGCGCCCCAGCTGCGCGTCCGTGCACGCCATGTCCGACACGGCGACCGCGACCTTTGTCGCACGAGCCCAAAAACGCGACATGCTTGCCGGCACGAACTCCGCGAGATAATGGTCCGGTAGCTGCGCTGCGTAACGCGGGCTCTTCGGGCAGACGTCGATGTGTTCGACGGGTCTCACCGCGCACTTTGACGCCAATAAGCTGGACCAAAAAAGATCCGTCCCTACTCCGAATGGCGAGCATACACCCAACCCCGTGACGACGACTCGCTTGCTCTCAGGCATTTCCGGCCCGTTTCGCGTCGCCGGGCGCACCGCCGGCAACGATACGATAGACATGATCCACGAACTGCCCCAAGCTCCGCAGCTCGCGTAGGTCGCCGTTCCACAGTTCCACCCCGAGTTTCTCCTCGAGATCGCAAACCAGAGTCATGCGGTTCAACGAGTCCATACCCACGGAGTCGTCCAACAACGCGGCCTCATCCATATGTTCGACATCGGCACCCACGCTCGCACGCGCGACTTTGGTGATCGTGGCCTTGACCTCGTCACGGCTCCAGGCGTACACGCCGGGCAGCGCTACCTCGCGCGCGGTATCACTCGCTTTCGACCCGTCGTCCTTCATGTGCGTAGTTCCTTGGATCGCGTCAGAACGCTTCGTGCTTACCGTTCGGGCACTGTGAGCGCGCACTAGTCCTTTAGCAGCCACATAGCCTGTGACTCGCTGTCGAGGGCCCACATCCAGCGGCGTAGCACATCGGCACCGATCACGACCGCTCCTGACGGCGCCTCGCAGATCACTATGCCGTCCTCGCGAACCGAACCGATCTCCAGTGCTCCCAGCACATAGGACTTCAGCGCGACTCTCGCGCCGTGGACACCCGCCGCCTCTGCGCCAGAGGGAGCAACGGTCGGCTCACCGACGACGATCCCGGCACTGCGTATCTTCTCAGCAATGAGTTTCGCGTCGCGTTCCGCTTGTGCGAATTCGGCGCTCTCCCCGCTCGGCAGATCCAACTCTTCGATTATATGCGCTGGAAGCAAGGTGCGCCAAGAGCCCGTGTCGAGCCGCGCCTCGACATCCAACCGGCCACTCAGTCGGACGTGAACGAACACCCCGTCCTTGTCGAAGCGCATTGGCACCCGCTCGCTCGTGAGATCTCCATGAAGTCCAAGTTGCTCCCGGAGCGCGCCACGCGCCACGCGCACCATCAGCCCGCGCGGGCCATCGACGATCCAGTCCCATGCCAGGATCGTGTCCCGGCCGATGATGCCGCTGAACGGAAACCACTCGCCAGGATCAGCCAAAACCGGCAAGCGATCGGGGTGATGCCTGCCCTCGAAGGCACGCAGACCGACGCCGATCGCTTCGTTCACGATCATTCGTTCACTACCTGAGCTGTCGCGAAGACAAATCGGGACCGCCAGGGGCCGGGTGCGCAAGCCGCCATCGCGCACGGCGACGCTGCTGAGAAACGAGTATTCACTCCCGGTATCCCAAACCAACTCCTCGGAGTGCTCATCGCCTGCAACCGCTATCCCGAACGCTCGGCTCAAGGCAAACTGCATGGTTGGCATGCTCGAATGGGTACAGCAGATCGCGACCACCACGAGGGTCAGGCCAATCACGGCCGCAGGAAGCACTGATCGTGTCGTCCGATTCATGGCCCGTCTCCCGGTGCCGACGCGGTTTGCCGTGCTCTGTGCGCCAACGACGCGTTGGCGATCAGTCCGGCAGATATGAGGAGAATCGATATCATCTGGCTGGTCGACAGTCCTATCAGGCTGGTGAGCCCGCAGACGTCACCCCTCGGATCGTCACGGAACCACTCCGTGTTGAACCGAACGACGCCATACGCGACGAGGTAGCTGGACGCGACAGATCCCTTCATGCGACGCTTGATGGCAACACTCCGAAGCCACCAATACAAGACTAGGCACAGTGCTGCCTCATAGATCTGTACGGGATGCAGGGCTACGCCGAACGGCACCCCCGTGTCGCGGCACTGCTCGCGCGAGAAGCACACTCCCCAGCAGACATCAGTCGCCGTGCCCCAACAACAGCCCGCCGCGAAACACGCAGTTCTGCCAAACACTTGACCCAGCGCCAGGGCGGGAGCTGCCGCGTCCAATACCAAGCCGACGCTGATTCGCTTCAGGTACGCGGCGATCTGGAGGCTGAGCAACGCTCCCACCAGGCCGCCGTAGAACGTACCAGCGGACAGCCAGAAATCCATGTGCGTCGGCTGGAACAGAGCAGGGTACGTGATACACATCATCAGCTTCGAACCGACGTATCCAGATGCCACGGTCACCAAGGCCAGCCACAATCCATCCCGCGGGGAGACTCCTTGGCGAATGGCTGAAGCGTAGCCCGTGCGCAGCGCGATGAAGACAGCCGCCGCCATGAGGCAGTTGTACGCGCCCGGAAAGCTAAACGTCGCGCAGATCATGGCTCGCGGCGGCCAAATAAGACGATATCGCCGAATCAACTCGGTCCAGGTCGCTGTCGTGGATGTCGCCCATCACGGCAATCTGCGCAAGTCCCCGCGCTTGTAGATAGGACGCATCGCCACCGATCTGGATCCCGTGGCGCTTGAGTCTACGCACCAGTCGCAACGCGGCGCCTCGGCCGTCGAGCGCAAACGACACCGTCGAGACGTTTCCCTGCCGCGAATCCACTACCGGTCGTGCATCCATTCGCTGCAGCATCTCTCTAACTCGCGCGGACATGGTGGACATCCTCCGCAGGCGCGCGCGCAACATGCCAGGCGAGCCGATCTCCTCCAGCGCTGCGAGCATCGCCAACAATGGCTGCGAAGCGAGCGTGTTGACGACCTCCTTGCCCTCCATGGCGCGCACGAGGTCAAGACATGCAGGCACCTTGCGGTTGGCTGGTTCAATCAGCGGATTCCCGATGAACACCACGGCAATGCCAGCCGGCGCACAGACACCCTTCCCGGATGTCGCCGACGCAAGCCAGACTCCCGACAAGTCCAGCTTCGTGGTCCCCAGGCTGCTGATGCAGTCCAGAACCAGACGCACGTCCCGCCTTCGCACCTCGTCTCGCCACATCTCGTAGTCATTGTCGATCCCGGCGGAAGTCTCGTGATGTACTCCCCACACCCACCCGCCCCTGGGCACATTGCGAATCGCCTCGCGGACGACGGTCGGATCAAATGGGCAGCCCCAGCGAGTGCGGCAAAGCTGGGGTGAGATACCCCATCGACGGATCTGGCCCACCAGCCGCTCGCCGAATTCGCCGTTCGCCAGGACAAGGCCGTGATTCGCGTTCGCGGACGCCGCGATGGTCGCCGCGATCACGTCATTTGCCGTCGTTCCCGAGCCGGAAAACAACGCCGCTTCGAGCCCCGTACCGGCCAGAGAACACAGTTGTTGCCTTGCGAGACGCCACTTGTGCGTGAACTCCGGCGAGCGATGGTAGAGCGGTGGCTGATGATACGCCCGCATTACCGCCTGTGACATTCGCACGGGACCGGGCAGGAGGTGCAGTTCTGGATCGGCGCTCACGATGATCCACTCGCCTCGCCCGGAGCGACAGAATGCATCTCTATCTGGCGCTCGAATGTCGGTAATTGGCGTGCGAACCTCGCTCGCATGGCAGCGACCTTGGCCAACATCGGTGTGAAGACGAGATGGCGCTCACGCGATGGCGCGGCGATCGGATCGAACGTCAGAGCCTGGTACAGGCCGCGCCTGTTCTCTATCGCGGAAATCACCATGTGGTCCCACTCTCTGCGTTCGCAGATGGTCAGAACGGCATAGAGCAAGCCGCAGAGCGCGTGAGAGCTTCGCTCCTCGGGCATCACCGACAGCAATCGAACCTCCACCAGCTTGGGCACGGTGTCGAGGACGGCGGGGGTGGGCAACCTGCTTTCCACCGAGAACGGACGACTGCTCGCTAACGCAACCAGGCCTACAGCGGCACCGCCACGACGAGCCAGGATGTACGTGTTGCGCTCATGGTTCTTGTCACGGAGAAGCGGTCCCGGGCTGTCGTACTGGCCCAACTCCTCGGCAAAGACCTGGTACGTCAATCTGGCTACCGTGGCCCATAGCGATGGACCGGCCACGCAGAACGAGTAGGCTCCAATGGAGAACATGATCGGCGAGTCGCCGATTGGGACGTCGCCGATCATGGTTCGACCTCGTCCTTACTCGATGGTCACCTGAAGCGTGGAGCCGGTGAGCAGGTCCGATGCCTGGGTGACCTGCAACGCCTGAAAGTTCAGGCGAAGCCCCTTGAGTCCAGGATCGTTCGGAATCGAGAGTCCGACACTTGCTTCACCGGATCCCGAGACTGACAGCGCAAACGATGCGTCCGGTGAGATTTGTGCCACGCACCCCAAGCCACCAATCGAGATGCCGGGGAAGTAGAACGTTGTGCTCCCGAAGAGAACGCTGACGGGCAGACTCGGGTCGAGGCCGACCGCGTTCACGTTGGCAGAAGTGCCGATCTCCCAGGTCGTCGTGAGGTCCTGGTCGAAGTGAGGCGAATATCCGCCCGGCCCGGTGCACTTCAGTGCGCTCATGTCGAAGTCGAGAATGAACTCCGGATCGACCAGGGCTCCAAAGTCCGTTGGCCAGTCGCCATCGGCTGCGACATAGACGGTGAGACCGAGCGTATCCTCGACCATGGTAAAGGTGGGGAGCAGCTTGACCTGGTCGACTCGCTGCGCTCCCGAGGGAGCCTCGATGTCGAACTTGAGTTTCGCGACTCCGGCGACCTTGTCGGCGTCGGGAATATCGATGAGATACAGCGTGTAGCCCGACTCGGCGACGAAGTAGTCACTGACGTACGGTCCCGAAGCGCCCTCGGTCAGGGCGCAGGGAACCGGACCGGAGGACACCGTCGCTGCCCCGGAGCCGGCGGCGGTCGTGTACACGACGTTCGACAACACCCAGTCGGATGGAACCTGCATCACCAGCGGGTCCCAGATCTCGACCTTGCCTGTCTCGCGTGCGTGGGGAGCCACCCCCGGGAAGTGAATCTTGTAAACCCCGCTCGGAGTCTCGATGACGACCGTCGCAGGCTGCATCCAACTACTGCCATTGCGATTGTCGCGATCGTAGGGGTAGGAGATCTTAGGCTTCGTCGGCTTCGAGACCTCCGTGGTCGACTTGATCGTGCCTTGCGGAGTGGTGACTTGCGTCGTTTGCTTGACGTCCCTGGAACACATGAAGGACATCAGAAACGGCATGGCGAGAGCCGCGAAACAGACGTCTGCGCGCTTTGGGCTAACCATGTTGTCGTCTTCGCTTGAGAAAAAGGTAGAGAAAAGACCCGCGGGCCCGCGATGTCCTGCATTCATGGACTCACCGCTCCTCGCCACGTTTTCACGGGCGATCGGCAGCTGCCATGGTGCAGTCCGGTCGTGGCAACGAATTCGGCCGAGCCCCCAGCGGGGACTTGCCTACTTGTAGCGAGCCGCATACCACTGTCAAGGACCGCATACCACTGTAAGGACGAGTGCCCTTGATTCGATGCTCGGTGTATGAATTGGAGTTCGGCCAGAAAGTTGGGAACGACCGCGGAGTCGCTCATGTAAATGGTACAAGCAGACAAACTTGCGCGTGGCAACGAGCCACACTCCGCGGTCTCGAACAGTGAAACCCGCGAAAGGCATCGCACCTAAGCTCGAGCAAGATCTCGCGCGAATGGTCGGCGAGATCCGACGAGAGGAGATGACGCCGCCGGCTTTCCGAGGCTTCGTGAGCGGGTTGCGCGGCGTGCTGGCGCCACGCAGGCCAGTTGTGGTCCACCCGATCCTGAGCCCCATTCCCAGTGGAGCAGGTGAGGACGGTCATGACGGATTACTCGTGCCGCTCCGGCTCCATGACGCATCCCAAGCTCCGCATCACCAGCCAGAAAGCATGCTTACGTTCCCCATGGTAGGCCACCATCCTTGCCAGATGGCCGCGCAGGAAACAGCACTGCCAACCCCCTTCGATGATTCGCACGAACCAGTCCTCGCCCGTGCCGGCCGGCAAGAGCACCGCCACTTCTTCAACCTGCCTCTTCCGTTCGGCTTGGGCGAGATCCGGCAGCCATTCGTCGGGGTCCGGGCAGTCAGCGACAAGAACGATGACGCTCAGCTTCTCGATCGACTCGTGCTTCGCCCGCACCCTCTCGGCGGATGCGAACAAAGAGATGTCGCCGACGCAGGTCCCCACCTTCATGAACCGCAGGATGGGGTGGAAGACCGCCATCCAAGGGCGACCTCTGCGTGTCTTTATCGCGGTACTCGGCCATCTCCCTCCTGCACTCCGAGTCCCCGCAAGACCGCCCCCAGCTTCCGGAACGCCAGCCCGAACGCCCGGTAGTGATCGCCGAGGAATGCCACGGCAGTTGTGCCCTCCATGAGGCAGCAACTCCACCCGTGCTCGTCGATCTGCCGGAACCATCGCTCGCGCGCGGCCATGCGGAAGGCCACGATCGCGTGCTTCACCGAGCGTTCGCGCACCGCTTCGGTCAGCTTGGAAAGCCACGCGCCCACGTTGTTCTCTGCCAGCACCACGACGTTGCCCGCAAGCTCGGTAACCAAGCCGTCTGCGGCTGAGAGTTCGATTCCAGCTTCGACCAGGTCCGCGCGAACGCCGACCGCGATGCTGACGTCCATCGTCGCCTGCACGGCGTCCCACACGGCGTCAAGGTCCTCGTTCTCCGTCCAAGCGCTGGAGCCCGCAGGGGACGGCGCGGCATTTCGACTCCGGGGCGTGGTGGGACCAATGCAGGCTCGCAGCAGCGAGGCCCGGGTGATCCGCCTGCGTCTTTCTTTCGCGTCGGCAAAGAACTGCTCGAACCTCGGCGTCGGAATCGTCGCAAGCCTCTGGCAGCGCGAGGATTGGTTCTTGGTGAGCCACTCGGGAAGCGTGTGCGCATCGCCCTCCTTGGAAACGGTACCTCTGAGTGACCGTTTCCGAGGGCGACCATCGTGCACCATGTCCGGCAACATCTCCCCGACCTTGCGTTCACACCGTATCTCGATCTCTGCAAAGCGGTTCTGTGTGTCGAGCGCAACTCCCATGCGCCTGAGCAAGTCCTTCACGACCGCTGCCCGATCGTTCAGGTGCTTCAGCTGGGCCAAGTCGGCGACCTGGGAAAGTGCCAGCTCGAGTGTGTTGAGTTCCTGAGCAGCCATCGCCTCACACTCTGCGGGTGACAGGAGGACTGCCGACGCGGCAGAAACAAGCATCTCCCCGTTGTTCCCGATGGGACCAGGCGAGGACTCCAGTCGCCTAACTGCAGGTAGAGAGCCCAGCGCCTCCTGGACCAGGCCATCGACCCCGCTCGCGCCGGGGTGACGCCCGTTCGCATGGGGAACAGCGGGAAGTGGCGTACTGGGCTCGCCTTGGGCCTCGTGTTCAGCCACGGCGACCTCCCGCCCACCGGGCGTTCTCAAGCAGACGACCGACGGATCCGGAGGCCCTCTCCCGGGCTCCCGGACACAACGACCAGGTCTCTCCAACATGGTGCTTCTCCTGGCAGTGGAAGCACCGGATCGCCGGGGGCGGCGACAGAAAGGCTTCCCTGCCGAGTGCCGTACCCAAGCTGAGGGCCCGGATCTTTGGAGAATCCGAGGAATCCAGCGAGTCAGGGCAGAAGTCCTTCTCCGCAGTGAGCC
>Ga0209488_10003049_pt1 | contig 13553 bp, 12 predicted proteins | sample Rivendell_Oct201_8_FD_188349 | JGI IMG/M metagenome (GOLD analysis project Ga0209488, IMG submission 188349) | Vadose zone soil microbial communities from the Eel River Critical Zone Observatory, Northern California, USA -... | ecosystem: Environmental > Terrestrial > Soil > Vadose zone >...
ACCGGCGGCGCGCGGCGCACCGACAGCGGCATCGTGCAGGTCCAGCGTCAGATTCCGCTGTTCACACAATCGGCCCCCGCCTACGATGTGCTGGTGGCTGCGGACGAGAGCGAGGTATTTGCAGGCTACCTGCCCTATCGGACGCGCGACCCGCGGCCGGTTGCGGGCTCCGCTGGCCTTATCCCTAAGAGCTGGGACCCCGCACATGACCAGTGGGGCGCGAACCAATTGCAAAACCGCTTCGTGGCGATGTTTCACCGCCGGATGAATGCGCACGATGGACAAGCCTGGGCGGCTGCGCGCATGATCGGCGAGGCGGCAACGCGCACGAACGCAGCCGATCCGAAAACGATGCTGGATTTCCTTAAGGGCCCGGAATTCACACTCGCGGCATTCAAGGGCCAAGGGCTCACATTGCGCGATTGGAATCTGCAACTGCGTCAACCGATTCTGCTGTCGGATGGACGGGTCATCGTTTCGGTCTCCCCGCAGGAAGGTTTCCTGCACCAGTTCTCGGACCTGGACACGCTGGGTTTCGACCGGCCTGAAACAAAGTGTCGACTAAAGTAGATGAGGATTGAGAAAAACATGTTCGGTCGCCTGCTCATTGGCCTTGCGGTGACGGTCGTCGCAGCGCGACCGGCGGGTGCCTATTTGGCCTATGTATCAAACGAGAAAAGCAACACGGTCTCCGTTATCGACACGAACAAGCGAGCAGTCGTGCGGACCATCAAGGTTGGCCAGCGGCCGCGAGGGATCGCATTCACCAAAGACCAGAAATACGTGCTTGTTGCGGTCGGCGACGATGACACAATCCAGATGATCGACACCAGAACCAACGAAGTGGTCGACACGCTACCGTCAGGTCCTGATCCGGAACTTTTCGTTCAGGACGCGACGGGCAAGATTCTCTACGTCGCCAATGAGAACGACAACACGGTGACAATCATCGACATCGAGAAACGTGCGCGCTTGGGCGAAGTCGCGGTCGGCGTCGAGCCGGAGGGCATGGCACTGAGTCCGGACGGAAAGATCCTCGTGAATACGTCGGAAACGACGAATATGGCGCACTTCATCGACACGTCCACGCGGGAGATCGTCGCCAACATTCTCGTCGATGCGCGCCCACGTTACGCCGAATTCAAGCAGGACGGCTCGGAGCTCTGGGTATCGGCGGAAATCGGCGGGACGGTCAGCGTGATCGATCCGGTCAAGCGCGACGTAAAGAAGAAGATTACATTTGAGATTCGCGGCATGCGTCGTGAAGCGATCCAGCCGGTCGGCATCAATATTACGCGCGACGGCAAGACGGGTTTCGTCGCACTCGGGCCCGCCAATCGTATCGCGGTGGTCGACGGCGTCACGCACCAGGTCACGAAATACCTGCTCGTCGGCCAACGGGTCTGGCACATGGCGTTCACGCCCGACGAAAAGTACCTCCTGGGCACGAATGGTGTATCGAATGATGTGTCGATCATCGATGTCGCATCGCTGCGGGTAATTGATACGATCCAGGTCGGTGAACTGCCTTGGGGTATCACCATCTCCCAACAATGAGGGCAATGGCCGGGAGGAGAGACATGAGACGCCTTTCAAACGTCCTTGCGGTTGCGATTGGCCTGGCGACGGGCGGCCTTTCGTGGGCCGCGGATCCGCGATACCCGGATTGGCCGTGCGTACAAGCCAAGGTGCCCGAGATCTCGGTCGCAGCGGTCTGGTCCGGCCCGCCGCTCGACGATGCCGAAAAGACGTGGATGAACGATCCGCGCGTCAAGGATCTGGTTCCGCGGCTGGCACCGCGCCGCGTGTCGATTGAAGATGCGAAAAAAATCATCACCGATTTCATGGCCGAAAATGCGGTTGAGCGTGAAGAAAGAGGAACTCTTCTATTCGCCGGCCTTTTCGAACGGCTCAATCGCGAACGCACCGAAATCATGAGCGGGATCGAGCGTCTCGGCCGCCGCCAGAAGGAGTTCGCGGAAAAGATTCGCTCCGATATTTCGGAACTGCATAAGTTGCAGGATACTGCCAATCCGGATGAAGCCAGGCTCCGAGAGATTTCAAATCAGGTGGAATGGAGTACGCGTATCTTCGAGGATCGACGGAGAACCGTGCGCTACGTCTGCGAGGTGCCGACGCTGATCGAACAGCGCCTGTTCGCGCTCAGCCGCGCGCTGCAGCAGGCGATAGAGTAGCGAAGCGGATTAACCCGGACAATTGCCCCCGCACTTGAAACACGCGCCGCGCAACACATCGAGCTTGCCCTCCATCGTCGCCAAAGGTGTGCTACAAGCGGGCCATCTTCGATCATCACAGCCAGCACCTCCGCCCCCGCACCTCCACATATAAGTGATCTTGAACTTGCCAGTCGAAAGTTGACCATCCATGCCCCAAATCTCTCCAGGACAATCAGCGCCCCCGATGGAAGTCCCTGTTGAAACTGCTGAAGAGCGGCCGCTGCCTGTCGCCGGCTTCAAAGGCACACCAGAAGAGATCGAGCGACAGTGGTACGAACAGGTCTATCGCGGCCACGGGGACAGCATGGCGCAACTGACCTGGCGCGCGGTGCTGGTTGGCTCATGCCTGGGAGCCGTGTTGTCGCTTACCAACCTCTATATCGGTCTCAAGGCCGGCTGGGGCTTCGGCGTCGCCATCACGGCCTGCATCTTGTCTTATGCGATCTGGACGACCTTGCTCAAAGTCGGCCTCGCGCGCACGCCGATGACCATCCTTGAGAACAACTGCATGCAGTCGACGGCCAGCTCCGCCGGCTACTCCACCGGCGGCACCCTGATCTCGGCCTTTGCGGCCTACATCATCATCAATAACCAGTCGATGTCTGTGCCGCTCATGCTGGCCTGGGTGTTCTTTATCGCCGTGCTCGGGGTCACGATGGCTATTCCCATGAAGCGGCAGATGATCAATATCGAGCAGTTGCGCTTCCCCTCCGGCATCGCGGCGGCTGAAACGTTGCGCGCGCTGCATGCCAAAAGCTCAAAGGGTCTGCGCGCCGCCAAGGCACTCGGTTTCGCCGGGCTCATTGCCGCGATCGACAAGGTCTGGGCGGAGGGGCTCGGGACGATCAACGCGAGCCTCGAACGCTTTTCGAGCGGAGCCCTTCTGACGGACCTGCAGAAGTGGCTCCTCGGCACTCACTACGAGGCCTGGTCAGGCCGCACCGTCGTCTTTTCCTGGGATTTCATATTTGTCGCCGCCGGCGCCATCGTCGGTATGCGGGTCTGCGCGACCATGCTCATCTCCGGCACGTTGTGTTGGGCTGTGGTCGTCCCAGTTCTCCAGGCGCAAGGCGTCGTGCAAGGCGCGGGCTTCACCGCCATCGTGCAGTGGACGCTGTGGTTCGGAGCGTCCTGCATGGTGGCCGCAGGATTGATGAGTTTTGCGCTGAGCTGGCGCACGGCATTAAGCGCGTTCCATGATCTCCGACAAATGTTCTCCCTCCGCTCGGCACCTGCGACCGAACACGACCGCATCGAGGCGCCAATGAGTTGGTTTGCCGCCGGCCAGATCGTGTCTCTTGTTGCGCTTGCCTGGCTCGGGCACGCAAGCTTCGGCATTGCGGTCTGGGAAAGTGTTGTCGCGGTGTTGCTGTCCTTCTGGCTGGCGCTCGTCGCCGCTCGCGTGACGGGCGAGACCGATACGACGCCTGTCGGCGCAATGGGTAAAGTCACGCAGCTCATCTTCGGCGGGCTAAGTCCGGGCAACGTCACTGTCAACCTGATGAGCGCCAACATCACGGCCGGTGCGGCAACTTCATCGGCCGACCTGCTCACCGATTTGAAGAGTGGTTACCTGCTTGGTGCAAATCCCCGTCAGCAGTTTCTCGCCCAATTCTCCGGCATCTTCGTGGGTACGATTGTCACTGTGCTCACGTTCGCAGTCCTGGTGCCGAACGCGCAGGTGCTCGGCACCGACCAGTTCCCGGCTCCCGCCGCCCAGACCTGGGCCGCCGTTGCCAGGGCGCTCGGCCAGGGTCTGTCCTCGCTCGAGTCCGTCAAGCTGTGGCTGATATTTGCCGGCGCTGTTGTCGGCGTGGTGCTTACGCTCGCGCCTGTCTTGCTCCCGAAATACCAGGGATTTTTTCCCTCAGCGGCAGCGTTCGGCCTCGCCTGGGTGTTCCACTGGTACTATGGGCTTTTGTTCTTCCTGGGCGCGCTCGTTGCGCTCCTGCTCGAGAAACGGAAACCGAAGCTCGCCGAAGAGTTCACCTTGCCGGTGGCGTCGGGTGTGGTGGCCGGAGGCTCGCTGATGGGTGTGGCGCTGGTGTTCTGGGCCAACGGCGGCAGCATTCTCAGCAAGCTTTTCGGCGGGTAGTGGATAGGGCGGATCGCTCAGGCACTGGTCGCATGAAACGGCGACGAGAAATGCCGGCTGGTGCCCATACGAGGGCATTTCAAGAGCGGACGGCATAGGGCTGCTCCCCCGCGCGCACGGCCGTTGCGACCGCACCGTCGGCGCGCCCGAATTTCGGCATGACATCACTCGCAAAGATCTCCAGCGAGGCAATCGCTTTGTCGGCGCCGTACCAAGGTGGATAGTGCAGCATCAGCGAATTCACGCCAATCGCGCGCAAGTGCTCGATCTTTGCGGTCACGGTCGCGGGCGAACCGTGCAGGATGACGTCGCGCAGCAGCCCGTCATAATCGCTGCGGCCTGCGCTTACCGTGCCGAGATAGCCGGAAGTGTAGCCGCTGGAGAAATGCGCAAGATGACGCAGGATAATCGCCTCGCTCTCGGCGCGGGCGCGCTCGTCGGTCTCGGCGACATAGACGTAGCGCGCCACGTCGACATGGCCGCGCGCCGCGTTCCTGCGTAGCGCCGCAGGTGTGTGTTCCATCTCACGGCGATAATACGCGATCTGGCGCGCGAGACCGTCGAACGGCGTCCAGGATGACAGCAACAGCCCGAAGCCCATGTGCGCGGCGACGCCGATGGAGCGGTCGGTGGCACCGGCGAGGAAGATCGGCGGATGTGGCTCCTGCACCGCATGCGGAAACAGTTGATAATCACCATCGACCTTGGCACGAAAATACTTTCCGGCGTGATCGGCGCGGCGTTTGTGGAACAGGTCGAGCAGCAGCGGCAGCGCCTCTTCCTGGATATCGCGGCGACCCGCGAAGTCGATGCCAAAACCGTCGAATTCATATTCCCGGTACCCGGAGCCAAGGCCCAGCACGAAGCGCCCCTGGCTGAGGATGTCGAGGAAGGCGGAATTTTCCGCAACCCGCACCGGGTTCGACAGCGGCAGGGTCACAACGGCGGTGCCGATCTTTATGTGTCTGGTCAGTGCAGCGAGATAGCCGGCGTATACGAACACGTCCGGCATGATGCCGTACTGGTCGCTGAAATGGTGCTCGGCGAGCCACGCATAATCGAAGCCGAGTTGATCGGCGCGACAGATCTCGCGCGTCACCCGCGCATGCACCTCGCGATGTGGGAATCTCTCTACGTCAGCATTCGGATGCGACGTAAACAGGATACCGAACTGCATGTGAACGCCTGCCAATCGTTTCGATGTACATTGACCGGAAAATCGTGCTTTACGGCCACGCGGAGGATCCGGTCAAGGCCCTGGGCATGGACTCGCGCTACGCCTCCTTCGTCAGCATGGAAATTAAGGACACTTTCAACAATAAGTGCTACGATTTGGAGCGTCGCCGTTCGTAGTTCCGCGTTTACGCGGCCTTTAATCGCGTCCCGTCAAGAAAGAACCGCCTAAAGGCGGAACTACGAACAAAGTCGTACGATTCGGTTATTGTTGAAAGTGTCCTAACTAACCTAAGTGGAACTGGGTCACTACTGCACCGGTTGCGGCTCGGGCTTGGATTCCTGCAACGGCAGGCCGGCTTCCTCCCAGCCATCGGTGCCGTCCGGATACCAGGCGACATTGGGGTATCCCATGGCGAGGATTCGCTTCGCGGCATTCCAGGACATCCAACAGGCACGCTGGCAATAGACGACGAGCATCTTCGCGCGGTCGCCGGCGCTGATCCGCGCGACATTGGCCCGCAAGTAGTTCTCCATCACGGGTGCTAGCGCGCCATAGCCGGTATCCGGCAGCCAGACGCTGCCTGGAATGTTCAGCCGCGGCTTGTCCCGCCAGATCGTTCCGGGCGGCAAGTTGGCTGGCCGAGGCGCGTGCGGCAGCACATCCAGGAAGACGGCACTGCCATCGTTCCAGATCTGTCGGGCCACGTCCGTTGTGACCACGCGAGCACCATTGAGGGTCGCGGGCGTCGGCGCACGATAGTTCTCGGTTCGATATCCATCCGGTTCCGGCGTGCCCTGGGCAAGTCCGTACGCCGGCGCGAACACGAGCGAGGCAAGCACGAATATGAGGTATCGACAGGTGATCGTCGTCATGGCTTCTTCGACAAAGACTCTTCCGTGATGGGAAGGTCCCTCTCGTCCAGCAGCGGAACGCCGTAACTGAGAAGAAGTTTGTTGATCTCGGGCTGGCTCTCCTGGATCAAGCGGTTGAGCTCCCGCTTCCAGTTCTGATCCGAGGCTCGCACGCCCATCGCGATGCGGTACACCAGGCGCGGACCTCCGGTCTCCTTCAACAGGGGTACCACCTGCATCGGCGGATTTGCCTGCCGGGCAAAGTAGCCTGCCATCGGCCCCCACAGCACGCCGATATCGATCTCGCCCGCGTTCAGGTCCTTCGTCATCGCTTGCGCCGAAGACTCAACCCGCGTGTCGACCATCAGGGCATATGGCTTCATCCTGGTGAGCAGACCATTCGCGGCGAGATACGTGGCCGGCGGCGTGCCGGCGACGACACCAATGCGTTTTTGCTTCAGCCGCGCATCGGCAAGCGAACTGATGCCATCGAACTCACTGCCGGTTTTGAAGACCAGTGAATATGCGGTGCGATAATACGGATTGGTGCTTTGAACCAGGTCATCCCCCTGGGGAAATCCCGGGATGACATCGCACCGGTGCGCGCCGAGTGTGCTTCGCACGAATCCTGTAGCCTGCGGAAACCAAGCATATCCCAATCTCTTGCCAAGTTTTGCGGCGAACATCACGGCGAGCTTGTTTTCAAAACCGTCGCCCTGCTCACTTGAAAAGGGAAGATTGTTCGGGTCGGCACAGACGCGGAACACGTTCGGATCAATGAGTTCGATGGACAAGTCAAGGGGTTCGCGTCCTTGCGACCATGCTGGCGCAGGAATCATGATGCCCGCGAATGCAAGATATGCAAGCGCACGAAAGGGCCAACGCCAGTTGCCGGCACTTGTCATCGTGTTCGCACCTCATCAGCTCTTGGTGCAGGCGTCTTCGGCGCGCGTATAGGCGTCCGATTTCTGCTCACGGTTTGACGGCCGCATGCGGCCCCAGGCATCATTGGCGCGCGCACGCAGATAGACGAAGATATCGTCCATATAGCAGGCCACGTTTTTGTTCGTACCGAACGCCGGCATGACATTTTCTTGCGAGGTTGTGACATTCCGGCGCCCGCCCGCGACCACGGCGGAGAATTCGCCATAGCTCATGGTCTTCAAAGAGTCCTTGAGCGCCGGCGCATAGCTCGAGCCTTCGCCATCGGGGCCGTGGCAAGCGTGACAGTCGGAATGATAACGCCGAAATCCCGAATAGGTGTACCAATCCACCGTTCCGTCTGCCTGGATCTTGTAGGTGGGGACACCGTCCTTATCGAGATATTTGCCGTCTATCTGCTTGACCGCAGCCGGATCGCCTGAGCCGTCCGCCCATGCGCCGCCACCACTTAGTAACATTGGGGCCATCGCCAATACGACGGCTCTCACAAAACGAATTCTCACGGGCGCTTCCATGTTTGTCACGTCCGAGTCGGACTTCTCGCTCAGTTCGCCGGCACGCCGCAAAGTGCGACGCGCCGGCTGTTCATTTCTAATCTTACGATCGGCTCGCAACCTCAGGGCAGCGCGAAAACCGTGAGGCTTCCACCGAGCGAGGTGTAGTTGCGCAGGGCCGCATAACCGCCCACGGCGCCGAGGCCGTCGGTCGGGTTCGTCAGGCCGGCTGCGAGACCGATGCCGGCCCATCCGCCGACGCCGGACAAGATGGCCACATACTGCTTGCCACCCTGCTCGTAGGTCATCACGTTGCCGATGATGCCGGACGGAGTCTTGAACTTGTAAAGCTCCTTACCGGTTTTGGCGTCGACGGCCTTGAGATAGCCCTCCAGCGTGCCGTAGAACACCACGCCGCCGGCGGTCGAGAGCGCGCCGGACCACACGGAGAACTGCTCCTTGAGGGACCAGGCGATCTTGCCGGACTTGGCGTCCCAGGCAATGAAGTTGCCCATGTGGGTCTCGCCCGCAGGCGGATACATCGACAGCGTCGCGCCGACATAGGGCTGACCGGCCGTGTAGCTTACTTTGAACGGCTCGTAGTCCATGCAGACGTGGTTCGTCGGCACGTAGAACAGGCCGGTGTCAGGAGAATACGCCGCCGGCTGTTCGTCCTTGGTGCCGAGTGCCGCTGGGCAGACGCCCTTGGAGTTGACGTCCTCGCCATTATGGTCGGTTGAAAACTGGGGGACGACCGCAGGACGCCCATAGTTCGGCGACGACTTGTTCATGTCGACGCCGGTGGTCCAGTTGACCTTTGGATCGTACTTCTGGGCGACCAGCAATTCGCCGGTGATACGGTCGAGCGTGTAGCCCAAGCCGTTACGGTCGAAATGCACCAGCGTCTTGCGGGTCGTGCCGCCGATTTGCTGGTCGGCAAGGATCATCTCGTTGACGCCGTCAAAGTCCCACTCATCGTGGGGCGTCATCTGATAGACCCACTTGGTCGCACCCGTGTCGACGTCACGCGCGAAGATGGTCATGGACCAGCGGTTGTCGCCGGGGCGCTGTTTGGGATTCCAGGTCGAGGGATTGCCCGTTCCGTAATACATCAGGTTTTGGTCGGGATCGTAGGAGTACCAGCCCCACGTGGTGCCGCCGCCGATTTTCCATTGCTCGCCTTGCCAGGTGCTGGTGCCGGAATTGGCTCCAACCGGCTTGCCGAGATGTGTGGTCTTCTGTCCATCCATCAGCGTGTCGCTGTCCGGACCCATCGAATAGCCCCGCCAAACGCGCTTGCCATCCTTCATGTCATAGGCGGTCACCGAACCGCGGACACCGAATTCACCGCCCGAAATGCCGATGATGACCTTGTCCTTGAACACGTGCGGCGACGAGGTGCCGGTCTCGCCCTTGCCCGCATCGCCGTTCTTCACCGACCACACGACCCGGCCAGTCTTGGCGTCGAGAGCGACCAGTGTCGTGTCAGCTTGATGCAGGAAGACCTTGCCGTCGGCGTAAGCCACGCCGCGGTTGACCGTGTCGCAGCACATGACCGGAATGACGTTGGGGTCCTGTTTCGGTTCGTACTTCCAGACGATCTTGTTTTCGTCCTTCAGATTGAGCGCGTAGACCGTATTCGGGAACGGCGTGTGCACATACATCATGTCGCCGACCACCAGCGGGCCTCCTTCATGGCCGCGCAGCACTCCGGTCGAGAACGACCACGCCACTTGCAGCTTGCCGACGTTCTCCGCCGTGATCTGTTTGAGCGTCGAATGGCGGGTGTTGGCGAAGTCGCCCGCCTGCATCACCCATTGTTTGGCGTCCTTGGAGAGCCTCGCCAGTTCATCGTTTGCAGACACTGCGCCGGCAGAAAACACCGCGGCAGCGGACAGGCAGGTAGTGAACAGGATATTGATTTTGCGCATCGCGTTTCCTCCCAGCGACTGTTGTCGTCGGGGTCCGCTGATACGAATGCCAAAGTAGGCTGCGTTCAGCAGACCCGTACCTTGGGGAAGAGCTTCCGGCAGCGTATCAAAGCGTCAGCAAAGCATCTGCGGAATTTCTTTTTTAGGACGCCTGCCTCAGCCTTGGAGAAAACGCCGGCTCTCCCTAAAAGCCGACGCCTTGAAGCCGGAAACCTGCTTGATTGTAGGCCCGAGTTCTTGAGCGTGTAAATCAAAAACTTGAACGCACCGCAAACCAGGCTCACAATCTACCCATGCGGCATTTGCTTAGCAGCAATGCCTGCTTTGCAGAGCCGCAATATTGTCGTATTGCCGGCGGCCGCTCTGTGGTCCGGGAGATGATCACATGCTTTCTCGTTTGATCAATCAATGGAGTGCGGCCGCACACTTGGCGTTCGTAGCCGCGCTTGCGTTTATTACGTCGGCAGCGTCTTTGGCCGCACCTATTGATCCGCTGCCCATGACCGAGGTCGCGCCCGGCCTCTACGCGCATATCGGTGACATTGCGCTGATGACAGCGGAGAACGAGGGCGCAATCGCGAATGTCGGATTTGTCGTCGGAAGCGATGCTGTCGCTGTGATCGATACTGGCGGGAGCGTGCGCGAAGGACGCCGCCTGCTGGCGGCGATCCGCGCCGTGACAGCGAAGCCGGTTCGGTACGTGATCAATACCCATGTCCATCCCGATCACATTTTCGGCAACGCCGCGTTTGAGAACGCGGTGGTCGTCGGTCACAAGAATCTAAGCCGAGCGCTTGCCGCACGCGGTCGGTACTATCTGGATACCTTCCGAAGTGTGCTCGGCGATGACGTGATGGCGGAGGTCAAGATCGTATCTCCAACGCAAGTCGTAGAGAATGAGGCACGGATCAATCTCGGCGATCGCGTCCTCACACTCAAAGCCTGGCGGGCAGCACACACCGACAATGATCTGACAGTACTGGACGAGAGCACGGGAACGCTATTCGCCGGCGACCTCGTATTTCTGCGGCACTTGCCGGTCCTTGACGGCAGCCTGAAGGGCTGGCTTGCCGTCGTCGAGGAACTTAACGGTGTTGCAGCCCGACGTGTCGTGCCCGGCCATGGTCCGGTCGCGGATTGGCCCGCTGCCCTCGAGGCGGAGCGCAGGTACCTCCAGGGTTTGGCGAACGACGTGCGTGCCTCGATCCGGCGCGGCGAGACAATCGCCACCGCGGCGAAGAGCGCTTCGCAATCCGAGCGAACGCGGTGGGAACTGTTCGACGAGAGTAACTCCCGCAATGCGACGGCGGCTTACGCGGAACTCGAATGGGAATAGATTTGCCGCACCGGCCGGCGTATTGTGCCGGCGATACTTCCGCGCTCAGGACGCAGGGGTAAAACCATGGTCGGATATGCTGTGACGAACCTCCGTGCAATCGGCTTGCGATGGACTTGCTTCCGAAGAACTTGCTTCCGAGGGATTTGGATGTGTTTCGTGGGCCTCGCCGCGGCGGTACTGCTTGCCGCCACGCAGCTTTCCCTCGCCGCAACGCCCGATCCGGAAGCAACGTGGGCGGCGCTCGCCAATGAAATTTTCAAAGGACGTCCGCTCGCCGACGGCACCGGCCTTGTCGAGATCGAGATGCCGGCTCGCGCCGAGGACGCCGCGATCGTACCGGTCACGATGCGTGCGACCTTGCCGTTTGGCGACGCACGCCGTCTGAAAGCACTCACGTTGGTAATCGACGAAAATCCAGCTCCGGTCGCCGCGATATTCCGTTTCGGCGAGAAGGCCGGCGTTTCGGCGATTTCAACGCGCGTGCGGGTGGATTCCTACACCAATGTGCATGTCATCGCCGAGCTGAGCGACGACAAGCTGTATGTCGTCAAAACCTACGTAAAAGCTTCAGGCGGGTGCTCCGCTCCTGCAGCAAAGAACACCGACGAGACAGTCGCCAGCCTGGGCCAGATGAGATTCCGGGTGTTCGGCGCCGACGCGGCCGCCAGTGCCCCGCGTGAGGCACAGGTCATGATCCGCCACCCCAACAATTCGGGTCTGCAGCGCGATCAGGTAAGCCTGCTCTATATCCCGGCGCACTTTGTGGAGGAGCTTCGCGTGTGGCATGGCGAGGCATTGCTGTTGAGCATGGAAGCGGGAATTTCGATTTCAGAAAACCCGAACTTACGATTCACCTACATCCCCAATGGGGCCACAACGTTCAAAGTCGAGGCCAAGGATACGCAAGGAAAGGTGTTCCGACGTGAATGGCTTGCGGCGGAAATGTAGCGGCCGCCGGTGTTTTGGCTTCCGTCGTGTGAGTCGCTAGGCGATCAACGAACTCGGTGCGACTCCCTCTCCCCTTTGGGGAGAGGGGGGATCACGGGGGGATCACTCGATAGATTTGGAACCCCCTCACCCTAGCCCTCTCGGCGGCTTTGCCGCTCCCAAAGGGGAGAGGGAACAGACCGAGCCAGCCTCGGAGCTACCAACTCACAACATCACCAATTAGAAACATCGCACTTCGGCTTCCGCTTGGGCGCGACGCAGATCGTTCACCGCCGTCCTTGCCTGCTCCGTTGAGCGAAACTGGGTGCCCAGATTTCCCATGACCTGAGACATGCTGAGCACTGTCTCCGCCATGACGTAGCGATCATAGGGGATCACCGACGCGATCACGTCGATCGAGCAGGAGCACTGCTCCAGCGCGCGCCGTGTCTCACCATTGGCCTTCATACAGGCAAAGACATAGTCGGCGCGTGCCACGGTTGGGTAGTCGTTGATGTCTTGCGCATTATTTTGGGCTTGGATGTTTTGGGCAAGCGCCGACGTATAGGCCATAACCAGGGCGGCAACCACGCCGCGCGCAGCCCAAATCAAGGAAGGTTTCATGTTTCCTGGCCTCCGAGAGATTCTCAGTACACGACTACGCTCCTGATGCTCTTGCCTTCATGCATCAGATTGAATCCCTTGTTGATGTCCGCGAGCGGCATCGTGTGCGTGATCATCGGGTCGATCTGGATCTTACCTTCCATATACCAGTCGACGATTTTCGGCACATCGGTGCGGCCCCGCGCTCCGCCGAATGCCGTACCCTTCCAGGTCCGGCCGGTGACCAGCTGAAATGGGCGCGTCGATATCTCCGCGCCGGCCGGAGCGACGCCGATGATAACGGACTGGCCCCAACCGCGATGGGAGGCCTCCAGCGCCTGGCGCATCACGGTGACGTTGCCGGTGCAGTCGAAGGTGTAGTCGGCGCCGCCGATCTGGTCCGCGCCGCGCTTGGTCATATTGACGAGGTGCGCAACCACGTCGCTGCCGAGCTCCTTCGGATTGACGAAATGCGTCATGCCGAAGCGCTCGCCCCATTCCTTCTTGTCATTGTTGACGTCGACACCGATGATCATGTCGGCACCGGCAAGCCGCAGCCCTTGGACAACGTTGAGCCCGATGCCGCCCAACCCGAACACCACGCATTTGGCGCCGGCTTCGACATTTGCGGTGTTGAGAACAGCGCCGATCCCGGTCGTTACGCCACATCCGATGTAGCAGACCTTATCAAACGGAGCGTCCTCGCGGATTTTCGCGACCGCAATCTCGGGCAGCACGGTGAAATTCGCAAAGGTGGAGGTGCCCATGTAGTGGTGGAGCTTCTTGCCATCGAGCGAGAAACGCGAGGTCCCGTCCGGCATGAGGCCCTGCCCCTGCGTCGCCCGGATGGCGGTGCAGAGATTGGTCTTGCGCGAAAGGCACGATGGGCATTGCCGGCATTCGGGCGTGTAGAGCGGAATGACGTGGTCGCCCTTCTTAACACTCGTCACTCCCGGC
>Ga0209488_10003050_pt1 | contig 13553 bp, 8 predicted proteins | sample Rivendell_Oct201_8_FD_188349 | JGI IMG/M metagenome (GOLD analysis project Ga0209488, IMG submission 188349) | Vadose zone soil microbial communities from the Eel River Critical Zone Observatory, Northern California, USA -... | ecosystem: Environmental > Terrestrial > Soil > Vadose zone >...
ACTCCAGCGCTCGAATTGACTGGACAGCCCCACGCTGATCTGGGGCCTGATCTTCCAGGTTACGTTTGCAGCGATATCGTCATATCTGCCGCCGCCGATAAAGTCTGGATTGACATTGACGTTACGGTAGGAGAGTTGGATAGTATTTTCAGCGCTGAGCCAATACGTGCTGGCTGCCTTGAATCCGCTTCCTTCACGGCCGATCCAATCCCCAAAGATATTGCCGCGATTCGTCACCCCGCTTAAGTAATGTGTATTGTCATAATACGCTCCCACGTTTTTCAGGTTTGGCAGGTCGGTATAGACCCCCTCTGCCCTGAAATCAAGCTTTCTAATCTTCGGGATTCTTGGCATGTAAATACCCGATCTGAAAGCTGAACGCCGCGGATAAGCGATGGGTGACAATTCGTCATCGGACAAAGAATCAGCGTACAGCGTAAGCCATTTTCTGAATCCCGGGATTCTATATTTGAAATCAAAGCCAGTGTCTCCGTCACCCGGGTCAGTGGCAAGCCCCGCCTGTGTCGCTCTGCGAAAGCCAAAGCTCCGCAGAAATGTTATTGCCGTGATCGGGAACCCAGGCCCGCCCCAAATATCTCTTACGGAAAATCCGAATTCGAGATTCTCTGTAGGCTTAAAGCTAAGCTTGCCCTGCGTCACGAAGGGCTGGCGATCTAGGCCGGGGCCGATGACCAACGCGGTAGTCGTAGTCGGCCGGATCTGGACAAATTGATGGCCTTCCAGCTGTCCGACAAAAAAGTCGACACGCACTGGGCCCATCCAGCTGAGAAGGCTCGGCATCGCCATGGGGCTGACTCTCGCAAAACGGAGCATCGTAATGGGTGCGGCGTTATCGGAGAGCATCATTGCACCCTGCTCTCCCGGCCCCCACCATAGGGACTGATTGCCGAACGAAATTTGCCAGTTGTTTATCGTGTAGCTAGCGTAAGCGTCCAGAAAACGGACTCGGTTTACCGTGTTGAAGGGAAGTGCGGCCTGCTGCGGCTGTGCGGCTGCTCCCAAAAAATCGGCCGCTGTCATGGCGTTGACTGTTTGCTGGCTCAAAGCGGGAGCAGAAGGAGCATGCTGATATTCTCCCCTGACATAGAAAGCCCAGTGGCCATAGGTCGCGGACCCTGATAGCCCCGCGATCGAATTGAAGCCTTCCTGATAGGGGCGCCCATAATCGTTATATATAGTTTGGCCGAAATGGAAGCCATCTGTTAAAGGACGGCCAGAAATACCGGTTACGCGTGCATAAATGGAATCCAAGGAAACTTGAGGAGTCTGCGAACCTGCGATCACGTCTGAATCTCTTGAGAATTCCGCTCTTAGTTCTTCGATCAAATGATTTGCTTGACCGTCCGTATCTGCTATGTCAGAACCACTAGCTTCCGCGAGCAGACGCACGCATTCAAAGCGAGTCCACGGCTTCATTCCGCTGATGTCTGTCTGTAGCGCGCCCAAACCGGCAAGGCGATCGAAGGCGGAATATATCCAGCTATCAAGAGGCACGGAGGTTGAACCTAGCGAGGCCCGAGGATTAACCTCATTCTCGATAGGCACCCTTGAAAATGTGCCGATATTGCTACCGGGAAGATCTTGGTCGTGATGTCTCTGGTAGACATGGTTGCCGATGGCCCAACCTAGTGCGCTTCCAACGACTACGTCAGCGGGGAAATGTTGTCGTCCCGAGACACGGGCTATGCTGATTGCTGAAGCCAAACCGTAGACTCCGATCTTGGTTAACGGTCCGGGATATTCCCGTGCCACGACTGTGGCAAGGCTCCATGCAGCTATCGCATGATCGGACGGAAAAGAATCTCCACCGGTTTGAAAGAAATTTCCGCGACCATCCCCGTCCAATGGTCTTTGGCGTCGTAGGGTGTACTTAAGAGCTGAGCTCAGGGCTAGACTGTCCGCCAGCGCTTCCGAGCCGAGGATGCCAGTTTCGCGAGCGTGGTCGTCAGATTTCATTAGGCCGAGCAGGTAAACCCCCCCGACGGAAGCTCCAAGCCCAACTACGCCTACATCGGAGAAGGTTTTGAATGACTGCGAATGAGAATCCGATACGCCGAAGGCGCGGAAAGCATCAACGTCTCGGTAGATAAGCCCGCCCACGATGCCCGCTGAAGGAACCAACCAGAATGCGTCATGCGCCTTTAATCGAAAAGGACTTGTCCATATTTCCTTCTGGTCCAAGAGGATATTTTTGAGAAAATTCTTCTCTGTTGTCCTCGAACTTAGGGTGGCGGTAGCCCCTCCATCTGGGGTAGCGGTCGGTGGGGGGCCTGATAGCTGCCCCGGGGCGGTGGTAGCACTTGCAGCGCTCTCTGCGGGAACGCTTGCTCCGGATGGGCCGATTTGATCCTTATTCGGTTCGTCGGACCGCTCAGGTACGTTGCTGGACGGTGCGACTTCTCTCGAGCCTAGCGCCTTCGGCAAATCTTCCGGCTTGACTGGTTGAAGCTTGCTGCTTTTTTGTTTGCAATGGTCCTCGATAATCCTTCGTACTATGTTTCGTATATTTTCATCGTTCTGAATCAGCGAGAACAGCGCTTCATCATTGAGTTCCAACTTATCTAACGACCGATTATGCTCATAAGCTTCGCGAACTAACGAATCCTTACTCTCATTCCGGAGGTTAGGATCATTGCGAAGAATGTTAATGATTCGCTCAGCGGGAATTTTGGTGCCGCCCGCAGAATCTCGACTTGATGGCGGACATTCTTGGCACTGTCCAGCCGCCAAAAAGACCAAACACACGGCAAAGAGGATGATCACTTTGGCTGCGCAAAATCTAAGGAAGCGATATCGGTTCAAATGAAGCCCTTCTTACCCTGATGTTCGGACAGTATTGGCGCGGTGCATACCTGTGGCATTCTCACTTCTTTGGCGGGTATCAATTTGAAGACGATCTGGTGTTGACGTTAAAAATGTTCTAGACCAGGGTTGCCAAGTCAAGGCGAGTTCCGCACTTCAGGCAATCGGCTGTCTGAGCTCCATTCGCAAATTTCAACGGTTCGGCACACTTGCACATCCAACCGATTCGTCGCGCCGGATTGCCAACCATTAAAGCGTAATCCGGCACACTCCGGATAATGACGGAACCGGCTCCGATAAAGCCGTAGCTGCCGATCGTGATTCCGCATAGCATCGTTGCATTCGCGCCCACTGTGGCTCCACGCTTCAATTCGGTTGAAACAAGTTCAGCGCTCGTTTTCTTGATCGCAGCTCGCGGGTTTATGTCATTAGTAAAGACCGCGTTCGGTCCAATAAATACGTCGTCCTCCGCTGTCACACCGTCCCACAGAGCAACGCCATTCTTGACGGTCACGTTATTGCCTAAGCGAACTCCGCTCTCAATGAACACATGATCGCCAATATTGCAATTCTGCCCGATCACTGCGCCTTTCATCACGTGTGCAAACGCCCAAATGCGCGTTCCATCACCGATCGTGTCACTCTCGACGAGCGCGTGACTATGAATAAACGGATTTACCATTTGCCAGAGCTTTCAACTCCCGAGTGGTATCTTCAACGTGAACGGCCACAGATCCTTGCTCTGCGGATTTTTGGGCGGCCTCTAACGCGCAAACAACTTGCAGCCCGCTGACGCCGTCCGCTTCCGGTGGTTTTCCCGAACGAATGCTTTGAGAGAATTGTTCGAGTTCCAGTCGCAGGGGCTCGCGATTGTCAAGATACGGGGAAAACATGTTCCCCATTCGGTACGTGATGTTGTACTCACCAAAGTTAGTCGGCTCGTTCTTGATGACGCCACGGTCAAACACGCGGACCTTTTCATCTGGGGAGGTGTCGTCGTAGACCACCATCCGTTTTTCTCCAGCGATGACCATCCGCCGAAGTTTCGTCGGCGCGAGCCAACTGACCTCTACGTTTGCCAGCTTTCCGTCACCGTAGTCAGCAGTTATGAAAGCCACGTCAAAGATCCCACGATTGAGGCAATCGCGGCCAGTCGCTTGAACCTTCACAGGAGACTTTTGGAACCAGTAGTTCAAGATCGAAAAATCGTGCACCGCAAGGTCCCAGATCACACTTACATCTTTCTGGAATAACCCTAAATTGACTCGGGAGGAGCTGATGAAATAGATTTCTCCCAATTCTTTCTCGTCGAGCATCTTCTTGATATGCCGGACGGGCTGTGTGTAAACAAAAACATGCCCAGCCTGTAAAATGCACTCTTGGCTGGCTGCTGTCAGCACTAGGTCTTTGGCCGTTGCTACGGAATGCGTTAGAGGCTTTTCGACAAAAACATGTTTGCCGCCATTTAGTGCCGTCTTAGATAGAGCGTGATGGGTTCCAATTGGCGTCGCGATCACTACTGCATCTACCAAAGACAACATCTCTTCGTAACTGGTCGTAGCACGCAACCCTGGATAGCGGCTCGCGATCTTCGCCAGCGATTGCTCTCGCACGTCATGAACACATACGAGATTAAATTCGGCCGACTCACTCAAGACACGTACTAGATTGGGCCCCCAGTAACCAAGACCCGCCACGCCTACTTGAATGCGACTCATGCCGGTTTCGTCTCCAATGGCTTTTGCAAGCGCTCCCGAGGTTTTTCCCTCTCTCCAGTAGCGATCTTGCGCTCGTTGGACTCCAGAATAGCGTCGAAATATTTTGCTTGGCTGAACTTCTGTAGCAACTTTATGTTCGGAAGAACGCAGTGGCCGCCAATCACGCCAGGAAAGATTCCCTGGGGAATGAAAGCTACTTCTTCGTTGAAACGCTCTAACTCGTTATAGCTGGAGTCGATCTTTAGGGCCATCTGTTCCATTTCTTGCGCCCACCCCACCATTATTCCGAGCCATGTGGTTTCGCACAATTTCATGAGTTCTAATACATCGGTACTTGACGCCTGATTAGTCTTCAGCCCCGCTTCCTCAAAATGCATGCGGACTGTCGCAAGAAATTCCGAAGGCCCAGCCACAAACTTCTTGTACTTCAACATGTCGTCTCGCATCCGGAAATGCTTGCCCCGAACCGGACTGTAAAACACCGGAATAGACGTTACTTTCGCAAGCCGCGATGATGTCCCAACAGCCACTGTGCTGTTTACCACCACAAACTCTGGGGCATACTTTCGAATGTAAGCCTCTGTAGTTTGGATGAAGTCGGGAATTTGAAATGGTATTGCTACATGCATGAACCGGCATGGACCGGGCGAAGCAACTGGTTGAATGTCTACCCGAACCACGTCATGAGCCGTTGACAAAATATCTGCCAAGGGGCGGCCCACTTCGCCTTGCCCCAGCACAATTGTGAATGATTTCGGCATCAGTAGATCCTAACGAGTCCCACTTTCGTTCCAAGCTTGAAGGGCTTCGACGACGGAATCAATCTCGTGGGTAGTCATGAATGGGTGCATGGGGAGGGACAATATCTGTCGGCACAATCGGTCCGCGATCGGAAACCTCGCTGCTGCGTTTGGCACACTAAATTCCGGAGTGGTATAAACCGGATAGGGATAATGGATTCCTGTGTCCACACCACGACCGGACAAAAATTCCTTGCATGCATCTCTGTTTTCGACTGCTATAACAAACAGATGGTAGACATCGGAGAAAGAATGCCGCGAAGCGGGCAGTCGTATCGATGTGCACTCAGACAGTCGACGCTCATAAGCCGCAGCAAGCTTCCGCCGGCGCTGGTTCCAGTCATCAATCTTGGGAAGAAGAGCTGACAATATCCGGGCTTGAAGCGTATCAAGACGGCTATTAAATCCGGAGCGCTCGTGAATGTATTTCGTCCTGCTGCCATGGCAAGAGATCGTGCGAACTCTCTCGATGAATTCCGAATCGTTGCTGGTCACCGCCCCACCGTCGCCAAAGCATCCGAGATTTTTCGCTGGATAAAAGCTAAATGCCGCGGCGATCCCAAAAGAGCCGGCGCGCTTTTTATTGAATTCGGCCCCGTGAGCCTGGCAGGCATCCTCGACGACGGGGAGACCATGTCGCCGCGCAATCTCAAGGATTTGATCCATTTCTGCAATAGCGCCGTAAAGATGCACCGGGAGAATGGCGACTGTGTTCGACCTGATTGCATCCTCAATTTTCGACGGGTCCATCAACCGCGTAGTCGGATCAACATCAACGAATACAGGCTTAAGCCCCGCGTTATGAACAGCCTCAATGGTAGCGATGAAGGTGTTTGGTACCGTGATGACCTCGCCACCGCGACTCAAGCCCAAGGCTGTCAATATCAACGTAAGCGCATCTGTTCCGTTCGCCACACCGACGCAACTAGACGTCTGACAGAAGGAAGCAAATCGCCTCTCAAATTCTTGGACTCCCGCGCCCGCGACAAAATCTGTGCGCGAAAGTGTCGTCGTAAATGCTTCTTCCAACTCTCGTCTAACCGAGTCGATTTGACGTTGCAGAGCAACAAAAGGAACACGTGCGGGGATTGCCAGCTTTGTACTCATCCAATAAGAGGCCTCAAGAAGTAATCATTGATGAATTTAGAGTCTTACGATTCTAACCCATGCCGATGGGAGACGCGCTCTCGATCAATAGCCGCTGCTAGTTCCGGTGGGAGTGGCGTCGCCGACCACTGGTTTGAAGAACTTCTCTAGGCTTGTGTTCCAGTCAGGCAACGCGAAGCCGAAAGCTTGGTGAAACTTGGTGTTAGACAAGACGGAATTGAGCGGCCTGCGGGCCGCGGTGGGATACTCGCGCGTGAAAATCGGCAAGAGCTTGGACGGTCTGGTCCTGACCTCTTTACTTTCGTGGCGCAAAATCGCCTCTGCGAATCCATGCCAGGTCGTTTGTCCCTCTGCACTAAGGTGATATAAGCCGAGCAGTTGAGAATCACCTCCCTCTCGCGACAGGAAAGCAGCTATGGCCTTCGCACTACAGCAGGCGACCTCACGCGACCACGTGGGAGCGCCAACCTGATCATTCACAATACGTAGCTCTTCCCTTTCTCGGAACAACTTCTTCATTGTCAGGACAAAATTTGATCCTCTATTGCTGTAGATCCAGCTTGTGCGAAAAATCAGATGCTGAACCCCCGAAGCTTGAATCGCTCGTTCGCCGGACAGCTTGCTACGACCGTAAACGTTAAGCGGATTCGGCTCATCGGTTTCGACATAGGGCGTCGACTTAACTCCGTCGAACACGTAGTCAGTGGAATAATGGACGAACAGACAGTTCAATCGTTTGGCTTCCTCTGCCATGACGCCTGGCGCGTCGCCATTAATCGCCATCGCAAGCCCCGGCTCGCTTTCCGCCCGGTCAACGGCGGTGTAAGCCGCTGCGTTGATGATAATGTTGGGACGTTCTCCTCTGATCGTCTCGCGGATAAGATCCGGTTCGGTGAGGTCTACGGTTTCTCGCCCAACTGCAACTACTTGGCCAAGCAGCGCTAGTGAACGGCGCAACTCCCACCCGATCTGACCGTTCTCTCCGATGAGAAGAAATTTCAAGCGCTCACCCGTTTGTGCGACTAGTCGAAGACTTTGGCGTCGCGAAACGGAAAGCCCAACGTGTCCTTGGCTGACACGATCGGCTTATCGGAAACGGGCCACTTAATCTTTAAGTCTGCATCATCCCATCGTATCGTGCATTCAGATTGCGGAGAATAGTAGGCACTCGCCTTGTAAGCGCAATCAGCTGTTTCAGAGAGCACCAGGAATCCATGAGCAAAGCCCGGCGGTATCCACATGATCTTCTTATTTTTCGCGGAGAGCCATTCTGATACCCAGTGGCCAAATGTCGGCGAGCTACGTCGGAGATCGATGGCTACATCGAAGATCTCGCCCACCACGACTCTTACAAGTTTACCTTGTGCATGTGGACGCATTTGGTAGTGCAGGCCGCGCAAGACATTTTTTTTCGAACTCGAATGATTGTCCTGCACAAATGGTTGTTTAAAGCCGATGGCGTCCGCCACTTCCCTGTTGAAGTTCTCGAAAAGAAATCCGCGTTCGTCCTCGTGAACTTTAGGTTCTATGATGAGAACATCAGGAATTTTTGTCCTTATCACCTTCATCGGAGGCCGTTAAGTTCGCTGAAAACCTTGTCCTTTAGGAGACTTAGGAGATACTTACCGTATCCATTGCTTTCCATGGGCTTAGCCAATTCCGCGAGCTGCCGAGCAGTGATATAACCGCAACGGTATGCCAACTCTTCCGGACACGCTACTTTCAATCCCTGTCGCTTCTCAATCGTTTGAATGAACATCGCCGCTTCCAGCATCGATTCATGGGTTCCTGTATCGAGCCACGCCATGCCTCGTCCAAGAATGTCAGCAGTAAGTTTTCCTTTGTTCATGTAATGACGGTTCACGTCGGTGATTTCCAGCTCGCCGCGCTTCGACGGTTTGATGCCTGACGCGATGTCCACCACGTCCTGGTCGTAAAAATAGAGCCCGGTTACGGCATAGCGTGATTTCGGAAATTTTGGCTTTTCTTCCAGACTAAGAACTTTACCCGAATCGGCCATCTCTGCAACGCCGTAACGGCTGGGATCGTCCACCGGATAAAGGAACACCGTCGCTCCGCTGCTCTTTCTTGCCGCGCGGCGCAAACTGGCCGAAAACCCGTCGCCATAGAAAATATTGTCGCCCAGGATCAATGCGCAGCGTCGGTCGCCGATAAATTTCTTCCCGATGATGAATGCAGCGGCAATGCCATTCGGTTCCGGCTGCACTTCATAAGAGAGACTGAGTCCCCAGCGGCTCCCATCGCCGAGCAATTGCTCGAACCGGGGCGTGTCTTGCGGCGTCGATATGACCAAGATTTCTCTGATCCCCGCCAACATCAGCGTAGTCAGCGGATAGTAGATAAGCGGCTTATCGTAGATCGGCAGCAGTTGTTTGGAAACGGTTTGCGTAACGGGATAAAGCCTCGTCCCGGCGCCACCGGCGAGGATGATTCCCTTTGGCACATTTTTCGATGGGACAAATCTCTTCTTCATTAAGGGCTAGCGCGCCGCGTATTGCAGCTGGATCCAATTCTGGTATGCACCGCTGGTCACGTTCTCGAGCCACGCGGTGTTCTCCAAGTACCACTGCACCGTCCGGCGAAGGCCCGCTTCGAAATCCACTGAAGGCTTCCAGCCCAGTTCGCGATAAATCTTACCGGCATCCATCGCGTAGCGCACATCATGCCCGGGACGGTCTTTGACGAAGGTGATCAGGCGCTCGTGTGGCTTACCCTTTGGCGCAATCTCGTCCAAGATGCCACAGATGGCGCGCACGACATCGAGATTCGTCTTCTCATTCCACCCGCCGATGTTGTAGGTCTCGCCGGGGTTCCCCGCGGCCAGCGCTGTAGCGATTGCAGCGCAATGATCTTCTACGAATAGCCAATCCCGGCGCTGCTGCCCGTCACCATACACCGGCAAAGGCTTTCCTTTGTTTGCGTTTGAAATCGTGAGCGGGATCAACTTCTCGGGAAACTGGTAAGGTCCGTAATTGTTCGAACAATTCGTGATCAGAGTTGGGAAACCATACGTGTGATGGTACGACCGCACTAGATGATCTGAACCAGCCTTCGATGCCGAGTACGGATTGTTGGGACTGTAAGGGGTCGTCTCAGTGAACGGCGGCTCGGTAGGATTGAGCGAGCCGAACACTTCATCTGTAGACACGTGCAAGAAGCGGAAATGCGACTTCGCATCGTCGTCCAACTGACGCCAATACTCCAACGCTTGCTGCAACAGGTTGAAAGTCCCATTTACGTTCGTCTTAATGAAAGCCTCAGGTCCAAGGATGGAGCGATCGACATGGCTCTCTGCCGCAAAGTGAACCGCCGCCGCGGGCTTCCTCTTTGTGAAGATCTCTTTCAGCAACGCCGCGTCGTTTATGTCGGCGTGAACGAAATCATGATCTGGGTTCGAATGCAGGTCTTGTAAGTTTCCGAGATTCCCGGCGTAGGTCAGCTTGTCAAGATTGATGACTGGACCCTTGCGCCCCGCGATCCAATGATGCACGAAGTTGGATCCGATAAATCCCGCGCCACCGGTTACAAGGAGAGGGCCGGTGAAATGAATATTCTTATTGCGATTAGTCACTTCCAAGAATCTCTCATCTTTCACGCTGATTGACAAGTGTATCGCGTGCTCATGAAATCAAACCTTTGCCCTTTGTTTCCATTTGCTTATACGGACATTGACAAGGCGCAATTCTTGGTTCAATTCACCTGAAGCGATAGCACCGTGCTTCGCACGAGGCTGCCCGACGTCCCGCTCACGGTGATGGTGTAATTTCCAGCGAGGGGATTCGGTGAGACCGCGGGAGTGGTTGTCGTAGCCGGCGCGCTTGATTTCCCGCTGCCGCATGAACTGAGCGCCACGGCGAATAAGCAAATCAGCGTCATCGTCAAAAGATGTCGCCGCTGCCTGCCCGTAACGAAGAAGATCCCCCAGATCGAAAACAGTGAGACCGCAAGTAGATGCGAAGTTTTCTTTTGCGGTGCCGAAAGCATAGCTCTCGGAGGCACGACGACAGAGACCGAAATTGTGGACGAGGCACCTGAAGCCAAGTTCAAAGTGCCGGGACTCACGCTGCAGCTGCTCCCCGTCGGGCCGCCGCCGCAGGAAAGTAAAACCGGTCCAGCAAATCCGCCTTCTGAGACCACGTTGGCAGCATAGGTGGCGGTTTGTCCGGCTCCAACGGTTGCCGTGGTGGGGAAGGAGCTCGCGCCAAAAATGAAATCTGCACCGGTGCCCGACAACTGCACGACCGCACGATTTCCGCTTCCATCTTGCAAGGTCAACAGGCCCGCCGCTGCTCCACCTGCCACCGGCGCAAATGCGACCGAGACAGCACAACTAATCGCTGCGCCCAAGGATGCCCCACAATTGCTGCTCTGCGAAAACGCTCCGGTGACGGTTATTCCTGATACTGCGATGGCGCTCGACGTATTGTTCGAGACGGTAACCACCTGACTTGGACTAGTGGTTCCCAACGTCTGACGAGCAAAACTTAGCGCGCCGGTAGACAGCGTAAGTTGAGGCAGCTGTGCTAGACCTACTCCCGATATAGGAAATATATGAGGACTTCCCGCCGCATTGTCCGTGATCAACAGTGAACCGTTCCTTGTACCCGCCTGTGTCGGCTTGAAATTGATGGTGAAGGTGCATGCAGAGCTCGAAGGCGGGATCGAAGTGGTGCAATTGTTGGTTTGCGAATAATCACCGGTCATTGCGATCGACGAAATCGTCAGTGGCACATTGCCCGTGCTGCGCAATTGAAAGCCACTCTGGCTGACGGTTGTGCCTACAAGCGTGTCAGGAAAAGTGAGCGACGCCGGCGAGACTGAAAGGTTCGGTGTAGGCACGCTCCCCGTCAGCAAGATCGACTGCGGACTTCCCTGGGCATTGTCCGTGATGGTTATGGTGCCGGTGTGGCTCCCTACGGCTGAGGGCGTAAAGGTCACATTGATCGCGCAATTGCTGCGCGGAGCCAAACTTAAAGGACAGGTGTTTGTCTCTGCAAATTCCGCCCCGCTCAATACGATGCTGCTAATGGTAAGCGCAGCCGAACCGATATTCGTCACGGTCACCGACTGAGCAGTGCTGGTGACATTAACGGTCTGAGGAGGAAAATTCAGCTGCGTGCTCGAAAGCGAGAGCACAGGAATCTGCGAGGTAGAAAGATCCACCTCCCACAACCCTCGACCATACGTGGCCGCCCTAAGCTTGTGCACGTTGCCCGAGCTGAAGGTCCGCAGCTTGATCGTCGGCACGCTAGGCATTCCCGTGCCCAGCTCTTCCCACGTCCCGCCATCATCCGCGCTGATGAAGACACCAACGTCGGTTCCGACATAGATCGTATTGGGGTCAACCGGATCTACGGCCACGGAATTCGCCGGGGCATCCGGCAGGTTCGAAGTGAGGTCCCTCCAACTGATGCCGGCATTGATGGTCTTGAAAATGTGGCTGCCGCCGAAGCCCATGATAGTGAGATAGGCGGTATTCCCCGTCGAGTCGTGCGGCGATACCACGATGTCAGAAATGTCATAGGCACTGGGATTGATGTTGCCGGTCACATCCGTCCAAACAGCTGGCGTGTCATCCGCGTCAGTGGTCACAAAGACGTGGCCAGCGACCGGAGGGACGCCCAGCATGCCCGCGTAGATCACCTCCGAACCGTTTCCATTGTTGATTCCTCCAACCGCTAGCGAGCGAATCTTGGTGTGGCCGCTGATGCTGTCGCCCACGCAGGTGGTCGCTCCGCCAGTCGAAAAATTATTACTGAGCGCGGTAAAGCCGCTGCCATCGCCGTTGCCACGCCATACGCGACATGTACCCGCGACCAATTTCGACGTCACCAACGGGTCAAGTAAATAGGGCATGTAGAACGCGGAAGTGTCACTTCCGACCGTGGATTGCTGTACCACCGGCTGAAAGGAATCTGCGTTACAAGCGCTGCCCGATAGGCAACGTTGGACTGAGACGTTGAAGTTGGCGGTGTAGTAGGTGTTGGGCGAGTTGGGATCAATGGCATTGAAACCTCCATCGCCGTTGTTCACGTCGGTCCAGCCATTGCCAATGCTCAGATTGCTCAACGGCGAGCCGTTGTCTTGCAACCCAGCCAGTACGATGCCTGCGTCCGTCGGATGCTGCGCAAACGACACAAACTCGCTCAGCGATCCCAATCCGCTGTTCAGGTTGCCGAAGGCATTTGATCCCGAGCAGCTTCCTGAGTTCAACAGTGAGGCATTGGTCGTCCGGTAAAGGCCGCCATCGTTCCCAAAATAAATGATGAGTGGATTCCCTTGCGAGTAGGCGATGGCGTGCTGATCAGGATGCACATGCGCCGAGCTTGCCAAGTTTGGAGAGCACCCATACGCATGTGTGAGATTCAACCAAGAACCAGGCTGCAGGCACAGTGGATTCGCCGTCGGCGAAATCGAACACTTGAATATGTTCACGGCCCCCATGTAGAGATCTGTATTCGCGCCATTCGGCACGGCCCGCAGATACAAGTTGAAAGTGCCTTGCTGTGTGCCGCATCCGCTGCTATCACCGCAACTGTCGATTCCAGTCTGCCCGAGCTTGCTCCACACTCCGCCGGCGAGTTTGTAGATCCCGCCGCCCGTGGCCGTACTGCTGTTGCTGTCGACATAGACGGTATAGAGATCGCCGGTGTCATTCCGCACCGTCAGGTCTGCGCGATAGATCGGACAAGTAGCCTGTGAGGTCGCCGGCGGACAAGCGGCACCACCCAGGACTGTGCCCGGCTGACTGGCCATACGGCTCCAGTTCGCACCGTCTGTCGACGTGTAATAGCCGTGAAATCGGATGTGAGCGTAGAAGGTGCTAGTGACCGGGTTATAGACTACGGCATTGCTGGAACCGGGCTGCGTGGTGACACCATTGTCTTGCACATTGGCGTACGACCAACTCACTCCGCCGTCCAGCGAATAGTAGAGGCCTCTGCCATTGACGCCTTGCGCTTCGCCACCCTCGCTGCTTCCAATGGTAGCCGCCGCCGATGCCACCGCGATATTTCCTGCGCTGTTGAATGCGATTGCGCTGAAGCCCAAGCCCCGGAAAGACCGCGTGCTGTTGTCGGCTGCG
>Ga0209488_10003051_pt1 | contig 13547 bp, 15 predicted proteins | sample Rivendell_Oct201_8_FD_188349 | JGI IMG/M metagenome (GOLD analysis project Ga0209488, IMG submission 188349) | Vadose zone soil microbial communities from the Eel River Critical Zone Observatory, Northern California, USA -... | ecosystem: Environmental > Terrestrial > Soil > Vadose zone >...
ACGTTACTGTTCTTCACTTACATACTTAGTCGATTGGCGTTGCTCGTACTCCCTTTCTTGTGTCTTAGATCACTTCCCCCCACAACCTTCCATGTCGTACATTGGGTTTCATTCATCCCACATGTATAGTCTACAATTACGGCCCGTCATCGTGATCACCACAATGCAACAGCTCTATGATGAGATTCTGATTGGATTGACACGTTTCAGAAAGAATCCTTGGCAGGGCTAGAATGATATGATTAGGCTGGAGGCCGTCAGAACTTCACACTGGCATGCGTCTTAGAGATTGGTCGGCAGAAGGAAAAGCCGTACGGGCTCGATGAGCAGCAGTAGTAAGGAGTCACGACCAATGCTTCCGCATTCATGGACATATCTATCAACGCACATGTCTATTCGACGCAACGCACGAATCGCTGGTACACTCAAATGCTTGGACACGATCCAAAAGGGCTTTCGTCGCGCTATTGCCGGGCTGACCCGCATGTCCATCCGATCGGAAGTCCTCGACGAAATCGACGCGGCGCTCAACATCCGAGTGCGAGTCTTCGCAGATCAGCACGTTCTTCCGACCTGGCACGGTCACTGGCATCATGATATTATGTTGCTATTCAAGTTCCTCCTCCCGAGCTACTTTTACTACCCGTATCGCGTGACCCGTCTCCGCGCCCGTTCAGTTGCATCAAACGGGCAAGGGCCCAGTGCGCTGGAAGCTATTGAATTCCACTAGTGACGCCGCGTGCGGTCTGATAGGACATGGAAAAAACATGGGCATGAATGGTGAGCTCCACCTCCGTTCCCTTTGACTACTATTTTGCCCAGATCCAGCTACCCCAGTGGGGCCAATTTCAGTTGTCTGCCGCGCATTCGCTTCCGAGTCACCGTTCTGTGAAAAGGACGCCGGGGCGCTTGGAAGCACGGAATCCGAAGCAATGACCTCACCAGTCGCTTGTGTTGTATTTGTCGAACGCGCTCACCGGTTTAATGGGAATACTCAGACACTTCCGCGCATCTCAAAATCCGATCCCAGCGAAGACGACGAGGACTGACACGTTCATAGTCGAGGTCGCTCAACTGGGCTTTGTTTTCCCCAAAGAGCCAGCTTGAATAGCATTTCCGATCCAAGGATTGCGATGCGATGCCCCCGTGTGTGCATGGCGCTAAACCAATGCCGTCATCGATTCTGCGCGCCCTCGTTCCTGCGTTCCTCATCCCCCACAACGCGTGTCAGCATGGACAGCCTCGACGAACCAACAAGCGCTCCTCCCACAGTGCACCTGCACTCGCTCTCCCCCATAACGCAAAAAGCTAAATCGCGCTCGCTGGTGCTGGCGGTTTTCAGTCTAGGGTCGTTTATCCAAAACCAATTTTAAGACAGGCAAGCTGCGCGAGTTGACATGCTAACGCTACTCGGGACGTTGCCCGAACTTGCTCCCGCACCCGCAAAGCCGCGGTAGGTATCCGTTTTGCTGTTGCACTGGCCGCCGGCCGATTATCTGTCTCCTGTGCACGTCGCCCGAGAGATTTTACCGTGAGATATAATAATACTCCGGCACAGGCGGTGCCGAGACAACTGTGCTGGTGGTCGCTCGTGGTGTGGTATGTTGGCGCCGCGAGAGTGGGTAGCAGGATCTCGAAGAGCAATGTCGTGGAGGGACTTGGAGAAAGGCCACCCATGGAGGCGAGTGGAGGAAATGCTTAGCTTAGAGAAGTGAGTGGGATTGAAAGCAGTGTATGGATCTGTTGGGTGACGTACCAAAGAGGCAAGTGCGTTTTGGGAGGGCAGAGGTCACCAGGAACCCCCCTCTAACCCTAAAATTCCTAACTCCTCATGCTGTGTGACATTTTTTGAAAATCTGTTTCATAGAATGCTCCTATCTATCATTCCATCTCACAGATTTGAGATTACTTGTGATATGGGGGAAGAGTTAGAGAATGTGTTGAAGTTCTGCTTATGTAAGGGGTGCTGGTTCCCGTTGACCTCTGCTCGGGGTCTTTGCGGTATGGTCTGTTTTTACTTGTTGGGAATAAGCGAGAGGGATGGACGCTGAACAAGATTCCCAACAAGGCTAGACCGAGAACTGTTCGTTCTAATTTCAAATGGAAATGTATCTGAAACGTCGAACACCGGATGTTTGAAAACAGAGTCCAGTTCGACTTGTGAACAAACCGTATAGCAGGACTACCTTGCTGGCCATTGGACTTGACGCCCAAGGAGAATACGCCCAAGGAGAATACTAAATTGTGTGCTTTTAGAAGAAGCTCGTGACACATCTCTGTGAGATACGGCCTCTCGTCAGTTGAGGTCTGGGTTGCTTAACTCCATCAGTCGGAGCCGGTCCTGGAGAAACATTTCATGTGATTGCGAGAAACAAACCCCAAAAAGAGCGAAGCAGCTCTTCATTTCAGGGCTATATGATGCGGCTAGGCATGATGAGAATGGCGAATCAACGTCGAAAGAACGCAAGAAAGCCTCTAGTCGTACAAGTAGGTCGTCATTGCAGAAAGATACAGATAGCTTAACATTGCACAAGCACATATCAGATTGTCTGCACCGCTCAGAGAGATACACATGGAGGTAAAGGGAGGGAAAGTTGAGGATGTTGGGGAAATTTTTCCGTTTTAATCAGGCGAAGTAACCGAGGGCAACTGCCGTCAACGTTGAAGAGATAAGGTTGACCTGGTAGCGAGAAACGAGATCGAGTGAGCATAGAGCGAACAACAGATCACTGCCAATGTGCGTACGTTATTGTTCGAGAGCACGTCCAGACCGCTCACAACTTTGATATCAGACTCGTCCTGCGGTGTCACCGACGAGTCGGTCAAAATACGCTTACTCGCGTTGGAATATTGCGTCCGCTGTAATGTGGCGCCCAGAAGCGAATCAACCTGTGCCGGCAAGCAAAGCACCCCAAAAACAAAGGCGTCAATAGGGTGCGCTCAAAGTCCGACGATCAGAAAGAACCGAACACGCACGAGGGACCCCATCCCGCCAGCAACAGCACCCCATCCAAGCAGGAGCAGGAAAAGATCGCCAGTCTGATCGCGACACGCGGCATTTTCGACAGACAGCGCGGCCCACATCGTCCAGCCCATCGCCATGCCGCCGCCGATGGAAGCGGCCGTTCCTAGGAATGACAGGGCGCCGTTCGTGCCTGGGGGCACGATTTTGAGAGTCGTGAGAAGGATAGGTGGGGTGTTGGACAGAATGCCGAGCTCAGATGCGAGCGTATCGCCCATGCAACATGCGAAGTGTCTGTGCGTGGACGCATCGAAATGGAAATGACATCGTGTCAGTTACCGCGATCATGGATACTTGTCGGAAAGAGATGGGGAAAGGGGTGCAAACGTACCCAAGGACAACGAAGATGAGCGCCCGACTCCAACCTTGCGTTATTCCCGTGTCGAGCGGGCACCACGTCTCATCGGCATACGGCACACCACGTACGCCAAAAAGCGCCTCTGCGACTCGAGCACCTGGAAACCCTGGGGCGTGCAGTGCTCCCCAGGCAAGAGTCGCGATGAGTGCGCTGGCAGAGTTGGAGAACACCTGCGCAGCAGTGCGGTATCCCGCCCCAACGTTGTCGTGGCCATCCTCGAGGGAGGCCTTGCGCGGCTGACCGGCGCGCGTGGCGCTGGAGCCGAGGAGGTAAAACGCGATGAGGACTATGCCCGGGGTGCGGAGGGGAAGGGAGAGCATAGATATGCCTGTAAGGAAGGCGGCTGCTGCGCCTGAGGGAGAGAGGGAGCGCTTGCGGAGGCCATTTACGGAGAGGGCTGTAGCGAAGAGGAAAGGGACGAGGGGAAAATCGTAGTGGAGCATCGTGAGTTTAGAGGGATTCGCTGGCGAGAGGGTTCGGTCTGCCCTTTTGTCGGGTTTGTGAGCGTCTGTTTTGTTTGGCGTGCGATGATCGACTCGGATAACAGTACTACTCTAATGTCTGACTCTAACTCTTTGGCTGGTACATATCTCCCTATACCCCTTCAGGGAAAACTCGCTCTTATAACCGGCGCAACGTGAGCCCAGTCTTCGCTCGCGTTTAGAAACAAACCCATCATCGTCCCACAGGGGCGGTATCGGAAAAGCGACCGCACGCCTCTTCGCCGCGCGCGGCGTGCATCTCGCCTTGCATTATTTCTCGCAGCAGGACGAGGCCACCGCGCTGGTCCAGGAACTGCGCACAGTCGGCGTGCGCGTAGCCGCGTTTCAGGCAGACCTTGCCGACTTTGATGCCGTGCGTGCTATGCACGCTCGGATCGTCGAGGAACTGGGGCACCCGGACATCTTTTACAGTAATGCCGCGATGGCGGGGACTATGCTCGGTATAAAAGCCAAGATAGAAGATGCCAGCCTGGAGGTGTTTGAGAGGTGTTGGCGGGCAAATGCGGGCGGCGCGTTCCTGGTCAGCAGCAGGCTAGCTTTTTCGGACATGGGATGTGCTGACGTGTGCGTGTGTGTTCCCGTGCCAGTTGACCCAGCTGTGCGTCCCACATATGGAACAACAAGGGTATGGGAGAATAGTCTTTTGTTCCAGTATTGCTGCAGGTGAGTTTTTTTTTTTCAACCATAGACCCAGAGGTGCGACGTTTGACTACGCGCCCAGCGACCGGAGGGGTTCTTGGACCACACTACTCTTCCTCGAAAGCCGCGATACATGGCATCATGCACTGGGTCGCTAGACAATACAGTAAAAAGGGAATTGTGAGCTCACCATTGTGGTCCTGGTGTCTCGTGTTGATGATACCGTTTGTCATGGCAGACTTGCAATGCCGTTGCCCCGGCCCTAATCGCCAACACTGTCATGTTCAAGGACCCTACCCCTGCGCACCGCGTATGTTGATTTCATCTCTTCAACTCGTTTGATGTTCCAACATTATGGTAGGATCTTGTCCCTGTGGGCCGCTTTGGCCAACCAGAGGAAGTCGCGCAAGTAGTAGAGTTGTTGGTCACAAACTCATACATGACTGACAAGGTTCGTGCCCTCTGCATCATCATTTCCTCGGCGTGCTACCCTGGATCATCTCCAGATCGTAACTTGCGATGGAGGGATGATCCCATCATCCCTCGCTTGAAGAGAGCTGCGGTTCACTTTTTTGGGTTCTCTTTAATCCCGATGGGCGTCAGCAATGGATACGGAGATTTGTAAATAGAGAGATAAACTGAAACGAGAAATACTATTGGATATGATAGCTTGATAAGATAAGATCATCTGTACCACTGCCACCGCAAGCGACCAATAGGATAGCGCGAGCGCCAACAGCCGTAGCGTGCGACTGACCCTCCTCGCCTTTGTCCCGTTTCACCATCCTCCCACCGCCCCACTCTTCTTCTCCCTCTCAAATCCCACGCATCAGCATCCCGTGCTCCGTCATGGGTCTCGCATCTCATGAGTCTCAACGCATTCACGTGCGAATCAATCTGGTGATATACCAGATTCCGGATGGGTGCTGGGGGGTGGAGGTGGAGGAATCGGGTCGGAGGACGTGAGGGCTCAATGACGAGCTCAGCCACTCTGAATCCGTTTCTCTCCTCCGAACGCTTCTATCCACAATATTCTCATTTTCAGAAATGCTAATATTAGTGCGGATACCAAGAATATCCCTCACCCCCCTTTCCGCTGCCATTCCGTCCCCTCCAGCGTAGGTGTTCTGCCCCCACCGTTTCTCCTCTTTCCCTCAGCATAAGCAGAACTTGAATATATGCTGATTTTCTTTATGGACAGCGACAACCCTAGAATGAGTTCTGTATCACACCACGCCATGTGTTCACGTTGGCCTCATGGGTTGGGCTCGGCCACAACTCGCGAACGAACACGCAATAACTTACAACGTGAACGTCCGTAATTGACCTCATTGCGATGTCCCGCGATGCCATTTTGCCTTCCTGTTTACCGGTCGGATGCATGTTGCAAGGTATGTGGGTGGTTTGCTCGTGCTCGCATGGGGTACACACACTTACCCCCGAACCCCAGAGGTTTCTGTGATGCCCACGGATAATGGACACCAGTCCGACTTTCCGGTTCTTTTTCCCTCAAGGTTATAGAGGTTCGCTGCATATAGCTTGTCGTCACGGGTCATGGCCATCTGTAATGGGATCATCGGCTTTGATGGAGGGCATGGGAACAAAAAGAGTACGTTTTTAACACTCTCCGTCGAATATAAGACGCATATAATCACATCTCTCAGACCCGACTCGACTCGTCTGGTCTCCTCCCTTCATCGTACTTTGCTGTCAGCTCGATATACCTCATCCGCAGTTGGTGCAACAGTCAACGACCATCACCCTGTGAGTCCCTAGTTACCGTCCATTTTTCTTTTAAACCGAGATCGTTTACGTAGAACTGATAGGTACGGCGATTATCCCGTATGGCCGTGGAGTGCCGAATGATGGGGCGATCAACAGTCTCTCATATTCATCTGTTATGTTGAGTATCGCGTGAGGACACTTTGTCTTTTGCCCCTTCCTTCTAGTTCTTGTTAATCCCTGACTGTTAGGTTCCTTTGCGCTTCGTCTACTCGGTCTTTTACGTCCGTGAGTCATTTATCGGTTGCACGCACGACAATCAACAAAGTAGCTAATTTCAGCACTTGGACAAGCTTCCCCTGTCTCATCTTATAACGGAACAAGTCCGTATACTGAGTTGGGACCCGGAATGTGGGACGTAGAGTAATTATCACTCGTAGTATAGTTTCTGACACATTTACGTGGATGCCAAGGTAAGCGCCACAAGGACGGCGTCCACATGACCAAACAACAATGGGCGGCCAGCTTTTTGCTTTTTCGGGCCGGAACATCGGAGCAACTTCCCACGCCCGGTTCTTTCCCCCGCAGCGCCGTGGCCCGCCAAAGAGAACGAAAGCCGACACATCCTGCGTAGACAACCCCCCGCCCTAATTTATCCTGCATCGTCCCCATTCTCCTTCTCCATGACATGCCCCGTGCACACAACCCCGGCCCCTCTACCCTTCGTAACCGTAATCGCGTCACAAACAAGACCCGACTTCACATCGTCCATGGCAGCCTTGATGCGGACCCCCTGGCGTTCGATGAGGACGAGGAGAAGGCAAGAATTGTGTCAACTGCTGGTGTTGATGCAGAGGATGCCAATGTGAGCCCAAATTTTCTGCTGCATCATGCCTTTGGGCCCCTCTTGTCGTGAGGCGCCTGCTGGCAAATTTTCATTGGCTGCAACCGTGAGAGTTTCGTCCCGCGGAATGCTGACTCATCACCTTTTTACAGGAACACCACCTCCAAGCTGTCCTATCAGCTGCCTCGCAACGCCACTCAGTATCACGTGCCTCCCGTGCTCCTGGTGATAAACCTCCCATCAAGCAACAGGATGCATACATCCCAACCCCGGATAACGCCGGCATTGTGGAAGACTATGAGTCTCTTTACCCACCCAGCCTATGGCGTGACCCGTTCTCGTACGTCAAGACTTCCGAAACGACCGAGGAAACTACCCGGGATGCCCTTGCCCATGGTTTCACATACTTTATGGACGAGCGTGACAAAGAGTGGCTCGACAAGAACAACGAAGAAGCCCGTGGTGAGGGAACATCCGCTCAAGGCGCCGTTTCCACAACGAGGACCTCGCAGCGCAGCGCGAAAGCGAAGGGCAAGGAACCCGACGTCTCGCAACCCGTCGCTATTTCTGAAGATGAGTTCGAGCTTGTGATGGGGCTTTTTGAAAAGGTGACCCACGAGAAAACGGAGTTTCTGCACCATGTGCGCTGTTTTCTTTTCCTTGCTGTTGAACATGCTAAATTAATGTCTGGTCGTAGGGTCTCGAGCAGGGATCTCCTTTCCCACCGTTTTCGGATTATCAGGATACGTTCTCGAGCCGGCTAACTCCCGACACTTTCGCCGCGTTCGCTGTACCATCATGGATCCCGCAACCGGCGCAGTTACTCCGGTTTGCAAAGATCATCTACCCTTACTGGAAGGAGCGTCGAGTTGAGCGAGGTGGCCACCGTATAATTCCTACTCTCAACGTGAGTCTGAACCATTTCGTGTACCTCCCTTTTAGCTGACGCTTCCCGCCTTTAGTATGACGAGTCTGACGTCAAAAATGAGTCTTATATCTGCTTTAGGAGGCGCGATGTCAAGGCGATGCGCAAGACTCGTGCCTCACAGGCGTCTTCTTCAGAAAAACTCATGCGCTTGAAGCAGGAGCTTGCTACCGCAGCCGAGCTTGTCAGCGGTGTCCTCAAGCGGGAGCAATTGAAGCGCGAGGCGTCGCAGCAAGCAAAAGCGGTGTGGGAGAAGCGCGAAGATTTTGCGAACCTCAAGCGCAAGTTTCCTTCGCTACTCAACGCAAAGGAAGACGAAGAGTTGTTCTACGATAAGGAGAGGGTGATTAAGAAGGCCAAGCCGGCAGAGCAAGCGTACGTCCATAACTGTTTCTGCAAGTGTATTGACTCATGGACTTTGTAGTCGCCTTCCCGGTGTCAGAATTAAGCGCGACAACAACGGCGAGCTTATATCTCCTGCGCCTCACCCTGATGCCGTCGTACGCCCCAAGGAACGCGCTGCAGCGATTCTGGCCCAAGTCGATCGGGAAATGACCCGGATTAAAGAGCGCGATCATCATTGGGAAGACGGGATCGAGGTCTGTTGTCTTCATGCTATCACGCGCTTTTCTCTCATCTCCTCGTAGAATGCGTATCAGCCCCAGCCTGTCACCCAAGCCCAACGACACTTCAAATGGGTCCCACCACCGGAAGCGAAACCCGGCATGCATGAAGACTTTTCTGTTCCAGAGTGGCGTGCCATCCGGGTACGTCGTGGCCGCGGAGGCGTGTTACGTGTGGATCGCCGCACAACGCGCAGATCTCCAGCTCGCGACGAGCTGTTGGGTTTCCCTCGGCGGTTGACAGGCTCCGCAAGTGAGAGATCTGAGGAAGAATCGACTACTGAAACGGAAGTTTCCTGGCGTGTTCGCGATCGTTGGCTATTCGATGCAGATGACGAACCCTCTGTTGGACCCGACGGTCCTGATGAGAAGGATAGAGTCCTTGTGGACGAATTTCATCCTAAGTACGGCCTCCCTTTTTTCAAGACCAAGATCGTCGTTGACTGTTTTACTCAGATATCTGCTTAAGGGGATGTCCTTGTACCAGGAGGATGATCACCAACGGCTCACGACGGATCCCACTATCTATACGCCGTCATCCGACGGACGGCTGTTGGGATTTCTTCCTTACAGAACAGGTATCACACCCGCGTTCCGTCGTGATGCTATCATTGTCGGACCCCGTCCCCTCGTCCCGCAGACTTCTTCTCAGGCCGCAGCGATGCAGCAACACCAGCAACAGTTAGCTCAGCAACAGAGTGCCCTTGGGATGCCACAGACCACGGGGACGCCAATCTCGATGCAGCAGCAGCTGAAGAAGATGCCCTCGGCAATAAGCGTTTCCCAGATGCGCATCTCGTCCAACGGCAATTTAGGCCCGCCTGCCACTCCCGTTTTAACGGCAATTACTCCTGCTCCCGTAACCTCCCCACAGTCGTCTCCAACGCCGACAGCAACCAATGCTCAAACCAGCCCTACGCTCCTTCCTCCGTCACTCAATGGAGAGGAGTCACACTCGTCTTCCACCCCGGTTCCGCGACAGGATTCCGCCACACCATCTACGGAAGCAACACCCGCTGGCGTAACCGCTGCTTCTCCTATGCCGATAAAGCCAACTCAACCACACCATGCAATTCCAATTCCAAATGGTTATCATGTACAAAATAACTATGCGACAGCTATGCCCAATGGCAACCCAACGTATCTCCATGCCAGTACGCAGCAGAACGGGCTCACTGTTCAGCAGTTTCCGTTGAAGAATGCCTTCACCAATGGCCAACCGGACATGGCCATCGCAGTCAATGGCTCACGGCCTGCGTCATATATAGGACATGTTGTCAGCACTGGGACGAATTTCAACCTGCCAGTTGGAGCCGTCGGTGTTAACGTTGGGATGAATCTTGGCAACATGAACTTGAAACTTCCTTCTTCCCGGACCATGCAATGGGCAACGGCTCAACGCAGCCCACAAGCTGTTGCTATAGCGCACTCGCTCTCACCACATATGCATGCCCACAGTCCAACTCCTCAGGTGTCACCGTCTCGTAGCGGCCAGACACCGACGGCGTCCCCCTCGTTGCATCATCAGCAGATTGTAAGCGGATCCGGCGCGACGTACTAGGCCCAGGAGAGACTCGATATCCCATCCACCACACCTCACTACTATATTTTTTTTTGCGTTCGTGTGATATGTGGACGTTGTCACTTTTCTTCGCTTTCTGCTATTGATTCAGTTCGTGTGTTGTAGCAATGATTTATTTTGGAATTCGATGAACTCATGCGCAAAGAAACTGTGACCATGAGAAAGATTCACGTGAATGGCGAGGTGTGAATGGCTAATTAATTTAATTTGTTGATAGGCGCAATTAATGCCTATCCCGTTTCGCTTTCCAGGTCGATCATTGATGTATAACCCATACGATTTTCCATTTCCCAAGTTGGTTTGCAGGGATTTTGTATGAAAAACCCATAACTCTCCCATAACCCATAACCCATACATGGACTCGGATAGACCCGGGATAATAGTCCATTGGGAATTTTTAATTATATAATTATTATTTTGACCTCCCGGGTTGGTGACAAGGGCTGTTGAAAATTCTTAAAAAGGGTCTATTGAAGCTTCGTAATCAAATCCAACAACGGAAAGCCCAAGCCTGGTAACACACAGTGAAGCTGTCCAGGCAGTACTTGTTCTGGGGAAATATCTTAAGGAATTTGACGATCCATTTGTGCATAAATTGGACTTGATGCTGGGCTTGTTTGGAAAGGAGACATGGGTTTTTGAGATGCAAAGAATGAAGGATACAAAAATCACTAGTTACTTTCCGCTATCTGAATAATCTCTCAAAAATCCCATGCTCTCCTATAACCCATACCCTAAGACCTTTCCCAAATGGTATGGGTTATATGGGGGTCGACTGTACTCAAATCCACTCCCGGTTACTGCGTCTCTCGCGTATCGAACTGCGTAAGCGAGCGAGATCGTATATTTAGTCCACTCGTCGTCTCATGTTCATCCAGAAGATAGGAAGGACCGCTCACACATACGCGGCTCAGCGACGACGCGGCTTATTGCCTCAAAAGTATAGCACCCTTCGGTGTGGAGTCATACCTCCCCATATCCATTCCCAGTGACTGACCTGCCAGTGCGCCGATCACTGATCGAGAGAACAGGGACTCGGAGTATGTATATGGGACATGGTCATGCGCACTCCGGGACTTTCATTTGTCGGTGCCAGCACGGGCACGGCAGTAGAAGTGCAGTAGCAGTAGCGTATTTATAATTGTGTTGGGCGCAGCGCGATCGCGTGTAATGTAACGGAATAGACAGCCTGTTAAAGTCGAATTTCCTGGGTGAGGGAGGGCTTGAGTTTTGTCTTGGCATCAGTTGCGGACAGCTGCCAGCTGCCAAGGGGGCAGTGGGCGCAAGGTGGGTGCCTTTTTCTATCTCGCGCCTGCCCCACTGGCAACCGCTAAGAGGGTCATTCATGGGAGGACTTTCCAACCTCCGGGTTCCCGAGTCGCGCCCTCTGGCGCCACCCACGACTGGCACACCACATTTACGGAGCGGGTTGTTGTTGTACTGTAGGGATTTCCCGAGCGTGTACCACACATGGCATACATTCGTGCGTGTGTGCTTACGCCCACGGCGCCGGATCTCATCATTATTACCATATACTATCAAATCACAATGACGCATGATGCATGATGGCGGCACGCATGGGATCTGTCAAAATGTACTTTCCCATCCGAGTACCGTGACAGTAAGTACTGTAGCAAGTTAGCAGCCGTAAACCGTAAACTCGGAACATGTTCGGTTCCGATGAGCCGGCCCGCACCCATATTAATCCCCGTGCTCGGAGCTGCTCAGTTGGGGTGTCAAGGCACCCCCGTCTTAATTGCGCTTGACAGGTATTATTACGTGCAAGTCTGAACTGGATGGGTTGTGAGTGAGAAGTTTAAAAGTCGGACGCTCTTGACTGTGAGAACGACAGCTCGTGAGAGTGGAATCCAAGAACCCAGGATATGATTATTTGATAGATTGATTGCGAGTAAAGGCAATAATATCTATCATTGCGGCACGCCAAGAAGATTACATCACTCACTACCTTCGGCCTTATCACCGGAGTGACAGAAATGATAACACAGGACGAATTAATAGAAACGAAACAACGATATTCACATGTCCCAAAAGAAGGAGCGTCCAGGGGTCAGAAGTCTGTTAACTTTAATCATAACAAAGTAGCGACGGGGGGGAATTCTAGAGCTGTTTGGGTCACAGGTATATTCGCAATTCGGGAAATGAATCACAAGTGGGGGGCGTGAGGGCAGAACTCTACCAAGTTTACTCCCTCCTGTCGAGAGGGACGTGTTCGAGCCCAAAGACGTTCGCCGGCACGTACTCGTATTCATTCTCCGGGTGAGCCATGTGGGAGTGGGAATGGGAGTGTGTTGGTATCTTCGCCTGCGGGACGCAGCCGTCGCCGTGGATGGAGAGGGTGTACCCACGGAGGCAGCGGCGGACGACGCATCCGCCAGCCAAACAGGCGACGTCGGCGACGCCGGGGAGGGCAGTGCAGTCCGTGCCAGTGGGGGAGTATCGTGTGAGAGGCAACATGCAGCCACCACCTGGACGAGACAGATTAAACGTCAAGTCAGACGTGCACATCCATACATCAGGCACACTGGCGTATCCAAGTACTCACAGCTTTCGAGGTCGTGCGCTGTATCAACGCACTCCCACGCGCGACGACCGCCGCCGTAGACACCACACGCTGCCCATCCCGGTCCCAACGCCGTGCAAGAGCCACTGCCGGCCCAGCTCCTCTTGCGGTTTCTTGGCTTGCTCGTGGGACACGCCCCAGGACGGACGCACTGGCCGTTGCAGATGACGTTCGGCGATGGACATATGCACTGCCTCGGGTGTACCGCCGGGGAAGGCGTGAACCCGTCTATGCACTGGAACCCGCAGGGGTCGTTGCTTTCACAGATGGGTTTGCTATGCGGTGGGTAGACGCAGTGTGACTTTGGGGCGGCATCATTGATCTGAGAGACGGTCAGGTTAGGCAGATGCCAGGGAATGCTTTGGATTATCAACACACAAGAGCCGTCAAAATGGCCGTGACCTGCGATTTTCCAGCGATGTCGACGGCCAGGAGGGCGACCACGTTGGTCTCAATGAAGAGAGGAAGGGCCGACAGGCAAAGGCAGACGTCTATCGATCACTCAGAAACAAGGAACACTCGTCATGAACTTCGAAATGAAAGTTGACTCACCGAGTATACCAACGGCACCCAGGATCCCCAGCAAGTTGGGGACTACAAGCTCTGTCTCGATACTCGCACACACGTCGATGAGGTCTCGTGCATCAAGGGGATGCGGAGCAGGCTCCCGCGACTCGAAGGAGGACGCACGAGCTCCAAAGAGCAGGGTGAGAGTTGGAAGAAGACGAAATAGACGCATGTAAGGAGC
>Ga0209488_10003052_pt1 | contig 13546 bp, 12 predicted proteins | sample Rivendell_Oct201_8_FD_188349 | JGI IMG/M metagenome (GOLD analysis project Ga0209488, IMG submission 188349) | Vadose zone soil microbial communities from the Eel River Critical Zone Observatory, Northern California, USA -... | ecosystem: Environmental > Terrestrial > Soil > Vadose zone >...
GCCAGATCCCCGGTGGACGAGAACAATTGTTCGACTGCCACGTCGGACAACGCCGCCACCGTCTCCCTGCTTAGCGTGAGTTTGGTCGATCCGCCACTCGGCGTCTCCGTTATCAACCCCGCAGACCGGAGAGCATGTACGTGATGAGTAATCGTCGGCTTCGAAACCTTGAGACTCCGCGACAGCTCCGCCGAAGTCGTCGGAGTGCGCGCTAGTATCGAGGCGATCGCGTACCGTGTCGTGTCACCCAGGGCGCGGAAAACCGACTCGGCGTTTATCGCGCGAACTTTTTTCGGCCGAGGATCACGAGAGCTTTTCTGCTCCTCGAAAACTCTGTTAGGGGCTTCCGGGTCCGTCGTGATAGGGAGATACAGGATAACCCGCCCTGCGCCCGTCTCGTATTTCGCCCACCATCGCCGCCCATTGAACGCGGACGGAATCACATAGCAACGGTCGACCCGGTCGTAGCCGATGGGTGATCCCGTTCTTGGACGGATTTCCCGCGCCTCGTCATCGAACGTGATTGGAAGATTCAGCTCGCGCCCAAGACTCCCCGCGGAACGCTCTTCTCGAAGATCCCTCATTCGGAACGATTCGGCGCGCAGTCCCGCTTCGAGAGCAGACCAGTTCTGACGGAAACCCGAATGCCAGAATTTCTGTAGCACGCTCACCAGTTCGTCGCGGAAGCCTTTCGGATTGGACAGCAGATTGTCAATCGTGCGCGTCCCCCGCGAGCTTGCGCTGTAGGGACGCAATCCGAAATGGCCCAACAGCTCCGCGCCTCTCAGCTTGTCGTCGGTGGCCGCGTCGCGCAGGCTTCGTTTCCGCGCCACGAGAGAGCTCACCGCGTCCCGGTCGTGGAAGATTCCCGAAAGGATGTTTTGCTGGAGCTTCTCCATCGCCATTTCGCGAAGACTCGAGAGAACTTCCTCGAACGTCACTTCGCCCGGAACCGTCTGAATTGCGTCAGCCAGCAACGGCCAGAAAATCGGAAGCGGCGCGACCTGCTTTGCCGCGCCATCGAAATCGCGCGGAAGTAAGCCGAGTGTCCTATCCTTCCATGAATCGATCTGGCTGGGGGTGCTACTTGTGAGCGAGTACAGCGCGTAGAAAACATCGAATCGCGGCGTGACCGCGAACTCGATGGGGAAGGATCCGGGCCGAGGCATGTTAGCTAACAACCTAACATTTTTCTCAGTTCGAAGTGGGCTTCCTAATGGCGAAGACCCCGTTTGTCATGTCGATCCGCACTATTCCGCTGTTCCAGACGTCGCCGCCGAGAACCCCGTCGAGGGACGCCAGAACCTGATACACCGGGGCTCGGACCACCGCGCCCTTGAACAGAATCGGGTACCTGCGAACCATTACCTGCAGGTCGGGCAGCACCGGAGCGCGAAGCGATATCTCGCCTCCCAGACCGCCGACGCGGCGACTCTCGATCCGTGCAGCTTGCAGCTGGAGCTTATCGAGGAGCGTCTCCGTCACGAACGTCAGTTGTGCACCCGTGTCCAAACCGAAATGCAGTGGAATTCCATCAGTGCTCTCGAGCCTTATGACCGGGAGACCTACCCAGAACAGGTTGCGATCGCCTTGGGGTCTCGAGACCGACGGATCACGAAGCCGCATGATGTTCTCGCTGAAGTCCACCTCGAGATCCATTTGCCTGATTATGTCGAAGCCGATGATGCCATCGATCTTCAGGTGCGTACTCAGCTCGATGGCTCTCGGCTCGCTCATTTCCATCATCGATTCTTCGACGACCATCGCCGGCGCGTTGCGTACCACCAATTGGCCGATCTCGAGCTGGGGAATCAGCGCTGGATTCGCCTTCACCCTCCCTGTGCTCGTGACGATCTCGAGCGTGTCGGGCACGAGCGGTAAGATGTTGAGATCACGCGCGACATCCGAAGCGAGCATGCTCAGGCTCGATCCCGTATCGAGCCAGAAGTTGTAGACCCTTCCCCCAATTCTGACGGGGATAAGCGGAGTACCAACCGCCGACATCGACATCGGCATACGAGCCCACGACGAGCGGAACGTGAACGTCTTCGGTGGAATGTTCTTGAACGCATCGGCCCAGAGCTCGATGCTCGCCTTGTCGCTGCGATCCGCCTTTGTTTCGCCTGGCTCATTTTTCAATGCCGCCAGGGGGGCCCATTTTTCCTGGTATTGCAGGGTCGCCGTGTAGATCACCCTCGACCCGGATCGGATGATTGAATCGGTTGCAGTCCGCCGCAGCTCTCCGAAGCGCTGCTCCGCTTTTCCAAGATCGCCCGACATCAGATTCCCGAGGGCTTCGGCAAATTCCTTCTCCGACGGCGTGCGCGCGGCAATCATCGCGTCCGCCGGAACCAGCTCGGCCAGCGCTTCCCAGTAGCTGATGCGGCGCTGCTCGCGAAGGCTGCTCGAGCTATGGACGCAGCCCAGCATGCCCAAAGCAAGAAGCACAATTGTGCTCCGCGCGGGGATCGATAGAAGTTTCATACGGTTAAGCACAAGGTAGGACGCGGCGCATCGATATTCCACACATTGTTATTTTTCATGAGCGCGCTCGGCGCGATTGAGTGCGCCGGCGGCTACGACTACATGCAACATGGCGAGAGGGCGGACACGATGAGCGACACGACCGGGAAGGGCCAGGGAGCTGACACGATGAGCGACAAGATCGAGAAAAGCGATGAAGAATGGCGGAAGGAGCTCACTCCCGAGCAGTACCGGATAGCGCGCCAAAAGGGTACTGAGCGCGCTTTCACCGGTGAGTACTACGACAGCAAGGAGCCCGGCACTTACAAATGCGTGTGCTGTGGCACCCCGCTGTTCGATTCCGATGCGAAGTTCGATTCCGGCACTGGTTGGCCCAGTTTTTCCGAACCGGTAACCAACGAGAACGTGCGCACCGAATCGGACCGGACACTCTTCATGCGACGTACCGAAGTCCTCTGCGCCAAGTGCGATGCGCACCTCGGACATGTGTTCGACGACGGCCCAGGCCCAAGGGGCCAACGGTACTGCATCAACTCCGTATCACTGAAGCGAGAGGACAAGTAGCCCCGAATCCCTGTTGACACCGGACCAGAGTAGCGGCACAATGAGTCCCCGCCTCGAACCTGCCCGGAACAATCAACCAGGGAATTCATGCGATCAACGAAGACCATCGCCGGTCTCATCGTAGGCTCAGTCGTAGTCGGAACTCTCGCGTTCAGCACCGCCTTCGCCCAGGGTCCGTCGGGCGCCAGGGTAGCAAATGCAATCACGTCTGCGGCGCCGGTCAAGGCGCCCATTGTACGTGTCTCGGGTATGGATTTCAGCTTCGATGCGCCCGATGTCATCCCAGCCGGCTTTACCGAGTTCAGATTCATGAACAAGGGGCCCGCGCTGCACCACATGCAGATTCTCAAGCTCGAAGGGGGAAAGACCGTTGACGACCTGCGCGCCGCGTTAGCCAATCCCGGCCCACCACCGGCATGGGTGAAAGAGGTCGGCGGCCCAAACGCTGCTGCCCCAGGTCTTGAATCAAACGCGACGCTGATGCTGGAACCCGGCAACTACGCGTTGATCTGCTTCGTTGACATCGGCGGGCCGCCACACTTTATGAAGGGGATGTTAAGAGCAATGCGCGTGGCTCCTTCGAGCGACGCATCTGCTTCCACGCCAAAGGTTGACGTCACCGCCACGCTGTTCGATTACGGATTCAAGCTCTCCTCTCCGATCCAGGCCGGCACGCGCACCATTCGTGTTCTCAACGGCGGAGCACAGCACCACGAGATCGAGCTGGTGCAGCTTGCTCCCGGCGTCAGCGCAGCAGACTTCCTGAACTGGATCGGGAAGATGGAAGGCCCGCCGCCCGGCAAGCCGCTCGGGGGAGTCTCCGGCCTCGATGTCGGAGCGTCGCAGTACTTCACCGCGGATTTTGCTCTCGGCAATTACGCTCTTATCTGCTTTCTGCCAGACGCCAAAGACGGAAAGCCGCATTTCGCACACGGGATGATTCAGCAGATCACCGTGAATTGATTTTGCTTCCCCTGCGGATCACGTCGATCTGCGCGGTGTCATCATCGAAACTGCTCCGCGCCGAATGTCACTCTCGGCGCGGAGTTTTTTTGCGTTTCACGAATGAGGGAGAGCGAGTAGTGCCGAAGCGCTCCCATTGCCGCTTCGATCGACTGCGGACACCGCAATTTCGTCGGCCGGGGCCGACCCGGCAGCTCGCGGAATCCTGAGGAAGCGTAAATACCCCGGGAAGATTTCTGTCGTCCAGTCATTTCCAACACGCGCCCTGATCAGCCACAGCCAGGTCGCTTCCGCTCCCTGGGGCTCGAGCGACACCAAGGTCGCGCCCGATGCGGTGTCGCGACCTACGCGCACGATTGGTGACAAAGGCGGAACGCTATCCAGCCAGGGGGATGCGGGAATCAGAGCTTTGCTCGCGTATGGGCCGGCAACCAGTTTCTCCGGCAGATTGTCTCGGCCAAACATGAACGAGCGCATGCTGAAGTAGACGTTGCCAGTTGCCCCTCGCTGCGCGCGCGTGAGCGCAATCTGATTCAGCAGCTCCTCCGCGGGCCATCCCGTGGGAGTCCCTGTGACTTTGTCGAGATAGTTGCCCGGCCAGATGTGCCTCCCCTTCGCATTCTGCTCGACCCACCACTGCAGCAGGACAGGGTAGCTCAGATCCTCACGAAAAGTCGGCCAGTATAACTGCGGCGTGAAATAGTCGGCCCATCCATTGAGCAGCCACTTTCTCGAGTCGCCGTAAAGCTCCGCGAAGGAATCGAAACCACCGATCTGCGGTGGGTTCCCTGGACGCCACACTCCGAACGGGCTGATTCCGAATTTCACCCAAGGTTTTGTGGCCTTGATTCGCACGTACACCTGATGGATCAGGCTGTCGACATTCGCTCTCCGCCAATCATCCCGCGGGAGACTCCCGCCGGATCTGACGTACGTACGCCAGCTGCTCCCATCGGGGAACTCGATGGTTCTTCCGCGCCGGTCTTTCTCCTTGTACGGGTAGAAGTAATCGTCGATGTGAACCCCATCGATGTCGTACCGCTGAACGACGTCGAGCACCACCTGAATCGTGCGCTCCCGCACGGCCGGTTCACCCGGATCCATCCACAGCATGCTTCCGTAACGCTTGACCAGCTCGGGATTGGTGACGCTGATGTGATTTGGCGAAGGCGGTGATTTTGCCGATGGATGACGCGCGCGGTACGGGTTGAACCACGCGTGCAGCTCGAGTCCGCGACGGTGGGCTTCTGTCACCGCGAACTCGAGCGGATCGTACCACGGGCTGGGCGCTCTGCCCATTCGCCCCGTGAGATACTCGGACCACGGCTCATACGGCGATGCATACAACGCGTCGGCGGCCGGTCGCACCTGCAAAATCACGGCGTTCAATCGGAGCGCCACGGCCCGATCGAGAATTCCCAGCAGCTCGTCTTTCTGTTCCTGCGTCGACAAGCCTGGTTGCGACGGCCAGTCGATGTTCTCCACCGACGCCACCCACACGCCTCTGAATTCCCGAACAACCGGGGGCGGAGTGGTGAGGTTATGTACGGAATCTACCTGTGATTGTCCGCAGGCCGTGTCGATACCGGCGAGCACGAAAAGTGTAATTAGCAGCGCACAGACTTTGCTTTTGGGCATAGGACAACAATGTAAATCAGATGCGACTCGAACGGCTCCTTGTTCTTCCGGTCCTGTTTTGCCTCGCTTGCAAGCCGCCTACTCCGGCCGAGCGGATGGACTCGATGCTTTCGTGGCTCGCGACGGCACGAATGACGGGTGAAGCCTGGCTGCGCCAGACCACTCCCGACACCTACTCCCGGCAAACCCTGGAGCTGTCTGGCGAGAAGATTGGTCAGGTCGCAACCGACCTGTTGAAGTCGCCACCTTCGGGAGTGGATGCGGCGGCGCTCGACGCTCTCTTTACGCGCAGTCGGGTCCGGGTTGAAACAATGGCGCGACTCATCGCCGCGAAGAACGCCCCCGACTTCGGACGACAGCTCGACTCACTCGGCGCCGACGAGAAACTCGTCAAGCGACTTGTCGACAGCATAGAGCACAAACAGTGAAAAAGATTCTTCAGATAACCCTTGGCATCGTCACCAGCGTCGGGGGGTTTCTCGAGATCGGATCGGTGACGACCGCCGCGCAGGCGGGTGCCGCATTCGGCTATCAGCTGCTCTGGGCGATTCTGCTGGGCACGCTGTGCCTGATTTTTCTGGTCGAGATGTCGGGGAGATTGTCGGCCGTGAGCAAGCACACGATCGTCGAAGCGATGCGCGAGCGATTCGGGTTTCCATTTTTCTTCATCGTGCTGGTCGGGATGGTGCTGGTTGCGTTCCTGGTTCTGATCGCGGAGCTCGGAGGAATCGGGTTTTCGCTGCAGCTGCTCACCGGTATTGGATTCCCGTGGTGGGCGGTTCCCGTTTCGCTCCTGGTCTGGCTCTTAATGTGGAAGGGAACGTTCGGCTTGATCGAGAATGGCGCGTCCCTGCTCGGGCTCGTGACGATCTCTTTCGTCGTCGCGGCGATCAGGCTGCACCCCGACTGGTCAGGCGTGGCGGCAGGTCTTCTTCCGGCGATGCCCCAAAGCGACAAGGCACACTACGGATTCATCGCCGTCAGTATCATGGGCGCGTCGATTTCCCCCTACCTGATGTACTTCTATTCCTCCGGAGCGATCGAAGACAAATGGGATGAGACCTACGTTGGCGTCAACCGATTCATTGCCGGATTCGGCATGACCTTCGGGGGATTCCTTTCCATGGCGGTTCTCGTTGCGGCAGCATTGGCGCTTCAGCCGCGGGGCATCCAGGTCGACGATTTCCATCAGAGCGCCTTGCTCATGACGACCGCGCTTCCGCGCTGGGGATTCTATCTATTCGCGATCTCGATGCTCTTTGCCTGTTTCGGCGCCGCGTTGGAGGTCTCACTCGCTATCGCCTATTTCTTCGCACAAGGATTCGGCTGGAATTGGGGTGAGGACCTCGAGCCCTCCAAAGACGCGCGCTTCAGCTTCGTGTACACAATCATCATCCTGCTGGCCGCGGTTCCTTTGTTGTTCGGAATCGACCCCGTCAAAGTCACGATCATGTCGATGGCGTTGACCGCGGCCACGTTGCCGCTGGCGATTATTCCATTTCTGTTTCTGCTGAATGATCCCATCTACATGGGCAAGCACCGCAACGGCTGGCTCAGCAATTCGGTCGTCGCGATCATCATCGTCGTCTCGTTCGTCCTGGCAGTGATCTCTATTCCTCTTCAGATCATCGGGGGCTGACGTGGACCTGGTTCGCGATGTCATGGACAAGAAGCTCGTCGACCGAAAGGATTGCGAGATGGGCCGAGTCGACGGGTTGGTGATGCACGTGGGACCGAGCTCACAGCCGCGGGTAACTCACATCCTTGTCGGAGGAACCACGCCGTGGATGCGTCTGGGCCCGGTCTTCTCCAGAATATCGGCGCGACTGGCTCGACTCTGGGGCCCGAAGCGCACCGAGCCGGTGCGAATTCCGTGGTCGCGCGTGAAGACCGTTGGAAAGGACATCAAGCTCGATGTCATGGCGCGCGAGGCCGGAGCGCTCGATTGGGAGATCTGGATTTCTCGCCACATCATCGAGCGCATCCCTGGCGGCGGAACAGAGGAAGAGGAGTAGCATGGAAATCAACATTGAGCTTCTCATCGGCCGGAAGGTGCGCGACGTCGATGGCGAGAAAGTCGGGCGCATCGAGGAGTTCAAGGTTGAACGGGACGACCAGTCGTGCGTTCTGGAGTCCTACTTCGTGGGGTCGTCGGCGTTGATCGAGCGATTGTCCGCGTGGACGCTAGTGCGCCCGATCGCCCGCGCTCTGCGCAGTCGCCGACTCTATTCCGTGTATCAGGTACCCTGGCAGGACATGGATCTGAGCGATCCCCAGCATCCCAGACTACGCATTGCAAAGCGAGACCTCAGGCACGCGAAGTGAAGCACAGCATTTGATCATTAGCACTACAACCCTGAACCTCGCATGAGCAAGGCAACATGAGCATCGCCACGCCGCGTCTCGCATGAGCATCGCAACGATAAATCCCGCGACCGGCAAGACCGTTCGCACCTTCGAGTCGTTCTCGGCTACACGTGTGAACGAGTCGCTTGATCGGGCTGTGGCTGCTTACCAGCACCACCGGCGAACTTCCTTCGCCGATCGCGCGAGCCGCATGCGCAAGGCTGCCGCGATTCTGGATGCCGAGAGTCGCGAACTCGGTCGTCTGATGACGCTCGAGATGGGGAAGCCGATCAAAGCCGCTGTCGCCGAGGCCGAGAAATGCGCCACGGCCTGCCGCTACTACGCCGACAACGCTGAGCGGTTTCTCGCGGACCGAAACGTCGACATGGAAGGCGGCAGGAGCTGGGTCGCCTTCCAGCCGCTCGGTGCCGTGCTGGCGATCATGCCCTGGAATTTTCCATTCTGGCAGGTGTTCCGCTTTGCGGCACCCACATTGATGGCTGGCAATGTCGGGCTCCTCAAGCATGCGTCGAACGTTCCCCAGTGTGCGCTCGCGATCGAAGACGTTTTTCGCCGTGCCGGTTTCACTGAAGGCGCTTTTCAGACCTTGCTCATCGGCTCGGAGCCGATCGAGGGGATAGTCGCCGACAATCGCATTGTCGCGGTCACGCTGACTGGCAGCGAGGGAGCGGGCCGATCGGTCGCAGCCGCTGCTGGCAAGAACCTCAAGAAGTCTGTCATGGAGCTCGGCGGCAGCGACCCATTCGTCGTCATGCCGACCGCCGATCTGGACGCTGCGGTCTCGACGGCCGTGACTGCGCGGATGATCAACAACGGCCAGTCGTGCATCGCCGCCAAGAGATTCATCGTCCACGACACGATTTACGACGCGTTTCTGAAGAGATTCGTCGCCGCCGTTGCCGCGGTGAAGGTCGGAGATCCCATGGACGAAGCGACTGAGCTTGGACCGCAAGCGACGGCAGCGATTCGAGATCAGCTCGATCAGCAAGTGAAGGCATCGGTCGCCGCCGGAGCAAGTGTCGCGACGGGCGGCGAGAAGCTCGATCGCGCGGGATACTACTACGCGCCTACGGTGCTCACCGACATTCCAGCCACCGCGCCTGCCGCGCGCGAAGAGTTGTTCGGCCCAGTCGCATCGGTGTTCAGAGCAAAGGATCTCACTGACGCGATCCGCATCGCCAACGGAACTTCATTTGGGTTGGGAGCGTCGGCGTGGACCCGCGACGACGCCGAGCGCAATCAGTTCGTCGCTGAAATTGAATCGGGTCTGCTTTTCATCAACGGAATGGTGGTGTCCGATTCACGACTCCCCTTCGGCGGCGTCAAGAATTCCGGATTCGGCCGTGAGCTGGGAGAGTTCGGCATCCACGAATTCGTCAACATCAAGAGCGTCCGCGTCATGGATGACCAGAAGCAACAGCGGAAATCCGCGACGGAGTGATCAGAGCTCCATCACCAGCTTGACATCGGGATCGAGCTGTGCTGGCGCGCTGCGTCGCGTGAGCCACGACACGATGAAGAACACCAGGAAGGAAGCGACCATCGCTACCGCCGAAGCCGTCACACCAGCAGGGAAGCTGAAGACCTTCAGGTAGGCCGCGGTTTCCAGCGCTAGTGTGATTATCAGGCCTGTCGCGATCGACGCCACCGCTCCCGCTCGCGTGGCACCCTGCCAGTTGAGTCCTACAGCCAGCGCGGGAACCAGGGTCGATGCAAACAGTCCCCATCCAAAAATCCCGAGGAATGCCACCATTGTCCCTGATCGTTGCGCGGTGATCGCGGCGGCAATGGCGATGAAAACCGTCACAGTCCTTCCCCAACGCAGCTCATTTTTCACGCGTCGGCCGAATGCGATGGGCAGATCGTGCGTGACGATTGCGGCGCCGATATTGATGAAGGAGTTCGCCGCGCTCATTGTCGCGGCTGCGACACCGGAAAAGACCAGTGCTGCGAGAAGCATCGGTGTCACGTTCAAGAGAAGCGCGGGCGTCGCCTGATCGGGGCTCGCGAGCGGCGCAAGACGTCCACTCAGGACGAAAGCCTTCACGCCAACTCCAACACTGAAATACAAGAGCAGGACGAGCACCAAACCCAGTGTCTTGAGCAACGGGTACCATTTGAGCTGCAGCGGATCCCGGAGCATGTAGTACTTGTGCACGGCCTGAGGTTGCCCGAGCGAGCCCATCGAGAATACAAAAAAGAACGAGAGCGCGGCGAGCGGCGTAAGTCTTCCCCAGGGCCCTAGGAAAGGCGGGTCGTGCGCGAGAATCGTGCGTGAGATTTCGCCGAGGCCGCCCCCGAAATTGAGCACAAAAAGAAAAACCAGCACGGAAGCCACAGCCATCAGCGTCCCCTGAAAGACATCGTTGTAGATGCCGGCGAGAATCCCGCCCGATGCCGAATAGGCAAGCGTCACCCCCATTCCGATCCAGATCCCCCACCCGAGGCCAACCCCGAAGATCGAATTGATGACGACTCCCATTGCCAGCGCGTTCGTCGCCATGTACCCGACAATGCCGACTAGAATCGCGACCGCCGACAGTCCCTGCGCGCCACGGGACCGATAACGCGCGCCGATCGCATCGGGAATCGTTATCAGCGCGCGAGCCTCGCCGAGGAGCCGCATGCGCTTGGCCAGAACCCAGGCTCCCATGACATTGGTGACCGCCGCAGGGAGCACGATGTACATCGCGCCAAGTCCGACAGCGTAGATGAACCCGGGGCCGCCGATGAAGGCGAACCCGGAAACGGAGACGGATACGGACGCAACTGTGAGCGCGATGAGTCCGATTCCTTTCCCGGCAACGAAGAAGTCTCTCGCGGTATTCGTTCGACGCGCTGCCCAGATGCTGATCCCGAGTACGACGGCGAAATAGAGAATTCCCACAGATACGACCGCTGGTCTGGCAGCGTTCGGCAACGCAGCCTGCAGCAGCGCGCTCACTCCGACACCCCAGATCATTCGCCGACCCGCTCTCGCGCGAGCTTCCGTACCCTCTCGAGGTCTTCGGCGCTCAGCGTCTGCGTCTCGAACGTCAGCGCGTAGGCGACGGGAAGCACGAAGATCGGCACCAATCCGATTCCATAAATCACAATCGCGGCCCGCGCCGGCAATCCAAGCCACAGCTTGCTGAGAGGACCTTCGGTGGCCGGAAGCGCCAGCGCCGCGCCGAACCCGATCACCAGCATCAGGATTACGAACGCGAACGGAATCTTGAGCCGCCCCACACCTCGGCCACCACGCGTGGCGCCGAGGATCATGATGGCGCCAAGCGCCGCCGGAATCCCGAGCGCGAGGAGCCATGGTGCCCACGTCGGCGTTCCATGAGGGCCGAACGCCGCCGCATATCCCAGTGCAATCGCCGCAATCCCCGCGAAGAGCGTGACGAGCGCCGCGCGTCTCGTGGTGTCAGTAGCGGCGCCGGGGTCGGACGCATTGTGAGGTGCGCGCGACTCGCGCGGATTTGACTCAGTCATGCGGAACTCATCTCAGAGCAGCGCGAGCAGTGCAAACGTCGCCAGCCAATGGGCTCCCATGTAATCGGCCGCAACGTGCGGGAGACTCGCCGCGAGATGCACCTCTGCCGCCTCGAGTGCTACGACTCGACGTGCGTCATTAGCAGGCCAAGTCGCCGCGATCGACCGCCAGCACCAGGCACGGCTCAGATTTAATCCGTCGAGGTGCGCAATTTTTCCATCGCTGCGGTCGCTCACGATCGCGGGCGTAAACAGTGTCGCCGGCTCTCGCACGCCGAGCCTGGGAAGGAAGCGATCGAGCCAAGTCGAGAAGTCGCTTGCCCCCAACACCCGATGCATGCACTCGGCCTCCATCAGCGCCGACGACAGAAAGTCGTCGCCGCTCGGCTCCCACGCCTGACAGTCTGAATCCTTCGCGAACCAAGCGAGCGCCTTTTTTTCCAACGCTTTCCGAAGTTTGTCGTTGCTGGCGACTTCCGCGTACTCGAGCGCCAGGGCGACGGCAAACGCGCTGTTGAAGTGCGTACCGACGCGGGTCGGGTAGGTTGCCTTGGGAAGGAAATCGAGAAAGCGCTGACTGAACGCGGCCGCGAGCGGCGCGAGTGCGTCACTCCGCCGCTCGGCTTTGCTGCCTGTATGCCTACTCAGCTCGGCCCACAACTTCAGCAACCACGCCCACCCATATGGTCGCTCGAACGTCGCGCTCAAAGGTTGCCCAAGGTACCGGACCTCGGCTCGTATTTTCGCTGGAGCGAGCTGGCGGTCGAATAGATCTTCGATTTTTGCGGCCTCGCGCATCTCGGGAAACAAGCGCAAGAGAGTCGCAAGCAGCCAGTACCCGTGCACGCACGAATGCCAATCGAAGCTGCCGAAGAAAACGGGGTGCAGCTGGCTTGGCGTCTTCAGGTCGGCCCGTTTGTTCAGCACATGGTCCAACTTGCTTGGATACTCCTTCGTCACGTGAGAGAGCGCGACGCGCGCGAACGCAGCGCCGAGCCCCGGTGTGAGATCTCTGGCCGCACTTGGAGAAAGCGACGTCGGCATCAGTGGCGAAACACCAGAAAGTTCATCAATAGTATGTTCGCCCCAAGCAGCAACAGCGCTGTAGGAATCTGGACCTTGATGACTGCGTATTCATCGGGAAGCTCGAGCAGAGCTGTCGGAACGATGTTGAAGTTGGCGGCCATCGGCGTCATCAACGTTCCACAGAACCCTGACAGCATTCCGATCGCGGCCATTATTGATGGATCGCCGCCGAACTTGTGAACAATAAGCGGCAGGCCGATCCCCGCTGTCATTACTGGAAACGCGGCAAAGGCGTTGCCCATGATCATCGTGAAGGCTGCCATACCGAGCGCGTAGGTCGTTACGACCGCGAATGGGTTGTCGAGTGGAATCCAGCGTTGTGCCAATCCGGAGACGACGTTGCCGACGCTCGCGATCGCGAATAACGCGCCCAACGCGGCCAGCATTTGCGGCAGAACCGCCGCCCACCCGACAGCGTCAAGCAGTCGGCGCGCTTCCTTGATCGGCGCGAGCAGCGGTGGTCGGAGCATGATCATCCCGAGGACAAGCGCGAGCACGGTGGCGATCGCCAGCGAGATTACGGTCACCTGTTTGAGATCAACGACCGGCGTTCCGTAGATGGTGAGCCTTTTTAAGAGAACCGTGCCGGCTACGGTGACGAGCGGAATAGCTATCGCGGGAACGAAGAGCTTGTTCCCCCAGCGCTGCGCGCTCGCCTCACGCTCTTCCCGCGCAGCGCTTTCCTTCTTTTCCTGGCCGAGTCCGCGAATGCTGACGACCAGCACCATCACGATGACCAGAAAACCGTTCGCAAGATCCGGCAGACGCGATCCCGCCAGGAACGTGATGGCGTAGACACCCCAGAAAGCCGTGTTGTTGAACCGGCGGGCGTTACTTCGATCACGCCAGTTCACGACGGCGACGCCTGCCATCATCAGGCCGGTCAGCCAATACACATGCTCGAGAGTGATCACGCGTTCTCGATCTTGCTCGCGACTTCCGACCGGAGCTTCCTGTCCAACAGGAG
>Ga0209488_10003053_pt1 | contig 13546 bp, 22 predicted proteins | sample Rivendell_Oct201_8_FD_188349 | JGI IMG/M metagenome (GOLD analysis project Ga0209488, IMG submission 188349) | Vadose zone soil microbial communities from the Eel River Critical Zone Observatory, Northern California, USA -... | ecosystem: Environmental > Terrestrial > Soil > Vadose zone >...
AACCGGGAGGGCCGGGCGCTTGGGCAGCCGTCCAGAGGACCGGAATTGAGACGTGGTGGGGCTGGGGGTGGCAAACGCCGGAGTGGGGGGTGGAGGGCTCGTCCCGACCGGAGAGTTCGTCTGCACGTGAAGCAGGGGTCGTTGTTGGCGCAGAGAAGACGACGGCGTGCACGACACCACCGGTGATACGGGCGGTGTGATTGGCGGTAGGGCCGGTGGGACCTCAGAGGGAGCAGCTTTTACTGCAGGGAGGGCGTCGCGCTGACGGAGGCTGTTGTAAAGGTTCTTGAAGTCCGTGTTGGGCGTCAAGGGAGTAGGAGGAAGACAATCGCGGAGGTGGAAGCCGGAGGAAGCCTAAGGGGAGATTGACCGTTCAGAAGAGTGACTTGTGGCGGAAAAGGAGAAGAGAAGAGAAACACACGGTCGGGCTTGTGGCTGAAGTTGTTGTGATAGCCAAGACACGTCGGCGGTGTAACACCCAGGGCTTGACGCGGAGGCGCCCGGGACGTGCGCGTCTTACTGCTGATAGGGGCTCGCAAGACACAATTACGCCTGATGATGTGGAGCTTTCGCCGCTCGCAGATAGGATATAACCATCTTCTTCGCCGATGTCGAGATCACCGTCTCCGGAAGCTAGATCCCAGTGCTGTGGGGCAGGAGGGCGATCGACCCACAAGGCAGGGCGAACGTACGGCCGACGCGTGGGTGAATAGTCCTGCGTAGGGTATTAATCAACTCTGAGCGTTGGTCACAGAAAGAGGAGAGACGTACCAGCTCGGCGTCGCCGAGTGGAGAGCGTTTGGTAGGGGATGTCTGAGAGATGTGGAGCATGGGAAGTTGTGTAGGGTCCCCGCTATGGTGGCCATGTTTTTAAGGCAACAAAAGATGTGAATGTGGTGTGGTGTGGAAGGCGTGTTTGGTGCATGGATCATGATCACGTGTCCATCACGTCCTGCTGGTTCCGGGCGTTGAGTTGCGCCTTGATAAACCCAATGCCCTAATGCAACAACTGACGCAAGCTGAACAGGCCAATGAACCCTCAAAGCTAACGAGCTATGTGTACACACCCCCAAGCCACCGTCTTCTCTTTCGGGGCTCTCTATCGGTCCCACACTCCCGCCTTCTTCTTGAAGGCTTGTCCTTCACCGTCCCTATTGACAAGACGCGTAGTCCCAGCGTCCATTTGCTCCAAAACCCGCTAGCGCTTGCCCTCGAGAGCATGCGTGGGCGGGCGTTGGCTTTATCCGGAACCAGCAGAGTCGATTCCGTTCATTTGGACAGGCTGGCCGAAGTGGATGTGTGAGTCTGATCTTCATAACACACGCAGGAGTAGGAGTGGGGTATCTTACCACCAACACGTCGACAGGGACGTTCATCCTTCCGCATTTATTTGTCGTCTCTACTTTGAGAATCAGCTTTGCTCGGTTCCAATCACCTCTCCGCTTGGACATACGGACGTTGGTCTTCGCGTCACGCTCGGTGACCCTGGTGCGCCCTTGCCGTTTCCCTAACTCTAGCTTGTGCAAACGTCTCTCTCCACAGACTGCCAGGATGCTTCGGATATCCTCATATACGGTCAACTTTCCGATATAGATCATTCTTCACATGCTTCCGACATATCCCTGGATACTCTTCCCATACTACAGCTCCGTGCCGCACGCATACTCGCCGTGCCTCCTTCGCAACAATCACGAGCACCACGGCCTGATGACCCTGTCCCGCGTTTCCCGCCCACACTTACGTCCACCAAAAGGTGTCGCGTCGAGGAATCACCCTCTACCCGGCTTAAGCGACGGAAAGAGGAAGCTGTGCTCCTAAAAGCACGCGACGTCATGACACGCATGCCTTCAGCGGACGCGATCCGGAACACCAACAGACCTAGGGTGCTTTCGCAAACAAAAAGCACCCAAGATGACGTATTCAAGGTTCCATCCGTGCCTGATCTGAAGGGTAAATGTAAGGCGCCAGATATCGCCAAGGAGCTCGAGAAGGCCAACAAGGCAGTTAGTCCTGGACGCGACTTTTTTCCTTCTCCGACTGATCCGGACCTGGCTACACCTAGGTGGTTAAGCGGGCTGCAAGTGATTGTCTTGCTAAGTACGGGATCCACAAGGTTGATGCAGACTTTAAAGAAATCTGGGGTTTCGTTTATCGTGGTACTGAATTTGCCTTGGTGCGTCCGACTCTTCTTGTTTCATCCACGGACTGAGCTAAAATATTACTTGTAGAGGACGCAAATGCAAGCCCGTGCCATAGAAAGTCGTGCTGCAGAAAAGTTTGCGAAAGTGCACGTCGAGATGTACGTTAAGGGAATAATACCAGGAGGATCTAGTGGGGTTCAGAGATTTAGCAGCCAACCTAATGATAACGGCTGAGGCGGGTGAATAAAACAGGTCTCTCTTGACAGATCCAGTATAGAAAACCGTCTGATTGACCAAGACAATGTGTTGAATGTTTGCTCTCATCAATTTGGGGGACACCCCATTTCACAAATTGTCAAAGCTTATTGCCATACTTGTTCAGGCGGTTAGGTAGTTTTATTTATACGTCAGTGGGCAAAGGCAAGTCAAACAGGGACTGACACCGTGGGAAAAGAATAATAAGCAGCCAATGAGAATCAAATGACCGCAGCCAATTAGAATTCAATTTCTTCTCGGCCCTACTTCGCTTCGCTTCGATCTTGGATAAATACGGACTTATTCACGGTGATATGGCACCTACTTTCATTGATCTCACCCAACTCCTCGACGCAGATATCCCTATTTTCCCAGGAGATCCTCCCTTCTCCTCTCGGCCGTTCTCCACCGTCCCCGGTGACGGCTTCTCCGTCCACGCTCTCTCGTGTTCGTCACACGCCGGCACCCACCTCGACGCGCCGTCACACTTTTTCAGTGACGGCGCCACCGTCGACCAGCTCCCACCGAGCACGTTCGTCCTCCCTGCCCTCGTCCTGGACGTCTCTCACAAGAAGGCGCGCGAGTGCATCACATGGGACAGCGTCGAGCCCGCGGTCGATCATATCCGTCCCGGCATCGTGGTCCTCTTCCGCACCGGGTGGAGCCGTTATTGGGGCCGTTCCATCCTTACCACCATCGGCACTACCAGCCCCAGTAGCGACACACCTTCCTCCTCCGGCATGGGCCCGGGGGGATCTACTGCACACCACTACTTCGACCACCCCTGGCTCGCGGCGGACGTCGCGGAGCGCCTTCTTGCGCTTGGCGTGCGCGTCATCGGCGTGGACACGATGAGCCCTGACCAGTCCCCCCTGCCCGGGCCTGAGTCTGCCGTCATTGGCAGTGGCGGCGGCGAGACGGGGATAGTGGAAGAGGAGCCGGTTTCTGACTTTGCCTCTCATACGGCGATCCTCGGCGCTGGTGGGATCATCGTAGAAAACTTGACAAACTTGGACTTGCTGCAGGCGGCGCAAGACGCCGCGGAACCAGGTGCAGAGGTGATCGTTAGTCTGCTCCCTCTGAAAATCGCCGGGTGCGACGGAGCGCCGATAAGAGCGGTGGGATGGCTCCAGCCTCGCGGGTCCTTCTTGTGACTGTCCCGTTTCTTCTCTAGGTCTTTGTTGTTGTTTTTTATATCCGGGATTTTCCAGAAGTTTTGTGCAGGGTCAAGGAGAATATTAGCTGCGGCGGCTTGCGCTCTAGTGGGCGCGCGCAACATATGTGGGGCAGGGCCCGAGGGTTTTCGTCGTCACTTGTCTCATGGTGACTCCTTGAACAATCCGTCGGTCGAGGTTTCCCATTGTAGGTGATTTCTTTCTTCCAGTCCAGACGCTTCTAGTTGCCTAATGGGATTGGTCATATACGGTTCACGTTATTCGCGTTGAGGCCCATTCAGATTTCAGATATCAGTGAGACTTCGCCTGGCCCATCTAGGCGCGATATGGACACAGCGGTGGAAAATTTTCCATAAGCATCCAGCCGTATCAACCAGGTGAGCATGATCGTTGTTTCATGTGCCTGATAACAACATCATCAAGGGATGAGCGGTACACGTATCGAGACCATTTTTTACCTGACATGGAGCCGGTATCTTGAGATACCTACGTCCGTGCATGATGTCGCCCTTAAAATTTATGGGCGCGATATCTTCTCTCTGACCTTTCCTCACCGTCTTGTGTAGCTGCCCTTTTGCCCATGGCTGACATTGACCTCTCTTACAGAAAAGGATCGCAGATCGTGGTCATGTGTCCGAACGACAGTGGCACACGGGCTCCCCGCGCACGGTATGCACTGTCGACTGTGGAAAATAGGCATGCCGATAAACCTAAGCGAAACGTGCCCTCCTATCGTTGCTCTGTCTGTTTTACCCCTTCATTTCCTGTGTTTGTTTTGGGGTTGAGCTCTGATCGCGAACGAGGAAGTTCAAGGCGACGCAGCCCCTCAATATGTGATCGTTTAGAAAACGTATCGTTACGTCGATACCATACTCGGATGTCACTATCTAGTAGATTCAAAAACACCAGTTCTAAAACACCACACCTCAGACGTCTATCCGCAACAAAAATGTCATCCCCCACTCGCAAGAGGGTTATCGACCTCAGTCATCCGCTCGCTCAGACCGGCCTCAGCTATTGCGCTGGCCATCCGACGTTCACCTCCGAGCCCGTCTTATCTCTCGCTCGGGACGGGTCCAATGTTTCGCGACTCACCTTGGGATCGCACACCGGCACTCACCTGGACGCGCCCGTACACTTCTTTGAAGGTGCCGCCACGATATCCGACGTGGACCTTTCGTCACTTGTCGGGCCAGCCGTCGTAGTGGACGTACGCAAGGACTTGAAGGAGTTCCACGGTACCATAACCTGGGGTGACATAGCATCGCGCGGAGGGGAGCTCAACTCCGAAGTCGCGCTACTGCTCTGCACCGGTTGGTCGCAATACTGGGGGAAAGAGGAGTACATGAAGAGCCCACACCTCAGCCAAGAGGCAGCACAGAGGATTTTGGAGCGAGGGGTGCGCGTCGTCGGGATCGACGTGTTCAGCATTGACGGAGACCATGTCGTCGAAGGGTCCGGCGAGACCCACGCCGTACACCGCCTGCTCCTTGGGAACGGAGTACTTATTGTGGAAAATCTGACCAACGTAGAGGCGCTGCTTGATGGTAGCGCCTACTCTGTCAGTCTTCTTCCGTTGAACTTAGGGGGATGTGATGGATCTCCAATTCGGGCAGTCGCATGGAGGGTGTAATGAAAAACGGTACGTGTTTTTCATAATGGCCGCTCGACGACCTAGACTCAGGAACTTTCTGATAAGAAAGTGCGTCAGCGGCAGAGTCTTCAGGGTCGAGGGATTTGGAGCGGTGTTTGGATTGTTGAATTCCCGTGATAAGTGTTTAGAAAGTAAAGGTAGTACTTTACGCATTCGGGAGGGTTCTACCGGCCCGGTGTAGCCGGCGTGGGGACGCGTGTTAGGGTTTGCTCGTTTATTCAATTCAGTAGTTCAGTGAAGCCAGCAATGAAGGTGCTCTCCGCACTTTCAGCTTCTCTTCTCTTATTCACATATACCCCTACCGCCGTGGCCTTCAAGGCAGGCGACTTCAAGACCTGCTCTCAATCCGGCTTCTGTCGTCGCGGACGCGCTCTCGCCGCTCGCGCAAAAGACAATGTTGACACCTGGCGTTCGCCGTATTCCATCGACGGACAGTCCGTGTCTCTTGCCTCTGGTAAGGCTTCGCTGACCGCGGCGGTCAAGTCCGCGCTCTACCCGGACATCAACTTCAGCCTCGAGGTCCACGTACACGAAGACGGCGTCGTCCGCGTGCGCATGGACGAGGTCGGCGGTCTGAAGAAGCGCTACGACGAGGCCGCCAAGTGGGCGTTGATCGCGAATCCTTCCATCAGCACGCAGACGCAGTGGAAAGTGAGCGCGTCCGAGGCGCGCGCGGTGTTCGGACGCAAGCGGGAGCACGAAATCGTCGTCGATTTCAAGCCGCTCCGCGTCGTTCTTAAAAGGGATGGGAAGGAACAGGTCGTCATCAATGGGCGTGGACTGCTGCATATGGAGCACTACAGGAATAAAGCCGTTGAAGAACCCAAGGTGGAAGCGGCCGAAGAGGGCGCAGAAACACAAGAAGTGCTCAAGGTTAATCCAAACGCTTGGTTCGAGGGTGACGCTGAGGACGCTCATTGGGAAGAAACCTTCGGCTCGTGGACGGATAGCAAACCTAAAGGTAAGGCCTAGATACCCATGACCACCTTGCGCCCTACAGACTGAAGTCACCAGGTCCAGAGTCTTTATCCTTCGATATTGATTTCCCCCATCACGGCCATGTTTACGGCATTCCCCAACATGCCACCTCTCTCGACTTGCCCACCACCACCGGCGAAAACCCCTTTTTCAGTGATCCGTATCGTTTATACAATGCCGATGTCTTCGAGTACCTAGCCTCTGGGACGACTTCGCTTTACGGCTCTATCCCAGTGATGCACGCACATTCTGCTGACTCAACCGTTGGCATTTTCGACGCCGCCGGCTCCGAGACATGGATTGATATCGCGCATCCAACAGGTCAATCGACTGGCACCCATTGGATATCTGAATCTGGGATCCTTGATGTTTTCATCCTTCCCGGCCCTTCGCCTGCTGACATATTCCGCCAGTACAGCGGCCTTACTGGTGCGGCGCCGTTGCCTGCGCACTGGGCGCTGGGTTACCACCAGTGCCGCTGGAATTATGTCAGTTCGAACGACGTGCGCGGTGTACAGAGCCGCTTCGATGAGGAAGATATGCCTTTCGATGTTCTTTGGCTGGACATTGAGTATTCCAAGGATCACCAGTATATGATTTGGGACAAGAAAAATTTCCCTGACCCGGTAGAAATGACCAATGAAGTAGCCGCTTTGGGTCGTAAAGTCAGTCGTTGGGGTCACTAACTGATCAAGTGGTCTCTCTGACGCCCCCCCTCCTCAGATGGTTGTAATCGTGGATCCGCACTTGAAGCGTGCAGATGATTATCCCGTCTACAAGCAAGCGCAGGAACTTGGCATCCTCGTCAAGCAGAAGAATGGAAATGACGACTATGAGGGATGGTGCTGGCCAGGTAGCAGTGCTTGGGTCGATTTCTTCAACCCTGCCAGCTGGGACTTTTGGAAGTCGCTTTTCAAGACGACTAAAGGATCTCGATGGTCGTGGACTGAAAGTACTGAAGATATTCACATCTGGAATGATATGAATGAGGTGTGTAGTGTGCTTGTTGTTACTGCTTCGATTTGATCTCAATCGCCTCGCTACATCCAGCCTTCCGTGTTCAACGGACCCGAGATTACCATGCCCAAAGACCTGATCCATCATGGTGGCTGGGAACACCGCGATATCCACAATATCAACGGGATGTTCCTTCCGCGGATTACCTCCGAGGGCCTCATTGCCCGAGGCAAGACGCCCAAGCGGCCGTTCGTGCTCACGCGTTCATTCTTTGCTGGTTCGCAGCGCTACAGCGCGATGTGGACGGGAGACAACCTCGGTACCTGGGAGCACATGGCCGTCGGCATCAAGATGGTCCTCGCTAACGGTATCGCGGGCATGACGTTTGCAGGATGTCAGTGTCTTTATACTTTTCTGTGTCGTATCGTACTGACGTGGGGCTGAATACGTAGCTGACGTCGGTGGCTTCTTCGGCAATCCACAGCCGGAAATGCTCGTGCGCTGGTATTGGGTCGGCGCGTTCTCGCCGTTCTTCCGCGCACATGCGCACCTGGACAGTAAGCGACGCGAACCGTATCTCCTTGACGAACCCCACAAGAGCACCGTGCGGAACATCTTGCGCCTTCGCTACGCGCTTCTTCCCGTATGGTACACTGCGTTCCGTGAGACGAGTGTCACTGGGCTTCCCCTCTTACGGTATGTGTGTTCGTCGTTGAATACCCTAATCTACCAATTCACGGGGGAGCCGCTTCGCAGTCCCCACTATGTGATGTTCCCTCAAGATGAAGCAGGCTTCTCTATAGACGACCAGTTCTTTGTTGGCAATTCTGGTCTGCTTGTAAAACCTGTCACACGGCCAGACGTGACAGAGGAGACCGTCTACCTCCCCGAGGACAACGTGCGTTAATTTGACCACATGGTTGCTATCGTCCAATCTATGATTTTTCTCACCCCATGGTATTAAAGGTCTACTATGACTACTTTACGTATCAGACGTACCGGGGTTCGCCGAAGGGCAAGAATGTGACCGTTCCGGCAGACTTGCACCAAGTACCGTTGCTCGTGCGCGGTGGATCCATCGTCCCAACGCGCGAGCGCCCGCGCCGCGCGTCTTCGCTCATGCACCGCGATCCATTTACGCTGCGCATCGCTCTCGACAGCTCCCTGACCGCGCGGGGCGAGATCTATCTCGATGACGGCGTGACCTACGCCTACAAGGAGGGCCACCTCGCGTGGCGCGGGCTAGCCGTAGACAAGATCGGGCGGGGCGCCGAATTGCGCCTGTCAAATATGGACCTGGCTGCCACCACGCCACAGTCTGCCGTCGAGGGCACAGCCCTTGGCGAGTTCCGGCCGGAGAACCCATTCCAGAAGGGCATCGCGTCTGTCCGCGTCGAGCGCGTCGTCGTCCTGGGCCTTCCGGGTAAACCTAAGCGCGTCGCCGTCGTCGAGGGTGGTGGTGGTGGTGGTGATCGGGAGCTCGGGTGGGAGTATGCGCCCGGTGCGGGGGCGGCGGCCGGGAAAAGGGGTGACGGCGACGGGGGGGTCGCGAGCGTGCTGGTCATCAAGGATCCGGGACTTGGCGTCGCTACCAATTGGGCTATCCGGATCACACCTTAGTGGCGCGCGCCTTTATATGTATATACCGGCGCGGAGAGAGAAATGTCCATTCCGTGGGTTACACCTCCTGTTAGTGAAATGTGGCTTTTGGATGTGCTGTGGTGTGGCGCGTCCCTGTGGGTGTCAGTTGCCCGACGGAGAATTGGTCTGATTTTAAGCGCCGGTATATGGACAATAAAGGAAAGTTGCGCGCCACCCTCGCGCCCAACCTACCGCATGTCCAACTTATCGACCACAGCCCGCATTCCGCATTGGGCTGCGGCCGCAGGGGCTGTGGAAGTGCGCCACAAGGTGATCTATAACACACCACAATACCTGAGATGGAGATGCGTCAGGAGCCAAAAAGAGCATTATCCATAAAACTCAGCGCAGCTATATACCCCCCCCCTCGTCCCGTCCATAACCTAAATTCGTTTACCTGCGACACACCCCTCCATACTACATACACACTGAAAAACGATGCACGCAGAAGAGCCCGCACAAACGCAATACCCGCAGCCGGTCGGGGAAAACGAATCCAAGGAAAGCGCCGAATGGGTGTCCCGCAACTATCCCCATCACCCGACGCCGGTGGCGGTAGATGATCTATCGACCGAAGACAAACGGATTCTAGACTCGGTGAGTCTTTACGGGTGGGTGTGGAGGATACGACAACGACGACGATACTTTCCCTCCCTCCCTTACGACGTGCCTTGTTCCTGCCCGGAGGAGGCGAGTAGAGCTGAGCTGACCATTCCATTTGCTTTTGCTCGCTCGCGCGCCTCCACGACGCCGAACGAACTAGATCATCCAAAGAAGCCGCGTCCGCGTTCCGGAACGCCGTGGAAAGACACGACGGTATGCGGCCATCTTTGACGAAAAGGGGCTTCCGCTTCCTTCGGCCACGGGTGTGGTCATTGGGGGGGCGCGCTCGAGCATGTTGCTCGCGGACGGGGACGGAAAGGAGGAGGACGAGTCAGATATGGGGCCGATCGTGATTTCGCGCGCCGTGGGTTCGGGAAAGTCGACCGGTATTCGCGCTGCCTTGCGGCAGAGGCTCTCGTCAGCGGCTCGCAGTGTGTTCACCTGCCGTTCACCCTGAATAGGCAGTGGGCGCAGGGGTTTCGGTTTCGGGTTGGTTTAAGGGGATCAAAGGGAAGGGAAGCAACTGGCCACCATGGGAGATCGAAACGTATTTGTAAAGCCAGACTTAATTCACGGAATCAGGACCGGGCAAACTCCCCGTCGATCATTTTAAGCAAGGTGGTAAGATAAGCCGTGTTGTGTGAGTAGAAGACGATTTGAGAGTGTGTAATAAGAATACAAGAGAGCTTCTTGAAGGGTTCGAGGACGTGATACCCGGACACACTAGAGTTAGTCGTCATATTCATAGAAGCCTTTGCCGTTTTTACGCCCAAACCACCCTGCGTCAACCATGCGCTCGAGAAGGACGCTTGGGCGATACTTTGAGTCGCCCGTACCAGCATAAAGAGTCTTCTGGATAGCGAGGCAAGTGTCAAGGCCGATGCTACAAGTCGAGACAAACTCAGCGAAGCAAAGGGAAGCGCAGAACAGGAAGCGCAGCGCACAAGTCAGCTGAGTAAACGAGGAATCAAAATTGGGAGATGAACAGGAGAAGGGCAAGACATACCAAGTTGCAGGGGACCCATGGGATGGTTCATTCCTAATCTGAGCGTTTTATCGATGTCATCTCGAGTGGCAACACCCTGGGAACAAGATCAGGAGATCCAAATAAGGAGAATCACACAAGTCATATTACCCTTTCGAGCCACATGATTGCCTATCCAAGCTGTTTCAGATGAGCCGTGATGCAAAATAGAAGACGATAACCTCGTTTATAAATGGCATCAACAAAGCGTTCGAGACAAATCCAGGGACGTCTTGGGACAGCGTCACTTCTTTATCACATGCAACCGCAAACGCCCGTGCGCGTGCGAGTGTCTCCTCGGATGTTTGCAGAGCCGAGATGAGTTCGACCAGTTTCTACTCGTCGTTTGAATTCAGATCGCACCTGTGGAACCGAAAACACACACGCGCTCACCATCACGGGCACAGGGTTAAAGAAATGGAGCCCTGACCAACTCTCGTTTTGAGCGTGAAAGCGGCCTGACGGGCTACAACGTACCAACAACGCGTGCGGCGCTGCTCTTACCCAGGGCCGACGCAGCAGACTCGCCCTGCGGCACAGCAGAAGCAGCGATTTTAGTGACAGAAATGGACGATGTATTGGTGGCCAGGATAGTGTCGGGCTTCATCTCGGCTGCCAATTCCGCGAATATGCGCTGCTTGACTTCGAGATTCTCCGAGACGGCCTTCGGATGTGCGTTGAGGTTGAGCGAACTGAAGTGAAACAGAGCAAGTCGACTTGTCGGCGCACCTCTATGACCATATCGACGTCCCGCAGCCCTCGTACTCCCACGGTGTGATCAATGACTGAAACGCGTTCTCGCGCCTGTCTCGCGTCTGCTTCTTGGACTTTTCCTTTCGCGGTGTCCTTGGCCAGTAATCTATCCATGAGGTTCAGACCTTTTGAGATTTGCTCAGGTGAACGATCGTATAGCTGAACTGCCACTTTCGCTCTCAGAGCGGCTACATAGGCGATACCGAGGCCTTGATTGCCAATAATGGATGATTTCAGGGAGATTGAGAGAACGACGAGGGTAGAACGTACCCATCTGACCCGCGCCAATAACACCAAGAGTCCTGATGCCATGGGCGATGGACATGGTGAAGAATAAGGAAGATCTGATTCAATTCACGTGCACGTGCCACTCGGTGCTTGCTCTTGTGGGGGATCAAGTGGGGAAACAGAACAGGAATATCACTTTCCGTCTCAAGCGATAGAACCAATCAGCCGTGATTACCGCGGTCTAACGCCAGCTCATCTGTGAGCCCAACAGTCACATTCACTCCCATACTCTCACCTCTCACCTTGTCCCTCCAACGTCCCCCTCCCAATGGCCTCCGGCGAAAACGTTCATCCTCGGCGCCACCAAGCGCGAGGCTTTTCTGCAACACCCTCTCTCCGTGATGACCATCCGGGCACTCCATGGCGTGAGGACGATGAACACGCGCCATTATTGCACCCCAGTGACATCGAGCGTGCCGTGTACAGTGGTGGTGCTCGTAGGTCCTGTAACCCATGAATTTATTTATTTTCTTACTGTCTCTATTGCCAGGTGAACCAGATTCTGACCCCGAGAGGGATATCAAGACCCCGCCCCCGACATCGTCTGCCTGGGCAAAGGCACAGTACTACATCCCCTCGTTATATTGGATCCCAAATTATTCTCTTTCTCTGTACGAAAATTCTCGACCGATCCCAATCCTGTGTCTAACCATCTTCGCTATCGTATCCCAACAGATTCGGTGGTGACTTCACAGCAGGTCTCACGGTCGCTGCCATGCTCATCCCGCAGTCCGTCAGTTATGCCACCTCTCTGGCCAAGATGAGTCCTGTGACTGGTTTGGTGAGTCCACACTTGGTTTCATGTGGTTACGTCACCGCTGCGCGCAAATCGGTTATCAGGCGCAGTGCTAACCCAGCCGTTCCTACCAGTTTTCGGCATCAATACCCGCGTTGTTCTATGCCCTCCTTGGTTCCTCGCGGCAGTTGAATGTTGCACCGGAGGCTGCCCTCAGTCTACTTGTCGGCCAGACCGTCACGTCTGTATTGCGTGCAGACCGTCACACGCCTCCAGCAGACCCCGAGGCTGTCAGTTTTGCAGTTGCCACGGCAATAACTGTACAGGCACGTTTATCCTTTCACCAAAGGCACCGTCACCCGCTCATGTAGTCCTAGGCCGGATTGATCTCCTTCGTTTTGGGCTTTATCCGCCTGGGTTTCATCGACGTTGTCCTGTCTCGCGCACTTCTTCGAGGATTTGTTACCGCTGTCGCGGTCATTATACTCACGTGAGTGCGCCCCGACCGAACCACGTGACCCACGTGACCCAATTTTTTACAGTGAACAGCTTATACCAATGCTTGGACTCGTAGAGCTCGAACACTCCTTGCACCCGCAGACAACACTGGAGAAAATGTTTTTTCTAGTTGAGTACGGATTTACACGATCACATCGCCCGACGGCGTTCGTCAGCACTTGCGCCCTCGTCGTTCTTGTCCTACTTCGCTTGCTCAAGGCGTCCTTACGCCAATTCAAGTGGGTCGCACGTGTTCCGGAAGTCCTGATTGTCGTCATCGTCTCCACAAGTACGTTCTTTGCGCCGGGTGTTGCACACTCTATAGCTTAGCATGTGCAGTTCTATCGGACAAGTTCCGCTGGAATAATGACGGCATTGCCATCCTTGGCCATGTCCCCATTCACACAGGCGGTCAATTTATCAAGTTCCCTCTCCACCACCACAGTCTTCCATACCTTAAGGAAACCACCTCTACTGCAGTGTACGAGTTTCTCTCTTGTCCTCGACAGTCGTTGATATACAGCCATGTACAGGCTAATCTCTGTCATCGGATTTCTCGACAGCATCGTTGCCGCGAAGCAAAATGCCGCTCGTTATGCCTACTCCATTAGCCCAAATAGAGAACTCGTCGCTCTCGGTGCTGGGAATCTCGCAGGTGCCTTCATACCGGGTACCCTTCCCGCCGCTGGCTCGATTACCCGCTCGCGTATAAACGGTGAAGCCGGAGCCCGCACGCAAATGGCTTCGGTCGTCTGTGCGGTCATTGTACTGATTGCAACATTCTTCCTGCTCCCTTGGCTTTATTATCTGCCCAAGTGCGTGCTTGGGTCAATGTACGTGCCC
>Ga0209488_10003054_pt1 | contig 13545 bp, 14 predicted proteins | sample Rivendell_Oct201_8_FD_188349 | JGI IMG/M metagenome (GOLD analysis project Ga0209488, IMG submission 188349) | Vadose zone soil microbial communities from the Eel River Critical Zone Observatory, Northern California, USA -... | ecosystem: Environmental > Terrestrial > Soil > Vadose zone >...
GGCCGGAACGCTTCTGAAGAAGGCCCGCCATGCGCAATACACAGATAGTTATAGTAGCGCTGGGCCTCCGGTGCCTGCACATCGGAAAAATCGCTGCCCGTCCAGGTTCGTTCCGACGCATCGAAGAAATGGGCCGTTCCACGCAGCGTGGTCAAGGCCACATCCGGGCCAAACTGCAGCATGATGAAACCCGCAAGCTTGTCGGCCGCATCAGCTTCGCGGCCCCAAACCGGGATCTTCAGGACGTCGAACACAGCACGCGACATTTCGTGCAGGGCCACTTGGATGAAGGCCCCCGCAATAGCTATTTCACGCGTCACACCGAGCGCCGTCTTCTCCGCCGGCGCGAGCTTGTCGATTTGCGCCAGGTACTCGTAGCAAATGGTGACGCCTCCGCCGGGCTGGAACACTGCGTTCATCCGGCCGCACTGATCAATTTTGACCGTTACTTTCCGCGTCAGTGAGAGCGGCGCCATGAACGCCCGCAGCTGTTCGAGCACCTGGCGATTTTTGTATCTGTCGTAGAGTGGCCGGAAGGCCGGGTTGCGCGGTGCCACGTAGCTGATCTCGACTTGGTCGTTCTGAAGATCAGCCGGGATTGCAATCTGGGCCGAAGCGGGATTGACCAGGATCGGCAACAACATCAATGACAGAACCAAGGCGTATGACGCCGCAGTCACACTCAAATTGCGTCTCATCGAAAATCCTCCGCACGCAACCATTGCATGCCCTGCACGCGCTTCATCATTGCCTGGTCAACGAACGGCAGGATCGTCTTCGCGAATGCATTACGGACCTGTTGGTATTCGCGCGGGCAATTGCGAGCCCGGTCTGCGGGAAGCGCTCCCTTGTCGACGAATTCCTTGAACACGCCAGGCTGGCCGCCATAGCCCAGGCACAGAAAGTTGTAGTGACGCTGAAGATCGCTGCCGTGTTCGTCAGAGTAGGCGGTTCGCGTCATCTTCTTGTCTTTTGCCATCCACATATAGGCGGCGCCGCTGATCATGCGGCGCGCAATCTCGGGACCGAATTGCTGCACGATGAAGCCGGCGATCTGGTCCGAGGCATCCTCTTCCCGGCCATAAACCGGAACGTCGAGAATATCGAAGAGCGCATGGCCGATCTCATGGAACGTGACACCCAGGAACCCGCCAACAACCGCGTCCTCCCGGCTGTAGCCAGCCGGCGGCTGTTCTGCCGCAATCCGGGTTTCGAGATCGTGGAAATATTCGTAGCACAGCATCAGCCCCTTGCCCTTGGAATAGTAGGCGTTGACGGTGCCGCATTCCGTGGTCTGCATAGGAAGCTTCTTCGGCAGCCGAAGCGGCGACAGGAACTGGCTGAGCTGTTCGAGGATTTCGCGCTTCTTATAGCGCTCGTACAGCACCCGATGGTCACCTTTTTTGGGTTCCTCGTAATTGACCACGATCTTGCTGTTCTGCAGAGGTTGCGCCGTAGCCGCATGAGGCTGCACAAACAACGCCACTGCCGCGCAAATGATTGCGCTCGGGGTCACACGATATTTCATTGAACACCCAATTTTCCGACTGAAAACAGAATCTCACCCAAGAATCTTACCCATGTGCGTCGCAAGAAGCCGGCCCAAGAAGCCGGCACATGACTTGACCGTGGGCCGGCCCAACCATCCGAATATGCATTGCGCCGAACGCCAGGTTCAAGGCGTGTTTACATTCGGATTTGAGGCCGCCATTTCGGCGGAGACAGTTTCGCTGGCAAAGGCGCTGACAGTCGAAACCCCCGGGCCACGGTTGCTTTCCGCGCCTGCAATGAAGGAGGAAATGAGCGACACCACCGACTTGCTCTCGTCGGGTGCTCCCTGTTTCAGGTTACGCGTCACGCCAACCACCGCCGCATCGGGACTTTGGGATTCCGCGACGCCGCGAACACAGGCACAAGCAGGTAGCCCCTTTTGCACCGCCGACAATTCTTCCGTCACAGCAAAGGCGCTGCCTGAACCGGATCGGGGCGACACCGCCGAATCCACCTCGCGCAATCCGTGCGCTACGTTCTGCATGGAGAATATTGACGCCTTCACTTCGACCGTATCAGGCTTGGCAGACTGCGCTGCCGCATAGGACCCTATGCAGGCAATGCTGCATGCCGCGACCGTCGCAAGCTTCCACATGACAAACCTCGTTTCGAATGAGTTGCACCCGCCCGTAGTCATGTAGACCGCCAGACGAGTATGGCCTTTTGCAGGACGGGCAAAGTCGATCGGCCGGCTCCGAACGACAAAACCCACAACTTAGTCGGTGATCTTATAGTTGCGGAACTGCCATACCTTCCCCTCGGTCTGTCCATAAATGCCGAAACGGGCGTTTTGTACCGGCTGCACGGTTACAATCAAGAACTGCTTGTCGTTTATATACAGCGTGGCGTCTTTGTCCTTCCACGTCAAACGCAAGTTGTTGACGGCACCGGACCGTTGATTGACCGCGTCGGACTTGCGGCCAGACGCCGGGTTGACCCATTTCCCGTTTTTTTTTGCCGTTACGCCGGCCGTGCCTTCAGGCGGGCTTACCCAAAAAGCGTGGAAATTGCTCATATCAGAGAAGCCAAAGAAAATTCCGCCGAATTCAGTGCCATCGCCGCGATAATCGGGCGCAATGACATCGACGCAGAGATCGCCGCTCTCGAAAAAGTCGCCGTCATTGCCGACGGCCGCAAACTTTCCTTCGCCCGACTTGAGTTGGGCGCGCCCATTGCTGACGCCGAACTCACCCAGGAGCGCAACCCAGGACGGATCCTGGCGCGCAAAGTCGTCGGAAAAAGCCGTTTTTTTGCCCTTGCAAGCCAGTGCCGGCGTGGACACAAGTGCAATGGCTACAGCCAAACCGGTTAAAAAATTAAGCCGCATTATCCTCTCCTGAATTGACCCGAGCCGCACCCACCGCAGAATAAACAAAATACTCCATCGCTGGCAATGCTCTCCAGAGGCTCACCGGGAGCTACTCGCCAGCGGTCGGGTAGGCGAGACTGCGCTTTGCGCTATAATCCCAGCCTCGGAGGAATCGTGTGAACATCATCGACAAGCCGGATTCTGGGCCAAGAGCCGCGGCGACGGATTTTGAGCGGTTTCGCCTGCGCCGCTATGTCGAAAGCCTCGATGGCGAGGCTCTGGAACGACGTAACCATCCGGTCGACCTGGCGGACGTGGCGTTAGCACTCGACGGCAATGAGCGGGCCGTCCTGTTTTCTGGCGTGGGTCCGGAACGCCACGAGCTTGCCGGCAACGTCACCGGCAGCCGCGCCCGTATCGCACAGGCCTTTGGGGTAGCGCCCGGCGATCTCCTGAAAGAAGTCCAGCAGCGCCTGCGCAACAAGCCCGAGATCGTCGAAATCACGCATACGGAAGCGCCGGCGCAAGAGGTCGTGCTCACGGGCGAGGATGCCGACCTCACCGCGCTGCCGATCCACCTGCAGCACGGCGCCGATGGCGCCCCCTACATTTCGGCTTCCACCGATTTTGCCGTCGATGCTGCGACAGGGTGGACGAATATCGGGGTCAGACGGTTGATGTTGCGCGGCCGCAGGCAGGCCGGCATCGACCTCAATTCGCCAAGTGACCTTCGCGCCATCTACGAAGCAAGTGCCGCCGGCGGCAAGCCGCTCGCGGTGAGTTTCGTCGTCGGTTCGCATCCGATCGATCATCTTGCCGCCGTGATGCGGCTACCCATGGATGATCTGGCGCTGATGTCTTTGCTTCGTGCAGCGCCCCTCCCCGTCGTCAAATGCGTGACCAACGACGTGCGCGTGCCGGCGGATGCCGAATGGGTCCTCGAAGGCTATATCGACAAGCGCGGCCATATCGAACCTGAAGGCCCCTACGGGGAGTTCCTGGGCTACTACGGTGCCGTCAAACACAATCCGGTCTTTCACCTCACCGCCATCACGCGCCGCCGTGACGCGCTGTTCCAGACCGCCACCATCGGCGGCAAGTGGCTCAGCCGCACCGACACCGCGCAACTCAACGGCGTGCGCACCGAAGTGACGGTTTGGCGCGCACTCGAAACCGCCGTGCGCGAACCGGTCGCGGTCTATGCCACGCCCTCGAGCGGCGGCATGTACACGATGCGAGTGGCGTTGCGCCAGCGCGTGCCGGGCGAGGCCCGCAACGCCATCATGGCGTGCTTTGGCGCGCTTACCAACGTGAAGAACGTGTTCGTCGTCGATCCCGACATTGATATCTTCTCCGACGAGCAGATGGACTGGGCATTGGCGACCCGCTTCCAGGCCGACCGCGACCTCGTCGTCATGGATGGAATGCGCACGGTGCCGATTGATCCCTCGCTCATGGGCAGCCGCGTCGGGGCCAAAGCGGGCTTCGACCTGACCTGGCCGGTAGGTGCAGCCTCGCGTCTTGAAATGCGCGTGCCGGAGCCGCCGCAGTTCAAAGGCAAGCGCTTTGCCTCGATCGAGGCCGCGCTCCAGGATGGCCCAAAATTCTTCGAAGACCTCATGAGCGCGGTCGGCAGCCGCGATGGCCGCGAAATAGTCCGAACGCTTGAAGCCCTCAACAGCCAAGCATTGCTCGATCGCGATACGGAAGGGCGTTACTTTGTTAAATCAAAACTGCAGGGTACGTAGGGTGGGCAAAGGCGCGCATGCCGTGAACTCACGACAAACTCGATCTTGCGAAAGCGCGCTGTGCCCACGCGTCGTCGGACCCCAATTGCGCGAACGCGTGGGCACGGCGCGCATCGACACAATGGAGCATGTCGAATGTTCACGGCATGCGCGCCTTTGCCCACCCTACAAAAAGGACGACAAACCATGCCGCTTCTCAACCGCCTCCTCGTTGCAGCGTTCGCTATTGCGGTAAGCGCCGGCGCGGCCTCCGCTCAGGAGGTCACGATCAAGATCGGCCTCGTTAAATCGATCTCCAATGCGGCGAACCTCTGGGGGATCCAGCAGGGCTTCATGAAGGAAGCCGGCATCCGGCTGGTCGTCGAGGATCTCGACACCTCCGCCAATGTGCTGACGCTGCTCGCACAGAACCAGTTGCAGATCGTCGAAGGCGGCGTGTCGGCTGGCTATTTCAATGGGCTCGAAAAAAACCTGCCGATCAGCATCGTGATGGATCGCGTGACGAGCCCGCTCGGTCACAACCTGATGCTGCGTCCCGACCTCAAGGGCCAGATCACGCAACTGCGCCAGCTCAAGGGAAAGACCATTGCGTCGAACGGCATGGGCTCGGTCTCGACCTACGAGATCGGCAAGATGCTGGAAACCGAAGGGCTCACCATCGCGGACGTCGACATCAAGGTTTTGCCGTTTACCCAGATGGCGCTTGCGTTCGCCAACAAGGCGATCGACGCCGCACTCGTCATTCCGCCCTTTACGTCGCAGCTCCTCGACGGCGGCCATGCGGTTGCCTTCAAGGAGCCTGACGATCTCGTCAAGCCGCATCCGCTGACCATCGCGGTCAGCATGGTCAATACGGATTGGGCCAAGGCCAACGACCGCGCAGTACGCGCCTATTATCAGGCTTACTTGCGCAGCGTGCGCGCCTATTGCAACGCCTATCACGGCGGCCGGGACCGTACCGCCATGATCGACATGCTGATCAAGAGCGGCACGGAAAATCGCCCGCAATTGCTGCACGAAAATCCCTGGCCGGCGCGCAGCCCGAACGGCGAGATCAACGTCGCGAGCGTGCTCGACATGCAGGCATGGTTCATCAGGAGCCGGATGAGCACGACGACACTGCCGGCCGAGCGGCTCGTGAACGCCAGCTACATCAAGGAGGCGGTCGCCAAGCTTGGCGCGTTCGAACTGGAGAATCGCGAGAGCAAACTGCCGGGTTGCCGGTGAGTTGAGCTCTCAGGGGTTTCGTATCCCCCAGTAGATCATTGCGGTAGCAATCGCGGCCAGCACGAATGCCCGATCAGAAGCCACAACATCGTGAAGGCCAAATTGTCAGCCTGCGGGGCAAACTGGTCAAGGAGCGGTCAACCGTCTCGTGCGTATTCGCCAAGGCTCGATGATCGTGAGGCAGCCAGGGCTTTGGTCGGCGATTTCCGCCACCTTCTCGACTGCGTAACGCTCGCGCGCGCCGGCAGACATAGCGTAGAGCGACAGGATGATGACTCCGGCAGCGGTCTGACCATGCCGAATCGTCATCTCGCCGAATCCCCAGTCGTGGGTGATGACGACGCGTCCTGCCGCCTCGGCCAGCGCAAGAACGCGCTCGTCGCTGTCGCCCCGGCAGACGTCCTTGGCGTCGACGACGTCGAAGCCTCGCTGGATCAGGCCCTCGACAATAGCCCGGGCGACGCATTCGTCAGCGAAGAAGGCTGGCATGCTCCGCTCATTCGGCAGCGACGATCCCCTCATGGGCCAGATAGTCTGCCGCGTAGGCCTGTGCCGCGCGGATATCCTCGACCGTGAGATGTGGGTAATTGGCGAGAATATGCTCGACGGTGTCGCCAGCGGCGAGACACCGGAGGATATGCTCGACCGTGATTCGGGTGCCGGCGATTACCGGCTTGCCCATCATGACCTTGGGGTCGCGCTTAATGCGTGTGTCGCTCATGTGGTGGGCCTCCTAGGACGATAAGGATAGCATGAGCCGGACCGCCGGTCGCGGGTGGTTTCAGGATGGCGACGGCTGTGCAGATGGCGCATGGCAAAATGCCGAAGCGTCTCGCCGCCAGGACCTAAATCTATTCGACAGGAATTGGCAACGCCGGTAGGTCAGCAATGTCTTCACGGTGCACCGAGAAGGGTTCATAAAAACGGTACCCTTGAACAAACGGCGCGAGCCAAAATCGAGCTGCCAGCTCTTAGTGAACGCGATGAGAAATGGCTGTTGTTGATCACAACCGCACTGCTCTTGCCCATGCCGGGCCTTGCGACGGATAGGGACACGGCGCCGAGCACGGTCGGCCAGGCGCCTGCAATCTCGCAGGCGCAAATCTCGCCGGGGCCGGCAGCGCCGCTGACGGCGCGGGATGCGCCAGATTTCGTGGACAAGGCAGAGACCGACCTCGCCGAAATCACGGAGCGTACCTGGACGGCCCGGAACTTCATAACGGACGACACCGACTGGCTGAAGGCCAAAGTCGATGCCGAGTTCACCCAGTTGCAGGTCGCGCAGGCCAAACGGGCCGCCCTGTTCGATGCGAATTTGAAGTCATTTCCCGGACAATGCTAGGGTGGTGGCATGAAACCGCGCGCATTCATTTTCGTTTTGTTGACCACCCTTGGCCTCCACGGCCCGACCGAGGCACAGGACCAGTTGGTGCGCGTCGGCAGCGTACGCTCGACCGCTTCGATTGCCACGATGATTGCGGTCGAGAAGGGCTACTTCCGCGATGTCGGGATCAAGGCCGAAGTTGTCGACCTCGACACGTCGAGCGATTCGCTTGCTGTCGTCGCGCAAAGCCGTCTGCAGGTGGTCGGCGGCGGATTGTCGGCCGCTTTTTTCAACGCGGTGGAGAAAAATTTTCCCGTCATCGTGGCGTCCGATCGTGTGAGTTCCCCGCTCGGTCACAAGCTCCTCGTACGCACCGATCTCAAAGACCGGATCAAAACCATCGCTCAACTCAAAGGACGACCGCTCGCCAGCAATTCACGGGGCTCGATCACCAATTACGAGATAGGCAAGATCCTGGGCACCGTCGGCCTGTCGTTTCGCGACGTCGACCTGAAGTTCATCCCGTTCCAACAAGTCGCCATCGCCTTCGCCAACAAGGCGGTCGACGCTGCCTTCCTCATTCCGCCCTTCGCGGCGCAGATCGTGGACCAGGGATTGGGTGTTATCGTCTCAGACCCGGACGACTTCGTGCAGCCACATCCGATGACGATTGCGGTCGAGTTCATCAATACCGATTGGGCCGCGAAGAACGACGCGCTCGTGAAAAACTATTTCGTCGCCTATATGCGCGGCGTGCGTGACTACTGTCAGGCCTATCATGGCGGTCGCAACCGCGCCGAGGTGATCGACATTGCACAGCGCACGGGCGTCGAACGCCGGAGCGAAATCCTCAACAATTATCCCTGGACGGCGCGCAATCCGGACGGACGCATCAATGCGGCGAGCATGCTCGACATCCAGTCCTTCTTCGTCGCGGAAAAGCTCTCGATCGCCAACATGCCGGTCGAGAAGCTCATCACCAATGTCTATATGGACCACGCCAACCGGGTGTTGGGTCCTTTCGCATTGTCAAACACATCGAGCCCGTTGGCGGGATGCCGGTGAATTCAGGTGACAGGGCCGTTGGTCGCGTATACTCCGCAGGCGGATATGGGGAAGAACAAATGTTCGCTGAGCGGCGCGGGGCTGCGATCGACATCGCGGGATTGCGCAAGGAATATGTCAGCGGCCAGGGACACGTGCTGGCGCTCGACAATATCGACTTGAGCGTCGCGCCCGGTGAATTCGTCTGCATCGTCGGACCGAGCGGCTGCGGCAAGTCGACGCTGCTGCGCATCCTCTCCGGGTTGGACCATCACACCGGCGGCAGCATCAAGGTCGATGCCAAGGGCTGGACGGTAGAGAACGCCATGGTGTTCCAGGACAGCGGCCTGTTTCCCTGGATGAGCGTCGAAACCAACGTCGGCTTCGGCCTCGCGACGCGCGGCGTTGCGTCGGATGAAATCGCCGCCCGGGTCGAGGCCGCGCTCAAGCTGGTGGGGCTCACCAAATTCCGCCGGCATTATCCGCATCAGCTTTCCGGTGGAATGCGCCAGCGGGGCGCCATTGCGCGCGCCTTCGTGACCAACCCCGCCATGCTGTTGATGGACGAACCCTTCGCCTCGCTCGATGCGCAGAACCGCGTCATTCTTCAAACCGAGCTGGTGCGCATCTGGGAAGAAACCCGCAAGACCGTCGTCTATGTGACGCATTCGATCGAGGAGGCGCTGCTGCTCGGCGACCGCTGCGTGCTGATGACCGCACAGCCCGGACGCATCAAACAGATCATCGACGTGCCCTTCGGGCATCCCCGCAACCTGATTACGCTTGCCGCCGACGCCGCTTTCGGCAAGCTCAAGCTCGACATCTGGCGGGTGCTCGAAGAAGAAGTAACGCGCGCACGGGCGGAGATAGAGCTATGAGCGGACTTTCACCCAAGACGCGCGACCGGATGCTCTACCTGATCTCGCCGATCGGGCTCCTCATTCTGTGGCAGTTGCTACTGATGGCCGGCATCGGTGATCGCCGATTCATCCCTGCCCCGACCGACATCGCGGTGCGGTTCTGGACGCTCATCCGCAATGGCGAACTCGCCATGCATACCGGAGTGACGCTTGTGCGCGTGTTCGCCGGCTTCGTCATCGGCGCGATCCCGGGTGTCGCCGTGGGGCTATTGATGGCCATGTTCAAGCCCGTGCGCATCTTCTTCGATCCGCTGATCGCGGCGCTCTTTCCCATCCCGAAAATCGCGCTGATGCCGCTGTTGCTGCTCGCGTTCGGTTTCGGCGACGCTTCCAAGATCGCGCTCGTCGCCATTGCGGTATTCTTTCCCGTCATCGTGAACACTTATACGGGCGCCTCCAATATCGAAAAAATTTATTGGGACGTAGCGAAGAATTATGGCGCGAGCCAATGGGTGATGTTCACGCGCATCGTGTTCTTCGGCGCGCTGCCGATGATATTCGCTGGACTTCGTATCGCGCTCGCGGTCTCGTTCATCGTATTGGTGGCGGCGGAATTCGTGGCCACCAAATCGGGCCTCGGCTATTTGATCTGGAATTCCTGGGAACTTCTCCAGGTCGACATCATGTTCGTCGGCATCGTGACCATCGGCGTCCTCGGCCTCATCACGTCGGCGCTATTCCAGGAGATCGAGCGCAAGGTCATCCCCTGGAAGGCGGAGTGAGGCGTCAACGGGTGATGTGCACGGCAGCCATGTGCGGAAAGTGCGTAGGGCGCAATCGCTTTATTGCGCCATCTTCCGACAACGACCTTACGGCTATCGGGCGACAACGGCGCAATAAAGCGATTGCGTCCTACTCCCTGGAAGGCGGAGTGAAATTACGGTAACATTGCAAAATCAACGATCCAGGGAGGTCTTCCGTGCCTTACCGAAACTTGATCCTTGCGATAAAATTGGCCGGCGCCATCATGATGTGTGCCGGCGCCGCCCAGGCGGCCGATGCGAAGTACCCAGACTGGAGGGGCGCCTGGGAGCGGTGGTTCCCTCCGAACGCCGTGCTCGACCTCAATCATATCTACACGGCCGGTGGCCAGCCTTCGTTCGACCAGACCAAGCCATGGGGGCATGGACAGCAAGCCCCGCTCACGCCGGAGTATCAAAAGGTCTTCGAGGAAAGCCTGGCGGACCAGGCCAGTGGCGGAGAGGGCCTATTTTTCGACCACGCAGTGCGCTGCATGCCCGGCGGCATGCCGCTCATGACGATCGCCTTTACGCCTCTGGAATTCATCGTGACGCCGGAAATCACCTATGTGTTGACCGGCAACGTCGAGCCCAATCGGCGCATCTATACCGACGGACGCGCCTGGCCGACCGACCTGCAACCGACTTATGCGGGCTTCTCGATCGGCAGATGGATCGACGAGGACGGCGACGGCACCTATGACGTGTTGGAAATCGAAACGCGCGGCCCCTTCAAAGGCCCCCGCGTCTATGACGCAACCGGCCTGCCCTTACATTTCGACAACAAGTCCGTCTTCAAGGAACGGATTTTTCGCGACAAAGGCGATCCGAAAATCCTGCACGACCTTGTCACCGTGATCGACAATGCGCTGACCAAGCCTTGGACGGTGGACAAGAAATATACGAATAATCCGCGTTACCGCTGGACCGAGAGTGCCTGCATCGAAAACGGCTCGATGACCGCCGTCGGCAAGGAGGGCTATTTCATGAGCCACGACGGCATGCTGATGCCGGTTCGCAAGAATCAGCCGCCGCCGGATCTGCGATATTTCAAGGACTGGACGAAGTGAAGCGTGTAGGGTGGGTAAAATCGCATGCCGCGAGGCCCGTAATGGGCACGAGGCACCGGCGATTTTGCCCACGCGTTCGGGCACGTAAGTCCGCCAAGCCGCGTGGGCAAAAGCGCCCCGAGGTCGCGTTTTCTGATGGACCAATGTGCCAGGCGCATTTACCCACCCTACGCCGCTGCGGTTTCGTTCGCTGCCCCACTCACGGATTTGTTTTGAAAAACCTCAAGTCCGGCGCCGGCTGGCCTTTCTTCGACGGCATCAGGTAGCCGTCCGCGCTCAGGTAGTAGGAATGCTCGCCGATCTTGAGGATCTGGTTGCCTTCCTCGCACACCTCGTAATACCAGACCGGACGCTGCTCTTTGCTGCGCACGGCTTTCTTGTGCAGCGTCCAGGGCTGCGCCAGCGCGTTGTCGATCACCGTGATGTCGTCCCAGAGCACACCACGCTCGCCCTTGTCGAGATAGATGCGCTCCTTGATGATGCTCTTGTTGTCCGAATGCAAAGGAAGTCCGGTCGACTCGAACGCCCGTGGTCCCTTGAAATAGCGCGTCTCCACTTCGAGCACGTCGTATTTGCCGTCGCCGTCGGTGTCGGCCCACTTGCCGATGGAATAGCCCGCAAAGGTCGCCTCGACCTCGTCCTCCTTCGGCCAATCGCGGCCGTCGGTGTAGATGCGGCGAAACGAGTCGTTGATGTGGCTGATCAGGATATAGGTGGTCTCCGGCGTCACGATGATTTCCATCGGATCGAACAGGTTCATCATCGCCGGCATGCCCTGCGGGAAGCAGTAGGACGACGGCCAGTTGCCCGGCCCGCCGGCTTTCATGTCGGCGAGGTTTTCGTCATAGATTTTCTGATATTCGGGTGTGAGCGGCGCTTTCTCGCCGCGCGCGAGCCAGCGCGGCGGACCCACACGGGACCATTGTCCCCTCAAGTCGGGATATTTCGATTCATCATGGGCCGATACACCGGACGGCGCCACCAAGAGCCATAGCGCCACTGCGAAAAGTCCAATTGAATTGCGACCAAGCACGGTTTTCCTCCCTGTGGGCGGCGCTGGATTTCCGGCACCACTATTCCGATCCGGGGCTCCGGATGGATCCCGACGTGGCGCAAATGTTTGCGCTTTTCCGGGGTTCCTGCAAGACTGTTGCTCACCAGGATGGCACGGCTTGATCAACGGAACTCCGAACGGGCGGGACTCCAAGCGGAGCCGCATATGTCTTGCGGGAATGCCGGAGTGGTGTTCAAATTGCCCCGCGATTCGAATGCCAGCCGGGCATCCGGGGACAAGGAGGGGTGAAATGAGACTGTTTATTGCGGCGATCGCTACCGCGGCCGTGCTGGCCGTGCCCACTCAAGCTTCAGCATGGGTTTGCCGTGCCGACGGCATTGCTTCGTCCGGGACGGGTTATGGACGGTCGGTCGAGCGTGCGAAAATTTCGGCCCTGCGCCGTTGCGAAAACGGCACCAAGCTGCTGATTCCGTTGTGCACGATCCGGTCGTGCGGTCGATAGCGACTTATCGCACCGAATTTCTACCCAAGGCCGCCCCCAAGGGTGGCCTTAGTTTTTATGCGGCCTTGTTTTTTGCAATGCCCGCATGGCTCGATCGACTTCGGACTACCTCGGAACCCCCCCTTGCCTCAAGACGCGAAGGGCGCAAATATTCACGGCGGACACCGTCCGGAGCCGTATGATTGCGGCCCAATCCTTAATCCCGCCGCAGGTTTCCGGCCTGACACGAATTCACAGCCACGATTTCGCAACGGCGCCACTTAAGCGCCCTCAAGGGAGAAGCTCATGAATAAGCTCAACATGAATAACCTCAACATGAATCGCCGCAGCCTATTGACCGGGGCGGTCGCCGCCTCGGCTGCGGCAGCGCTGACACCGTTCTCCTTGGCGACCGCCGCCGCCCCGCCGGTCGGCAAGCAATCGTCCGGCTGGTACCGCTATAAGGTCGGCACCCACGAAGTGACCGTCGCAACCGACGGCGTCACGCGCTTTCGCTTTCCAGACGGATTTGTCGTCAACAAGAGCCGCGACGAAGTCAACGAGGCCTGGGCTGGGCTGTTCCAGGAGAAGGACCAGATGGCGATCCCGTATTCGCCGATCGCCGTGAACACGGGCTCCAAGCTTATCGTCATCGATACCGGCACCGGCGAGGCAAATTTCGAGGCCAGCAAGGGTTCAGCCGGGCAATTCCACGGCAACCTCAAGGCCTCTGGCATCGACCGCAACCAGGTCGACCTCGTGATCATTTCGCATTTCCACGGCGACCATATCAACGGCCTGCTCACGCCCGACAATAAGCCCTCATTCCCCAATGCCGAGATCATGGTCCCGGCGACGGAATGGAAATATTTTATGGACGACGCCGAAATGGCCAAGCAGACCACCGATCGCATGAAAGGCGTGTTCGCCGGCGCCCGCCGCGTTTTCGACAATCTCGGCCGCAAGGTCACGCAGTATGACGCCAACAAGGAGATCGCGCCGGGCATCACGTCGCTAGCAACCTATGGCCACACTCCAGGTCACATTTCGTATGTGATCGCATCCGGCAACGCCAAAGTGTTCGTGCAATCCGACGTCACCAACAATCCGCTGTTC
>Ga0209488_10003057_pt1 | contig 13536 bp, 15 predicted proteins | sample Rivendell_Oct201_8_FD_188349 | JGI IMG/M metagenome (GOLD analysis project Ga0209488, IMG submission 188349) | Vadose zone soil microbial communities from the Eel River Critical Zone Observatory, Northern California, USA -... | ecosystem: Environmental > Terrestrial > Soil > Vadose zone >...
GTGATTGGTGACTGGAGCCTAGGGTGTTTGAGCGGATCCGCAGCGTACTGCCCAACGAATGTTGCAGCTGAACTAAGGCGTTAGCCCACAAGATTAGGCATTTCGTCATCATGGCATTCCCTCTCCCAGCAATCGCTGCGGTCGGTGTCGGTGCCTATATAACGGCCGGCTTCATCCGCGACATCTATTACGCGGTAAAAAGCAAACAATGGCCGACAACCAATGGCAAAGTTGTTGAGTTAGATATGGTCGCGAGTCCAGCCGTCCGAAGCACGTATGAGAGCGCGCTCGTTGGATATGAATACGAGGTTGGAGGCGTTCGGTACACGTCAAAGCGCATCGACTACGCTGGTAGAGGCGGTAGCTGGGGTTACTCGGGTTATAGGAGTGTACTCAATTATCTGCGGCGTTATCACGAGGGTGGAATTGTACCTGTGCGCTATGATCCCAGTGAACCCAAGCGCGCGGTTCTCGAGACTGGCGTCACATTGGGCAATTTCCTCAGGCTACTCTTCGGCTTCGCTGTTCTCGGGTTCGGGCTCCTCGCGCTTTTCGAGAGCTAACGTTAGTTGCGGCAAACGAGCGCGTGTTAGCCGTTGGGCTGAAACATGGGAAGATCACTCTATTGGGTCGGCGCAGTCTTGTTGATCATAACGTTGATCGTTCTGATCTTCGGCACGGCAGACTTCATTGCGGAGCGTCACTGGCCGTTCTATCAGATCTGGGGAGGGTTCCTCTTTCTCCTTTTCGCCCTTGTGCTTTTCGTTATCCGCCCACAAGGGTCGTTCTCCGGCGGGATGACCATGCCCGGCAAAGCGGTCCCCGTGCGCCCCAAGAATTATCGCCGGATCGCGTTATACGCGATTGGCCGAGCGGCGAGTCCAGTGGTACTCATGAATGGGAAGCGCGTCGAGGACTTCTCGGAGGCTGGTCCCGTGACCCAGAAGGGAATCCGCGAATGCAGAGATTTTGAGATACTGGACGGAGCAGCTTCAATTCTCGGATTTCACGATCACCCGGATGAGATGCGGGTTGCGGAATCCTACGTGGCTATCGCTGAATACTGCGCCGCTCAAGGCTGGATGAAGATCGAAGGCCCCGGTACCTAACGAACAGAAATGCCATCAAATGTCTCGCTCGTATTATTGACCCTAGGTCCGTTCGTCGCGATCGCGTTTGCGGTTCGAAATGGGGACTTTCGAGCGCCGATGCTCGCGGTGGCTGTAGTGGTCGGCGAGCTGCTGGGCATCGTCATTTGGGCGGGGTTTAACAATTTTCTAACTGCGCGCTTTTTTGCCGGCAGGCAGTCTGGCGCAGTTGTTTTTCCCCCGCCTTCTTCGCTTAGCGACCGGCTAGTGACATTTGCATTCAGCTTTGCCTACGCACTGGCTGTCGCCGCAATCGTCTTACTCGGACGCTGGGCCTATGAGCGCGCGAGGCGGTAGCTCTGATCGAAGATCACCCGCGGGCGGCCTACCAACGTTGCAGCCGCCAAGCACTTTTCGGATGCGGCTTCGCCGCGTTGGTGGTAGCGTGCTTGCAGCTGAACTAAGGCGTTAGGCGGCGGACACTCTCTACGTGAGTGGCCGACAGCAGCGCTGTCTCGTGTGGATTGCCAAGTACATGTTTCCGGCTCGAGTGAACATGCAAGCATTGCCGAAGTCATTGGTGGGCATCGCGGCGACAGCGGCGATGCTTGGCCACCCGCTCCTTGCACAAACTTCGCGCGATAGCGCCGGTGTTCTCATCGTCGAGAATACACGGCCGACGTGGAGCGACAGCGAGCGAGTGTGGCTCGCCGCGAACCCGCGTCTAGTAATTGGTAACAACACTGATTCGGCGTACCGCTTTCGACAGGTTCGCGGGGTTATGCTATTGGCGGATGGCCGGATTGCCGTGGCTGATGGTGCCTCGCTGCAACTGCGCATGTTCAGCCCGCAGGGTCGATTTCTCTCGGTGAGTGCCGGGAAAGGCACCGGCCTCGGGCAACTGCTGAACATGCATTGGGTACGTCATCTGTCTGGAGATACAATTGCGGTCGACGCCGACTTCTCGACCTTGGCGCTGTATTCGAACACGGGACACTTCGTTCGAACGGTAGCGTTGCCACCTCCGGAACGTAGCGCCGCAGGACGGCTTCTTCTGGTTGAGGTGCTGAAGAACGGCGTCCGTGTCGCCGCGCCACTGCCGAATCCTACGTCGCGCATAACCGGCTCACGGTGGACGGACTCGCTTGCGTTGAGGCTCGTCACCGGATCCAAGGATAGTGTGCGCGAGCTCGGCACATTCCCTTACATAGAATTTGAGCAGGTGAGTTCTGGGCCGACACCGGTGTGGCTATCGGCGATCGGGGTCTTCGCCGCGGACGATGACCGGTTCTACGCAGGTTTCGGCAATCGCTATGCGATTCGAGTCTATACGTCCGAGGGAAACCTGCAGTCCATCATTCGACGCTCATGGACGCCCGAGCCTATCACAGCCGATGATTGGGAGCATTGGGTTGTTGAGTGGTCTAAGCTGTGGGTGAAGGCGACTGGCGCGGAGCGAGATCGCGAGGTCCAGAAGGTGCGCGAAGAACCGTGGGCAGAAGAGCTTCCGGCCTTCTCGCAGTTCATCGTCGATCTCAGTGGTCGGCTTTGGGTGCGCGGCGTACACTGGCAGGACGCGATTGGTGCGGGATCTCTGACCGATATCCCTGCCGTGCCGAGCACGTGGTCGGTGTTCGACGTGCGAGGCCGATGGCTCGGCGACGTGAGGATGCCGGCGGGCTTTCAGCCATTTGAAATCGGAGCGGATTATGTGACGGGCATTCGGCGGACCGATGGCGTGAATCAGGTGGTGATCTACGACCTGAGTGCGCGAGGCCGGTGAGGACGACGAAAGAACTTCAGTGTACGCGGATCGTGCGCTACACTGTCTTGTGACCCGTCACCGCACGAAGGCTTCACGCGGGGCGCATCGGTCGGCTCGAATGCACGACCGACAGGCGCGGATATCGGGATCGCGGCGCCCGCGGCTTAAGTTTGGCGTTAGGCATCATCCACATAGTTGGTGAGAGGTTGCCATGAGACATTCCCGCATACGCACGGCGGCAGTTATCTGCAGAATCATCCTCCCCGTCGCTTGCTTGCCGCAGGTCGCTCCAAGTCAGTCGAGCGTCAGAACGGCTCCCGGCGTGATCGTCCGCCTCGACCGCGCTGTCGACTCGTCACCTTCACCGTTGGGCCTGACGAACATTTTCTTCGCTCCCCCGTCGCCCGAGATTCAGCGTGCGATGCGAACGGGTGAAGGATGGACTGGGATTGAAATCGCTGCCATCGTCGAAGGCGACAGCCTCAGAGCGATTTACGCGGCGCGGTTCAAGTTGCCCGGGACGGATCAGATGCACTATGTAGTCGATACGGCGGCCAATCTGGACTTCGCGCATGGTCAGCCTCTCACGTTCCAGCCATGGCCGCATATCGAAGTCGCGAACTTGAGTCTTGACGTCCACACTACTCGGGGTGCGGATCGACGCATCCCGTACCAGATATCGCGGAGCGACGACGGGTATACATATGCGCGCATCGCAGAGTACCTAACCGGTCGCATGCAGGTAGATGGGAAGGACTACGCGGTAAAAGTTCGTAGCGCATACCGGTTTGCACCCTTTTATGGACCTGGATCCGGTACGGTGTTCCTGATTGACCTCGATGGCAACGGGGAGATCGCTGAGAAGCCTTCCGTAACTCTCAATGGCGTACCAGCTGCGGCAGAACAGGTAATGGCCCGTACGCCGTTCATGCTAGGGGGAAAAGCTTGGGAGATAGCTGATGTCGACTCGATGGGATCGAGATTAGTGATTCGGCGTACAAAGACCAGAGTCGCGGCCGCGGAGAACTTCAAGGCGCCGCAAATCTTTGCGAGAACGCTCAACGGCCGCAGCTACCGACTCTCAAAGCAGCAGGGCGTCGTCCTGGTTGAGTTCTGGTCGGTGAACTGCGGGTTCTGCGAGAAGGCACGGCCGGCGGCAAATGACTTGGCTGATGCCGAGCGCGGCACTTCGTTCACCTGGCTTGCTATCGCCCATGAAAATGACCGGGCCGAGATCGAGCATTTTCTCGTAGCACACCCAATGAGCGCGCTAGTCGCTCTCAACGATTCCAGCGCTTGGGCGACTTATAACCCTACTGGCGTGACACCGTTCTTCGTTGTCGTCGACAACAAGGGCATCATACGCTTCCGCGCCGCGGGTGCGTCGGCGATTGACGCCGTAGCGGCAAAAGTAAAGATGCTTTCTCCGGTCGCGCGGTAAGACTGGCGTTGCCTGCAACGCGGGAACCGATGGCCGACATTCACGCCGTTGGGCCAGATGATGCCTAACGAGCGTTGCAGCAGACGGTCGCGGCCAAGTCGTTGGGTTGTGTATCGTATAGTAGAATCGCGCGCAGCTGAAGCTAGGCGTTAGGCAGACTTTCGAAATCGAGGCAACCCCTGGACCCACAGCCGTTGATCCTGCCGCCAAGTGTACGGCCGTTGCGACCCGAGGAGGTGCCAATGCACGACGACCGGGATTCCATCTTGGCCGAAGTTGCACGGGCGCAAGCAACGATCTTCACGACTGGCTATACCCTGAAGGAGACGGGGCGCCCCGAGTTTCCAGCCTACGCCGAGATTAATGTGCACTCGCCGGCCCTCTGGCCACTGGTGCGCGACTTGTGTAACGCTCTGCTGCCCGAGCGAGCTGCTCTTCTCATCGGGATGAAGGACGGTGAACTGCACTCGTGTCCTTACCGGGCAAAGAGCGTGTTGCTTGCAGCGGTCGAGCCTTATGGCGAGCCCCTTGCGCGCGACGGTTTTGTTCAGTTTGGGTTCATTTGGCAGCGTGCAGGAGTGACCGATGAGGTCTTCGTGCCGCCAGCTCGTTATCTCAAGATCTGGACGACACAACAAGCCGAGTTGGAAGCCGTCTTGCGGGAGCATAGCATCCCTCGTGTGCAGACCCTGGCGTTTCTCGACGAGTACCCGCTAGTAACCGAGACTACATATCATCCGCCGGAGATGTATACGTATCCTGAGTTGATCGAGCGGGTGCTTGCCGCCGACGCTGAGTTGGGTGAAGTGTAGATGGGAGTCGTCCTCGATTAGGAGAGCACGGATGCCGAAAGCGAATCGAGGGGGGTGGAAGACCTGCTCCCGGGGCCACAAATATCGCGGTCTTCCGCTCTGTCCAACGTGACTGCCGGGCCGTGCGCAGCGGTCGGTTGCGCTCAAGAAGCGTCCACGCGCCGGCGCGAAGCGCAAGAAAGCGTCACGCCCGCGTAAGGGCGCCGCCTAATCCGGCGACCGTCGCGAACCCTCGACCTCAGACAATCCGCCTACCACATGCAACATCTCTTGCATCGAATTCCTGAGTGGGGCCGGATGATTTTCGGCGTCGCGATGGTCGCGCTGGGTGTTGAGCACCTGGTGTGCGCTAACATGGCGGTGCAGCCGTTCCCCGCCCGGTTTCACGCGATTGTGACTCCGGTAATCCCGTGGATTCCTGCGCATCCGTGGCTCGCCTACGTCATCGGCGCCGCACTGCTTCTCGCCGGCTTGAGCATTCTCGTAAATGCGCAGGCCCGCGCGGGCGCGCTGCTCGTTGGCGCCATTTTCCTTGGTGTCGGATCTCATCCTGCACGTGCCGCGGATGATCGTGGTTCCGGAGAACTGGGGTTTGCGAGGCGAGGTGTGCGAGATGCTGGCGCTCTCGTCCGCCGCGTTCATCCTGGCCGGAACGTCGCCGCGCGCGGACGGCAGCGCCGGACGATGGGATCGTGCGCTGGCGAACATCGGCCGAGTCCTCTTCGGTATTGCGGTAGTGGTGTTCGGCGTGGATCACTTTCTCGCGCTCGACCTCATCGCGAGCCTTGTTCCCGCCTGGATGCCAGGGGATATCTTCCTCGCGTCTCTCACAGGCGCCGCCATGATCGTCGCGGGGGTGAGTATCTTGACGAAATGGATGGGTGAACTGGGAGCGTTCGGGCTAGGGATTCTGTTTCTGCTCTTTGTGCTGACGCTGCATGTGCCGCGGGTACTGGCGGCTCCGCGAAGTCCGGACGAGTGGTCGAGTGCCCTCATCGCTCTCGGTATGTGGGGTGCGTCGTGGATTTGCGTCTCGGTTGCCGCCCGCGGCCATCACGCGCCCGCTATCTAACAAACATTGCAGCTGGGGTGTTCCTGCGCAGCGCAGCAGGTGCGGCATTTCTGGCTGGAACCGCGGGAACTTTTGGCTGTGCCGACGTTCGGTTCCGAATACAAAGAGAGGCGACATGGCGCTAACGTTGCAAGAAATTTCTGATCGAGTCGAAATCGAGGATGTCCTATTCCGCTACTGCTACGCCGTCGACGATCGTAACTGGGACCTTTATCGCAAGATATTCACTGCGGATGCAATCATCGACGATACCGTAACCGGTGGAGTGCGAAGTGGAGTCGAAGAGCACGTCACTTATCTGACGAAGGCTCTCTCGAAGATCATCATTTCGCAGCACGCCATCTCGACTATGCTAATCGAGATCAAGGGGGACGAGGCAAGTGTACGGACGGTTGGTTCCGTGCCCATGGTTGTTGATCTTGGTGCGGGCAAGCGGCACGTGTTTTTTCAGGGATTGTGGTACCGAAACCGACTTGTGCGTACTCGAGACGGGTGGAAGATCAAGGAGCTCATCGAAGAAGGATACTGGACTCATAACTTGCCGGTCGGATTTAGCTTCTGACGTGCTGCAGCTGAACTCAAGCGCTAGGCGCCAGCAATGATGGTTTCACGTAAGCGCGGTACAGCGTCGCGGCCCCTTCGACGCGGAGATGTCATCAAGACCCATCCTCGGGATGGTTACTGGGGCTGCGCCGTGGTTCTCACCGAGCCACGGGAGGAGAACGGGCGGCGGCCTTTATGTCACATAGGGATCACGCCAATTGTGATGCTCCACGACTACAGCTGGACAGAGATCGCGAGCACCGAGCTCTCGATCCTTGAGTTCGACCGTGGAATACGCACAGCGCCTCGTACCTATCTCGCTCGGCACGAGACGTGTATCGGACTTTATACGAGCCGTCCGCATCCGCTTCTCCCGATCATTGGAAGCGTCGACCCCATTCGGGTATTCGCGAAACCTCTTACGTTCGAAGTCGGTGACGGGACGAACGGGAAGTACCCACTCCATGGTCCGATCGCACCCCATCTGGGCTCCGAAGCGATTGCCTCCTGGATGCGGGTACACGATCCAGCCCAATGGCAGGCCATAGTCGATGCAGCGCGAGAATCTTATGAGCGCACGTCGGCAACTCTTAAGGAAGAGGAACGAGAGAAGCGGAGTGCCAGACGAAAGCGAAAGGGCGGCTAAAAAATGCAACCCTCCGCTCGCCGTCTTACGGCGCGCAAGGCTCCAACGTTCGTGGCATCTAACAACGTTGCAGCAGATAACACTCTAGGACGCGGCTTCGCCGCAGCGGTGATACTGTACTTGCAGCTGAACTACCGCGTTAGGCGATCGTTTCCTCTCCAGTTCCTATGAAGCAACTGGGTTCAGACGCAATCTTGGCGATCCTGGATGACTGCTGTGATGCGTTCACGTTTCCAATGCTCGACAATGGTTACGTGTACCTCGCAGCCACGCGGTTGTCCGTCTTCCGGTCCGACAACGACTGGGCGCTCGTAATCGAAGTCTTCGGGTTCTCGCCGAGAGCAGGGCTGCCAGACACCCACATCCACACGTTCGCGAGCCACCTCCACAATCGTGACACGCCCGCCAGGTACGTGTCGGCAGAGGCATACGAGAACTACCTCCGCAATAATCCAAACAACGAGTCGCGATTCGTGTACCCAATCAGCGACGGCGACTGGCAGGATCCAGACGACCTGGAGCTGGTCGCCGAAGACGCTCGCACGGTGATTGTTCGCGGACAGCCACGGCCGATCCCATCACGACACGAATTTGCACGCTACGGCATCTCTCTCACGGATCCCTCTCGGGTTCGGGTGTTTGAGCTCAGCCGCTTTCTCGCCGGCGCCCTTCGCGATGACGTTCTGGGTACGCGAGAGGAGCGGCGGGTCAGCGTGCTGCCAGAAATGAGTCAGATCCTCCAGCTCGAGGACTGGAATCATCCCAATGTCGTTGATGACAAGTCGCGCCCAAGTGGTTCGCCGACTTTCCTCCAGTTAGCGGAGGTACTCTCGACCGGACGAACTGACAGATACGAGCCCACGTCGTCGCCGAACACTCACTGGCGGAATTGGCCAGATGGTGGCACGCTCTAGACTTGGCCTTACGTATCGCCTCAGGGGTCCGGCCGCCTGACAGGCGCTTGAAACTGCCGGCGCACGTAGAATACTGAATGACGACGCTTCTTGAGCGCGCCGCGGGTTAAACTGCGATCCGTTAGGCAGACCTTAAAGGGTATCGAGCTTGTTTCAACTGGTTCTCCAGTTCGCTGAGTGGGATTCAGCGCATTTCGACGATCTGATCGCGTTTGAAGACGAACTGATCGCCGCAGTTGGCTCGCGCGCCAGTGTGGACGGACACGGAAGCAGATGACTATCAGCGAGTGTGGCCCCAAGGGGATCGTTCGCCTTTCATCGTGAAGTAGACGGCCGGTTGACCGTTCGTTTCACCCGAGGAGACTGACATACCTGCAATGGAGAATGTGAAGCCACTCCCCTACTCAGTCGGCCAGTTCGTGCAGGACGCGGAGCATGCATTCAGATTTCTCGTCGACGACTATGGATTCCAGCACACGTCAACGAAATGGACACAGCACGAACCAGAAGAAACGGTGGCGCTGACAACCATGCACGTGACCATGACTGTTCCTATCCTTTCTTACCGGGCGTCAATGCGCGAAGTTAGCGTTACACATGATCCGCGCGGAGCCGTGGAAACTATTGTCAGGACGAGTTGGCCGGAGTTCCGGAGTTTTGGCGTGGAGGAACTTGCGCGCTTAGGGGGCGATGCGCACCCGGAGCGGTATGGCGAGGTGTATAACTCGAGCGAGCGGACAGCCGCGAGTGTTTTGGAGACACAGGCAGAGGGGCTGAAACGGTACGGAGCTAACTGGTTAAGGGCTCCCAAGAAACCGCTCTAACATGCCTAGCATGGCAATCCCGCATTCGGCCATCGCCGGGCATCTTCGCGTGCTCCTACGCGAGTTCACGGCTTTCCCTACGCTCGTGTCGATTCTGACCGGTCTCGTTCGACGTGTTAGTGAGACCGTGAGGGCGTGGCCATCGACACGAACGAATTCAGGAGAGAACAACAATGCGTTTCATGATCATGGGCAAGGCAACGAAGGAAACCGAAGCGGGCGTTCTCCCGCCGCCGGAAGCGTTCGCCGCGATGGGCGAGTACAACGAAGCGCTCGTGAAGGCTGGCATCCTGCTCGCCGCCGAGGGGCTCGCCGCGAGCTCGAAGGGTGCGCGCGTGAAGTTCAGCGGCGACAAGCGCACCGTCATCGATGGTCCGTTCACCGAGACGAAAGAACTCATTGCGGGCTTCACGATCATTCAGGCGAAGTCTCTCGAAGAAGCGGTCGAGTGGGTGAAGCGCGCTCCGAACGCTTTTACCCCGAACGGTGAGGCAGAGGTCGAGATCCGCAAGGTGATGGACCTCGAGGATTTCGGTGATGCGTTCACGCCGAACCCGGAAATCGCGAAGGTGAAGATCAAATGAGAAAGCTCAAAATCATCGAACACATCTCGCTGGACGGCGTGATCCAGCACTCCGACGATGACGGCGATTTCCCCTACAGCGACTGGACCGCGCCCTATCGAACGCCCGCTGGTCGCGACGCAATCCTCGCCGCGCAGGGCGAGGGCTTCGATCTGCTGCTTGGCCGTCGCACCTACGATCTATGGTCGGGCTTCTGGCCAAAGGCGAGCGGTCCGATGGCGGACGGCATCAATGCGGCAACAAAATTTGTCGCTACCCACCGTCCGGAAAGTCTTGAATGGGGCCCGTTCGAGGACCTTGGACCCGACATCGTCAAAGGCATTCGCCGCATCAAGTCGCAGGACGGCCCGGACCTTATTCTCTGGGGTAGCTCCACGCTGACATCGACGCTGCTCGAACATGGGCTTGCGGACGAAGTCCTGCTGGGCATCTATCCGGTCCTGTTGGGCACGGGGAAGCGCTTCTTTGCGGAGGGAACCCCGGCACATTCGTTCCAGCTCGTCAACACGCAAGCATTTCCGTCCGGCATCACTTTCAATACTTACAAGGTCGCCGGGCCTTTGAAGACCGGATAGTGCTGGCGCCCGAAAAACCCATCTCCGAGAACCCCGGCATATCTATAGTAGTGGCCCGTCGCTCGCGCGGATTCGCACGAGGTGCGGTGGTCGAGCTCACATGAAACTTTGCATCTGGCGATGGCGTTATTCCTGGTAGCGATCCGATGAGAGTTAATGCCCTAAGGTTCTTTGTTCGCGGCGACCCCGTTGAAGAGGACAATCGCTTGCGGAAAGGGGTATTGAAAGATGAAACCGCGAGCTGCAGTAGTTCTTATTCCGGCCCTGATTTTTGTTTTTCCGCAGGCAATGGCCCAATCCACCACACCGTGGAAGCCGCCGCAATCTGCGCCAAGCGCCGAGACGAGTGCCAGTGATCGAAAGCCTGGTGAGATCATCATCGAACCGGCGTCGCTGACGACGCCTACTGGTGAGACAATTCCTTTCGAGTTGGGCACGTTGTACGTACCGGAGAATCGTTCGGATCCAAAAGCCCGTATCATCGGCGTAGGATTCGCGCGCTTTCGCCCACGACATCCTACTGGTGTCCCTCCGACCTTTCACCTCGACGGTGGTCCGGGCGCCTCGTTTTTGGAAGGACTGAGGCCAGGCAACAACAAACACGCCAGGCTTGACATTGATTTGTATCGCGGCATTGGCGATGTCGTGTTCATCGATCAGCGGGGCTTCAGCGAGCGCGGGGACGTGCTGAAGTTCAAATATCGTACGCCTGCGCGTCCGCTCGATCGACCGACGAGTATCGCCCGCGAAAGCGCCGGCTATGCCGTGATGTCACGGGCTGCCGTTGATGCATTCAGTCGAAAGGGGTTCGATCTCCGCGGCTACGATGTCAAGGAATGCGCGGATGACGTCAATGACCTTCGAAAAGCTCTGGGCTATGACAAAATCATTTTGGTGGGCCAGAGCTTCGGATCACAATGGAGTTTTGCCGTCATGCGTCGTCACCCCGAAATCGTGGCGCGAGCGCTGTTGATGGGAGTCGAACCCCTCGATTTTGGTTATGACATGCCGTCGCACGTCCTGGCCGCAGTGCAGCGAATCTGGCGGGAAGCTGAAAAAGATCCACGACTGCGACCCTACTTGCCAAAGGGTGGAGTGATGGCAGCAGCAAAGGACGTCTTGCGGCGGCTCGAAACGGCGCCCGTGAACGTCAGAGTGAAGAATGAAAAGACTGGCGAGACGAAAACGATCACCCTGGGGAAGGAGGATTTCCAGAGAACCTTTGCCACAGAAAAAGGGGGCGACCAACCCGCCTTTGTTCTCTCGCTTTATTACGGACACTACAATGAATGGGCGCAAGCGGCACTCACTTTCCGGGAGGTCCGGGAAGCAGAAGAAATAATTATCGGTCCGCTGATTGATACGAGTCTCGGAGTGACTCCCGGGAGAGAGCTCTTGTTGAGGACTGATCCAGCGATTGAATTCCTGGGACAGTGGGATTCGCGTAGCTATCTCGAGACCGCCGATATCTGGCCAAGCAAGGACGTGGGTAACGAGTTCCGCAGCGAAATCGTCAGTCAGATTCCTGTGGTCTTTGTGGAAGGAGATTGGGACACTTCGACGCCAATCGAGAATACCTTGGCCGTGGCGCCGTACTTTCCCAATGGACACGTGTTGATTGTGGAGCACGGAAAACATTCCGCCCTAAAGCGGATCATCGTAGACGCACCCAAGATAACGACCGCGCTGATGGAGTTTGTGCGGACTGGCCGGACGGCCCAGTTGCCAACACGGATGACACTTCCCGTACCGAAGTTTGAAGTACCCAACTTCCCGCCCCCGAGCAAGCCGCTGCAGGTGAGCCGCGATTGAATGCTTGTCAACCTCAAACGGGATCAATCAGACATGACTCGCTTTATCGTACGTCTATCCGCACTCACGTTGCTCCTGGTCATCGCAACCAGCTTGCACCTCAGCGCGCAATCAACTGATACCATCAACCTCAGCACCATCGGTAAAGATCCCCGATGGAAGGTCGCCGGCCGCACCGTGTCGGCGGTCGATATCAAGGGGAAGCACGCGATCAGAATCAGCGAGGGCCCGGGCATGGGAGTCGTGTGGCTCGACGGATACGACTTTGCCAATGGCGTCATCGACGTCGATTTGCTCGGCCGCAGCCAGCCAGTGCAGGGCAGCTTCGTCGGCGTCGCGTTTCGCGTAGTCGATGCCCAGACGTTCGACGCCGTGTACTTCCGCCCCTTCAACTTTCGCGCGGACGACTCGACCCGCCACAGTCACGCCGTGCAATACGTTTCCCACCCGGGGTGGCCGTGGGAAAGACTCCGATCGGAGCACCCCGGCGAATACGAGAAACCCCTTGTTCCGGCGCCGGACGGGGATGAATGGTTTCACGCCCGCATCGTCGTCGCGCGACCGAAGGTGAGTGTCTTCGTCAATGGCGCCACGCAGCCGAGCCTTGTTGTCAACGAATTGAGCGATCGCACTCACGGATCGGTTGGCCTCTGGGCCGGCGAAGGCTCCGGGGGCAATTTTGCGAACCTTCGAGTCACGCGCACGCGGTAAGGCGGGCTGTAGATTCTGAGACCATGTCGACAACAAATCTTGCCCGCCTCGCGTGTCTCGTGTTGCTATCCGGATGCGTGCACTCGAACCTGAACGTGAACCGCCCCGCTGCCGCCACCGGTACCGAGCTGCTCGAACGGATGCACGACGCCTACGCCGGCAAATGGCCCCGGATAATCACGTTCGTTCAGAAGACGACCATCACTCGCCCCACCGGCGTCGTGGATACGTCGACCTGGTACGAGGCGCTCAAATCGCCGGACCGATTACGCATCGACTTCGGCGATCCGTCCAAAGGGAACGGCGCGCTCTACACCGCTGATTCACTCTATGTCGTGCGCGCCGGAAAAATCACGCGTACGCTTGGATCGGGGAATCCATTTCTTCCCTTCGTCGCCGGCGTCTACGACCAACCGATCGCTACCACGCTGCAACAGGTGGCGCCGTACCACTTCGATCTCACCCGAATTCGCGCCGATACGTGGCAGGGCCGTCCCGTCTACGTCGTCGGCGCCGCGTCGCCCGCCGATCTCGATTCGCCGCAATTCTGGATCGATCGCGATCGGCTGGTCGTCGTTCGATTTCTGGTCAAGCTCTCCCCCGCCCCCGACGCCAAGCCGAACGACATTCGACTCGAGCAATACGTGCCCGTCGGTGGCGGGTGGTTGGCGACGCACGTCGCGATCATGGACGGCGGCGTGGTGCGTCAGGCCGAGGACTACAGCGATTGGAAGGGCGACACTGCGTTG
>Ga0209488_10003058_pt1 | contig 13533 bp, 15 predicted proteins | sample Rivendell_Oct201_8_FD_188349 | JGI IMG/M metagenome (GOLD analysis project Ga0209488, IMG submission 188349) | Vadose zone soil microbial communities from the Eel River Critical Zone Observatory, Northern California, USA -... | ecosystem: Environmental > Terrestrial > Soil > Vadose zone >...
TGCAAAGCATCCCCAGCGAGCTCTACGAGGCCGCCGCGGTGGATGGCGCGAACGCATGGCGCAAGTTCTGGGCCATCACGTTGCCGCTGCTGCGCCCCGCGATCCTCCCCGCGACGGTGCTCAGCGCGATCGTGACCTTCAACACGCTCAACACCGCCTTCCTCATCACCCAGGGCGGCCCGTTTGTGAGCGCAGCGAAGCCGGGCGCCACCGAATTCGTGATGGTCTACGCGTTCCGCGAAGCCTTCCAGCTCTTCAACTTCGGCTATATCGCCGCCTTCGCGGTCGTAATTTTCGTGATGCTCTTCGGCGTCACGCTGGGCAGCCTACGGTTCAGCGGCCTCGTGAGTGAGGAGGGCAGGTGAGGGTTCTCGCGCGCTTTGGGGTGCCGGCCATGCTCTACCTCTTCCTGAGCGCGATGGTCGCCGCAAAACATAATCCCCTTCTCAAAGCCTTCCATCAGCGCCTCATTGCCGCTGGAAAGCCAAAGATGGTTGCCCTCATCGCTGTCGCCAGAAAGCTCCTCACAATCCTCAACGCCATCATCAGAGACAATCGGCCATGGCAAACCGCTTGACATCCAAGACAGTCGCTCACCCTGACCCTCTCCCCCTTGGGGGGAGAGGGAGCTGAGGGTATACAAATTTCATGAGCCCCCAAACCAGCCTTGCCGCCGTCATGACGAGCCCGCGCCAGACCGAGCTGCGCGAGCTGCCTCTGCCGGAAATCCCCAGCGATGCCGGGCTGTTGCGGGTGGTCGCCACCGGCATCTGCGGCAGCGATTGGGGCAAATATCTGAGCGAGAAATTCAGCCCCTGTATCCTGGGCCACGAGATCGTCGGCTATATCGAGAAACTCGGCGATGCGGCGCGCTATCGCTGGGGAGTGAAGGAAGGCGATTACGTCGCGCTGGAGGAGTATCTGCCCTGCGGCCATTGCGAGTTTTGCCGCACCGGCGAATACCGCTCGTGCCTGGAGACCGACCATTTCAACCCCAAAGGCGTGCGCTACGGCTCGACGCCGTTGACGGTCGCGCCCGCGCTTTATGGCGGCTTCAGCGAATATCTGTACATGCATCCACGCACCGTCCTGCACCGCCTGCCCGCGGACGTCCCGCCCCATATCGCGGCGATGGCGCTGCCCTTGGGCAATGGCTTCCAATGGGCGTTCCTCGACGGCGGCGCGGGGCCGGGAAAGACCGTGGTGATCCTGGGCCCGGGCCAGCAGGGCTGCGGCTGTGTGGTCGCGGCGAAAGTCGCCGGTGCGGACAATATCGTGGTGGTGGGGCTTGCACGCGACGCGAACCGCTTCGAGACGGCGCGCAAATTGGGCGCCACGCACACGCTCGCGATCGATGAAGAGGATGTGCGCGAGAGGATCAAGGACATCACCGGCGGCAGCATGGCCGATATCGTCATCGAGGTGACGAGCGCCGGCCCCGAGATCATCAATGGCGGGCTGTCGCTGCTGAAAAAGCGCGGCCAGATGCTGTGCACGGCATGGAAGAAGTCTGCAGTGCCGCTCGATTTGGACCGCTTGATCCGCTTCCAGGCGAGCCTGCGCGGCGTGCGCGGCCACTCTTATGACGCGGTGGAACTCGCCATCAATACCATGAAATCGAAAGACTTCCCGCTGGAACTGATCTCGACGCATGTGGTCGGCCTCAAAGACGTCGATCGCGCGCTGAAGATCGTCGGCGGGGAAGCCAACGAAAACGCCATCCACATCACAGTTGAGCCTTGGAAGAGTTGAGGAGAATATCCGTATGCTGACGGTCGAGGAGAATGAACGCCTAACGCGCATTGGGGCTGGCACGCAAGCGGGAAAATATCTGCGCCGCTATTGGTGGCCAATGTGCCTCTCGACCGAATTGCCGGAGCGCGATGGCGCGCCGCTTCGCGTGCGGCTGCTCGGCGAGGACCTGATCGCGTTCCGCGACACCGAAGGCAAAGTGGGGCTGGTCGAGGCTTATTGCCCTCACCGGCGCGCGCCTTTGTTCTTCGCGCGTAACGAGGAATGCGGGTTGCGCTGCGTCTATCATGGCTGGAAGTTCGATACGAAGGGCGACTGCGTCGACATGCCTTCCGAGCCGGCAGGCACGACGCTGCAGGCCAAGGTGAAGATCCTCGCCTACCCCACCGTGGAGAAGGGCGGCGTGGTGTGGACCTATATGGGGCCCAAGGAACTGATGCCGCCCGAGCCCGATTATGAATGGACGCGGGCGCCGGCGACCCATCGTTATGTGTCGAAAACCTTTGAGAACTGTAATTATTTGCAGGCATTGGAAGGCGGCCTCGACACCGCGCACTCGTCCTTCGCGCATTACAACAAGCTCGGTGACCGGACCAATCTGCGCCAGCACGACCGCAGCCCCCATATCGACGTGGAACGAACCGATTACGGCTATTACTACGTGTCGCAGCGCAATGTGGACGACGGCAAATATGTCCGCGTCTATCATTATGTGATGCCGGCGCAGCAATTGCGCGCCAGCGTCATCGGCTATGAAGGCGTGCGCAACAAACCGGCGCGCCTCGATGGGCATATCTGGGCGCCGATCGATGATGTCACCACATTCGTCTACAACATCATGTGCGCGCCCCATCCCGAGGACGAGCTGACGCCGGAAGCGGTCGAGACTCGCGAGAAGGCCGCCGGGCGCGGGCGCGAGGATTCCCTGCCCGGCACGTTCCGCCTCAAGCGCAACCAATCGAACGATTACATGATCGACCGGCAGATGCAGAAGACGCAGAACTTCACCGGTATCGTCGGCGTCAACACGCAGGACTTCGCGCTGCAGGAGGGGATGGGCGCGATTTGCGACCGCTCCAAGGAATTCCTCGGCACCTCCGACAAGGCCATCGTCGCGATGCGGCGGCTGCTGCTCGACGCCATCGCCGTCAATGAGAAGGGCGGAACGCCGCGCGCGGTGGATCCCAAGACCTACCGCAATGTGCGAGCCTATGATCGCGTGGTGCCGACGGGCCAGGACTGGAAGACGGTGATGGAAAAGGATCTCGTCGCGATATGGTGAGATGCTGACCCCTGAGGAAAATCAGCGGCTGACGCGGGTCTCGCGCGGCACGCCGATGGGCGAGCTGCTGCGGCGCTATTGGCAGCCGGCCTGCCTTTCCAGCGAGCTTCCCGAAAATGACGGCGCGCCGTTGCGGCTGCGCCTGTTCGGCGAGGACCTGATCGCGTTTCGCGACAGCGAAGGCAAAGTCGGCCTGGTCGATGCGTTTTGTCCGCACCGGCGCGCGCCGCTGTTCTTCGCACGCAATGAGGAATGCGGGTTGCGCTGCGTCTATCATGGCTGGAAGTTCGATCGTGCCGGCACTTGCGTCGACATGCCCTCGGAGCCCGCCGGCACCACGCTGCAGAGCAAAGTGAAGCTCCTCGCCTACCCTATCGTCGAAAAGGGCGGTGTGGTGTGGACCTATATGGGTCCGAAGGAGCTGATCCCACTCGAGCCCGATTATGAGTGGACGCGCGCGCCCGCAGGCCACCGTTTCGTGTCCAAGACCTTCGAGAACTGCAATTGGCTGCAGGCGTTGGAAGGCGGCCTCGACACATCGCACTCCTCCTTCGCGCACAACAATTTCGGCAACAACAAAGCCGAGCCGCGCCAGCGCGACCGTTCGCCGAAGATCGATGTCGAGCGCACGGATTACGGTTATTACTACGTCTCGACGCGCGACATGGGCGCGGAAGGCAAATATGTCCGCGTCTATCAATATCTGATGCCGGCGCAGCAGATGCGCGCCAACAATGTAGGCTGGTTCGGCGGCAAGAACGAAGTGCCGCGCGCCGACGGACATATCTGGGTGCCCATCGATGACACGACGACTCATGTCTACAATTTTATGTGCTCCTATGACGAGACGGTCGAACTCACGCCCGAATGGGTCGAGAGCCGCGAAACCCAAATGGGACGCGGGCAGAACGATCTCATCCCCGGCACGTTCCGGCTGAAGAAGAACCAATCCAACGACTACATGGTCGACCGGCAGATGCAGAAGACGCAGAACTTCACCGGCATCGTCGGCGTGAACACGCAGGATTTCGCACTGCAGGAAGGCATGGGGCCGATCTGCGACCGCTCGAAGGAATTCCTCGGAGCATCCGACAAGGCCGTGGTCGCCATGCGGCGGCTGATGCTGGAGGCGCTCGACATCGCGCAAAACGGCGGCGCGCTTCGCGGTCTGAATCCAGAAAGCTGCCGCGCGGTGCGCCCACATGACCGCATCGTTCCGCCGGGCCAGGACTGGCGGCAATTGTTCGAAGGGGAATTGAGGGCAAAATGGTGAGCGCCGAAAGTCATTTCGCACCGGACTCAACGCATCCTGGCCGCTCGGTCTTGGAGCTTTCCGTCGCGCTCTCCGACAATCCGCGCACAAGGCCCGTGATTGAAGGGCGCGTGAGCTTCGAAGGCCTGCGTCTGGTTCCGACGATTGTCCACCCTTCCGAAATGTTCTGGCGCCAGCTCCGCTTCGGCGATTTCGACGTGTCCGAAATGTCGATGTCGACGCTGACGATCCTCACTTCCAAGGGCAATCGCGATTGGGTCGGACTGCCGATCTATACGATGCGAAAATTCTTCCACAACGAGATCCTGGTGCGGAAGGATTCCGGCATCAAGGTTCCCGCCGACCTCAAGGGCAAACGCGCCGGTGTGCCGGAATATCAGCAGACCGCCGCCATCTGGACGCGCGGCGTGCTGCAGCACGAGTTCGGCGTGCTGGCGAAGGATATGACCTGGTGGATGGAGCGCAATGACGACAAGAGCCACGGCCATTCGTCAGGATTCAAAGCTCCACCGGGCGTCTCCATCACGCCGGTGCCGCTCAACACCAATCTTGGCGATATGCTGCTGAAAGGCGAGATCGACGCCATCGTGCATTACATCGCCAACAACAATCTGGTGGACCGCAGCCGCGTCGACGTCACGGCCGATCCGCAAATCCGTTATCTGTTCGATGACCGGGACGCGGAATCGGCGCGCTATTTCCAGAAGACCGGCATCTTTCCGATCAATCACATTGTGGTGGTGAAACGGTCGGTCTACGAACGGCACCCCTGGATCGCGCTCAATCTGTACACCGGCTTCGCCAACGCTATGGAGCAGGTGAGGAAAGACTCGCTTGCGTGGATGGCGCCCTATTACGAGATGGGCTTGGTGGACCCGAATGTGCGCCGCGTGGTGACGAAATCGCCGATGCCTTATGGGCTGAAGGCGGCGCGGCCGGTGCTCGAAACCGTCACGCAATATGTGCACGAACAGGGGCTATGCGAGCGCCGCGTCGCGCTGGAAGAGATCTTCGCGCCCAACACGCTGGACCTGTGACTTCCCGCGGAATATGCGGCAAAGCCTTGGGTTCGTTAGGGAAAACAGGGCAAATTTGGGCTATGGCGTTAGGCTTGAATTATCCGACCACTGATAGATCACGGCCTTCTTCCTTGAATAAATCCTCGAAGTGGCATACATAGGGACTGCGATGGCGTCCGTCAGATGAAGCGCAACTGTTAGACAACCCGACTCGTACTCGTTGCGCGCCTGGCTGAGACAGCCCAACTTCCCGACCTGATTGCGTCTCTCGCACGTGTGAGCATGAGCTCGCGCGGGATACCGATCGGAGGAGAATACATGACCATCGGAACAGTGAAGTTTTTCAATTCTGCCAAGGGCTTTGGTTTCATCTCGCCGGAAGGCGGCGCCAAGGACGTGTTTGTCCATGCGACGGCCGTGGAAGCCGCCGGAATGCGCAGCTTGGCCGAAGGCCAGCGCGTATCGTTCGACATTCAGCCGGACGCGCGCGGATCCAAGGCGGTCAATCTGAAGTCGGCATAATCGAGTAGCGTAAAAACGGGTGGCGGCGCACCACGCGCCGTCACCCGTTTGCCTATGCAGCATAAACTGAGGATCAAGAGATGAAAAAAGTCGTCGGCGGCAGCAGCGTCCGGGATTTGAAAGCGGCGGTGTCGGATGCCCGCGTCAAGGCCGAGCTGCTCAAGAGCCGCACGGCGGACGCAAACAAAATCTCGCACCTCAAAGCTCTGCGCCTTGCCAAAGAGGCCGAGGAGCAAATTTCCAATCCCCAGCCGGTAGCCAAGCCCGTGCGGCGCAAGGCGCCAATGGCGCGGTCCAGTTCCGGTTCGCGCTAGACCTCTCTCCAACTTACATTCTCCGTCCCGGCGAACCGTGGCGGGATCCATTCGCCAGATGGGTTCCCTTTCCCTCGCGGCCTTGCCGCTCGGCCGGGAATGACAAGTAAACGTGTGGATCCCTCCGCACCCGATAAACACAAGACACTTCTGGACAATGGTGCGGGCTGATACAGTCCGCCGCCGAATCCCAGGGAGGATAAAATGAGAAACCGCACGCTTATTCTTGCCACCGCCATGACCGCTCTGCTGCTGTCGCCGTCCACGCTGGTCCTCGGCGCCCAGGCGGTGTCGCCGGAGATTGCGGCCGCGATCGCCGATCCTGGCCGGCCACAAGCCAACAAGGACGTCGACGACAAACGGCACCCTGCCGAATTGTTGACGTTCATCGGCGCCAAGCGCGGCGACAAGATCGCCGAGCTTGTTCCGGGCGGCGGCTACGTCACGCGGCTGCTCGCCAAGGTCGTCGGCCCGACCGGTCATGTCTACGCGACCAACCTGCCGACACTGAACGAAAGATTCAAAACCGGCGTCAACCCGATCATCGCCGATCCGTCTTACGGCAATGTCTCGGTCGTGGAGCAGCCATTCGGCGCGCTGAAGTTCCCGGAAGGGATCGACATCGTGTTCACGTCGGAGAATTATCACGACTTCCAAAACATGGGCATGTTCCAGACCGACACGAGCGCGATGGACAAGGCGATATTCGCGGCCCTGAAGCCCGGCGGGCTTTATGTCATCACCGATTACGTATCCGCCGCGGGTACCGGCAAGACGCTCACGCAATCGATGCACCGGATCGATCCGGCGGTGATCAAGCAGGAAGTCACGGCAGCGGGCTTCATGCTGGAGACGGAAAGCAACGCCATGATGAATCCGAACGATGACCTCAAAGGGCATTCGGGCCAGGGCTCGTCGCAGATCATGTTGAAATTCCGCAAGCCGCGCTGACGGTTGCAAGAACAGAACGCCGCCGGTCTCGACCAGAGTCCGGCGGCTTTGTTTTCCATCAGGGAGATTCGCCGAGATGAAACATCGCATCGTGATTGGGGCCTGTGCGGCCGGATTGCTGTTCGCGTTCCAGAGCGCGGCATTTGCGGCCGCGGCGAACCCGCCTGCTTACGTGACTGCCGCCATCGCCGATCCGCACCGGCCCAAAACCGACACCAACCGCGACGCCGATCGCACGCCGGCCGTGATGCTCGGCTTTTCCGGCGTGAAGCCAGGCGACAAAGTTGCCGAACTCATCCCGGCTGGCGGCTATGCCACGCGCCTGTTAAGCGCGGCGGTCGGTCCCAACGGGCACATCTATTCGATCAATCTGGACACGCTGAACGACAACATCAAGGCGCAGATCAAGCCGGTCACCGACGATCCGGCCTATGCGAATGTCTCGGTATCCAATCAGGTGCTCGGCGAATTGAAGACGCCCGAGCCCGTCGATATGGTCTGGACCTCGCAGAATTATCACGACTTCAAGAATCCGGGCATGTTCTTCGCCGACACCGTGGCGATGGACAAGGCGATCTTCGCCGCACTCAAACCGGGTGGCCTCTACATCATTATCGATCACGTGGCTGCGGCGGGATCGGGCACGCGCGACACCGGAACGCTGCATCGCATCGATCCGGAGACCGTAAAGGCCGAAGTGCTTTCCGCGGGATTCGTGCTGGACGGAGAAAGCAAGGATTTGGCCAGCTCCAGCGATCCGCACACTGCGCGCGTGCCGGGTGCAGGAAACATCGGCGACAAGTCAGACAAGTTCTTCTTCAAATTCCGCAAGCCGCGGTAAGGGGGCGGAAACCTCGCGTTTCCTCCCCCGTTTACGGGGGAGGTCCGGCCAAAGGCCGGGGTGGGGGCACGAAGCGCACAATCCCGTCGAGCACAGAGTCCAAATTTTTATAGACGTCCTCGTTGGTCACTCTGAACACATGCCAGCCTTGCGCCCGCAGATACGCGGTGCGCCTGCGATCATGCGCGAGCTCTGCAACACTGGAATGGGTTTCGCCATCCACCTCCACGACAAGGCGCGCCGACACGCAGGCGAAATCGGCGACATAGGGTCCCACGGGATGCTGTCTCCGGAAACGTCTCCCGTGAACGACATCATGGCGCAGCCGCGACCAAAGGATGATTTCCGCATCCGTCATCTGACGCCGCAGACGTTTGGCCAAGACTTGGGATCCTTGCTCAGCCCGCCGCATCCCCATGCCCCCTCCGCCTCGCGCGAGACATCGCGCTCGGCACCTCCCCCGTAACAACAGGGGAGGAAACCATACGCCGACGCAATCTTTCCATTTATTCGTCCGACGGGAAGCCGGCGTGGCGGAGCCAATATTGCCAGGCGCGGTCATAACCCTCGCCCGGCAGGCCTTTGTTCTGGCGCGCGCGGATTTTCTCGATCTCACCCGCGGATAGGAACTTCACGGGACCAAAGGCCTGGGCCTTGAGCTGCAATTGGGCGTTGATCTCCAGATGCACGGCCGCATAGACCGCCTCGCGCAATGAGCCACCGGCGACCGTCGAACCATGGCCGCGCATCAAGACGGACGTACGTGAACCGAGCGCGCGGGCAAGGTCGCGCCCCTGCTCCATGTCGGACACCAGCATGTCGGTGTCGCCGAAATTCATCTGCGGGTCCCACACCGGCACGTCTGCACCGATGGTGGCGCAGACATGCATGATGGGACGCAGTCTCTCACCGATCACGCTGAACGGAACCACGCTGTAGCTGTGACTGTGGACAATCGCGTGAACCTCGGGCCGCGCCTCATAGATCGCGCCATGGATGAAACGCTCGATATAGGGCTTGCCGCTGCCCGCGGCCGTCGCCCCTTCATGCGTGAACTCCATGATATCGGAAGCTTCGATGAGTTCGGGCGCGCGCCCCCGCGAGAGCAGGAATTTTCCGGGATCGTCGGGATGGCGCATGCTGACATGGCCGAAGGCGTCGCAGACCTTTTCGGCCGCCAGGATACGGTTGGCGATCACCAGCTCTTCGATGGCAGTCTTGAGGCCGGCCATGGTCTCTGCTCCGGGAAATTCGTATTTTGGATTACAGGATGAAGCTTACCGCGCCAAGCGAGCCGAGCTCATGGGCATCGATGATCACGCGGCGCTCCTTGATATGCAACTCCGCGCCTTGGCGCCTGAGCACATAGCGATAGGCGCCGACATATTCGCGCACGCGCTCATAACGGCGGAAGCGGTTGCAGACGAAGTTTGCAGCCACCGTCACCAGATCGCCCTCCGTTCCGACGATGCGGACATTGGAAATGAGGCGCCGCGTGCGCGAGTGCGGATATTCGGCATGGCATTCGGGACTCATCAACCGTTTCACCCGCTCGCGGATGCGTACGATGTCGTCCGCGAGAATGAACAGAGTGGTGAGATGATCGCCGTCCGGATGATCGTTCGGCGGCACATAATAGGCCGCGTCCTCGGTCAGCATCTGCAGCCATTCCTCGAGCCGCCATTCGTCAAGCAGCGCTGCTTCGCGGTAGAGCAGATCTTCGACTTCGGCGCGGGAGACGGAGCCTGACATCAACCCGCCTCCATCATCTGATTCCAGCGCCGCCAGAAGATGCGTAAGTGATGCTCGTCGCTGTTGAGCTGATCGCCCTCGCGTCCCATGCCGCGGGACATCTCGGTCCAGCGGTCATCCTGCCAATTGGCGAGTCCCTGCTGCACCAATTCGAGCGCCTCGACGTCGTCGGGCGTGGCGAAGCCGCCGGGTCCGTAGAAGGTGAGGAACGCATCGAGCCGTCGCGCCCGCGCCGCCTGGCTTTCCTCGACGGGTCCCAATGCCCAGGCGGTGACGTGCATCTTGTTGGGCCCTTGCGGAAAGAAGGTGCGCACCGTCACGGACGAGCCGTCATTGATCACCAGATTGGGGAAGATCACCAGATTGCGGTTGGTGTCGGCGACCCGTTTGGCGCGGTCGGGGCCGAGTCGTTCCACCAGCTCGCGGCGAATCTCGTCCATTTCGGGCTTGGCGGCCTCGCCATAGATGGGAATCCAGGCCGCGACAGGACGGCCGCGGAAATTGATGTTGTCGGTGGTGAAATGCCCATTGCCGAGATCGACGGCAAGGCCGCGCGTCGGCAGCACCATGCCATCCTTGGGCGTCTCGATCTTGACGCCCGAATTGGACATGTAATTGAGCCAGGTCGAATGGGTGGTCGGCAGATGGTAGTCGTCGACACTGTTCTCGACCATCAGCTTCCAATTGGCGCCGACGTCATATTCCTGCGCGCCCGCCACGATTTCCATGCGCCCTGAAGGCGATTGATCGAGCACCAGATCGATGTAGTCGGTGGCGCGGCCGAGATAGTCGTGAAGCGCGGGCGCCTCCCCGTCCAGATTCAAAAACCAAAAATCGCGATAGGATTCGAAGCGCGCAGGTCTCTTCAGGCCGAGCGCGTTCTTGTCGAATTCGCCGCGATAGGCCTCGGCCCCGGGCACGCCGGCCAATTGCCCATCATTGCGATAGGTCCAGCCGTGATAGATGCAGCGGAAGCTGCGCCGCGAGCCCTCCGGCTCGGTGCAGACCAACGCACCGCGATGGCGGCAGGTGTTGAACAGGCAGTGGATATCGCCCTTGCCGTCGCGGCAGAAGATCACCGGCCGCCCGGCCACTCTGCGAGTGACAAAATCATTCGCCTTCTTCAGCTCCGAACTGTGACCGACATAGATCCAGCTCTTGGCGAAAATCTTGTTGCGCTCGTCTTCAAGCACGGCCGCGGATACCAGCGCTTCGCGGTCGAGCAGGAATTGCCGTTTCACCGGATCATCGACGATGTAGCTGCGCGGCATGGGGGCGCCTTTTAGGGTTGGGAGCAGCTCAGGTAAGAGCCTGGGCAGGAAAGTGTCAAGTCCTATATTATGGGATTTTTGAGGAAACTTGACCGGGAAGCGCCTTGGTCACGATGCGGGCGCAGAAACTGACGCGTTCGGCGACGGCGCGAATTTCACCATCGGCCAGCCTGGTGCGTCCAACAGTCAGACTGAGACTGCCCAGCACACCGCCGCGGTCATCGAAGAGCGGCGCTGCGATGCCGGTCACACCTCTTGTGACCTGGCTTTCGGTGAGGTCCCAGCCCCGCTGACGCATGTCTTTGAGCGCGGCCTTGACGGTATCGGGAGACCTTCCCAGGCGGCCTTCGGCGAAGGCGCGCCGGTTGGCCTCGTAAAGGCGCTGGATGCCGCGAGCCGGCAGATGTGCCAGGATGATCCGCGACGCCGCCCCTTTGAACAGCGGGAGCGCCCGTCCGCGCTCATAGGTGCTGGCAAAGCTGGCGTTTCGGCTCTCCTGATGCACACAAAGGACCCGGTCGCGATAGCGCCGGCAGAGCAGCGCGATACCCGGGACCGCCTCGACGAGCTCGGCCATCACCGGCCGGCTGGCGATGATCAGCGGATCGCTGTTGCGCATCTTGTAGTCGAGCTCGGCGATTCGCGGTCCCAAGGCATAGCCGACATCGGGGAACGAGGTGACGAGGCCTGCGTCCGAGAGATTCTTCAGATGCCGGTAGAGCGTCGAGCGGGTGAAACCCAGCCGGTCGGCCATTTCGTCGGAGGTGAGAGGCGTCGCGCTTTCCTCGATCAGATCGAGGACCCGCAGCATCCGCTCGTGACTCGATTGGCCGGCCATGGCGCATTCTGCGTGCACCGTGCCATTTCTGCAATCCCGCATTTTAGGATTTAACAGAGTGGCGCGCTGCTTTTGCGGATGCTATGGCCGTGCCATGCACGACACAGTGAAAGACGCGCATTGGCACGAACCGAAGGCGGGCGAGAACGCCGGCTTCGGCGCCTTCAAGCGGCCGAAACTGCCCTATGACCGATTCATGGAAGATGAGGGTGTGCCGGTCTATCGCGGCATCGGCGCCGCGCGCGTGCAGGACCTGCCGATGGCGCCATGGAACCGGTTGGGCGGGCGCGGCTCTTACATCCAGCTTTACGGCACCGAGGGCCTGTGGGGCATGTATGTGGTGGAGGTACCGGGCGCGGGTGCGTTGAACGTCGAGCGTCATCTTTATGAGAAGATCGTGCTGGTTTTGGAGGGCCGAGGCTCGACCGAGGTCTGGCAGGAGGGCCAGGCGAAACACCATGTCTTCGAATGGCAGAAAGGCTCACTGTTCACGATCCCGCTGAACGCGTTTCACCGCATCGTCAATGCGGGAAGTGCACCCGCGATTCTGCTGTGCGGCACCTCGGCGCCGAACGTGATGAACCTCATCGACAATCCGGAGTTCATCTTCAACTGCCCGCATGACTTTCGCGAGCGCTTCTCGGGCGCGGAAGATTTTTTCAAGCCCAAGGACGACATCGAGCCTGATCCGGTACGCGGGCTGGCCATGCGGCGCACGAATTTGATTCCCGACATCATCAACACCGAACTGCCGTTGGACAATCGCCGCTCGCCCGGTTATCGCCGCATGGAGCCAATGATGGCGGGAAACCGCTTCTATCAATTCATCGGCCAATACGAGACCGGGCGGTATTCCAAGGCGCACAAACATCATTCAACGGCGGTGCTGATCTGCCTCAAGGGACGCGGCTACACCTACACATGGCCGGAAGGTCTGGGCGCGACGCCGTGGCGCGATGGATTGGCCGACAAGGTGCTGCGTCAGGATTACGATTATGGCGGCATCGTCACCGCGGCGCCGATGAGCGGCGATTGGTTTCATCAGCATTTCGGCGTGGCCAAAGATGGATTGCGCGTGCTTGCTTGGCATGGGCCGAACAATCATCCGGCGCTGAAAGCAGGACGCCCCGGCGAGCAGATGCGCGATTATTGGGCCATCGATCTCAACAAGGGCGGCAACGCCATCCCCTATCACATGGAAGATCCGGCGCTGCGCCGGGAATATGAGGAAACGCTGGCGCGCGATGGCATGGCTTCGCGCATGGAGCCGCGATTCTACGAAGAGAGCGGCGCGTCAGCGGCCGACAAAATCGGCGGATTCTAGAATCGCCGTATGATTAACGGGGCCGCGTATCGTCGGAGATTCTTACATCCGGGCCACCAGACGCCAACGACTTACGCATGCATTCAACGTGTTAAGCGATTGGCACAATCGTTGCTTGTTAAGCTTAAACGTGGGTGATCGGGGAGGTATGGGAATCGCCAATTGGATTGCGGCTGTGACGGTCGCTCTTGTTTCTTTGGGGGGAGCAAGCTCCACCGATGCCTCTCCGATCACCACGTTGTTCAGCACCGGCGATATGGCGTTCTAGTGTCGTGGTTTCGAAGTTCGCCACATTCCGATATCGATCTCCTAGCGAACTTCGAAACCAAAACGACACTAGGAATCAACACGTTGCTAGTGTCCTTTCGATTCCGAAATTCGCTAAAAGGCGATA
>Ga0209488_10003059_pt1 | contig 13530 bp, 13 predicted proteins | sample Rivendell_Oct201_8_FD_188349 | JGI IMG/M metagenome (GOLD analysis project Ga0209488, IMG submission 188349) | Vadose zone soil microbial communities from the Eel River Critical Zone Observatory, Northern California, USA -... | ecosystem: Environmental > Terrestrial > Soil > Vadose zone >...
AACTGCCCGCTCGCTGATTCACTTCGCCATCGGCAAGGACACCATGCCGCCAGAGCTGATCCGCGCGTTCGGCATCCTCAAAAAAGCCGCGGCCCACGTCAATCAGGATCTCGGCAAACTCTCCGCCGACAAAGCTAAACTCATCGCACAAGCCGCAGACGAAGTCATTTCCGGAAAACTAAACGAGCATTTTCCTCTGCGCATCTGGCAAACCGGCAGCGGCACCCAGACCAACATGAACGTCAACGAAGTCATCGGCAATCGCGCCATTGAAATCGCCGGTGGCACAATGGGCAGCAAGCAGCCTATCCATCCCAACGATGACGTCAACATGTCGCAGTCTTCCAACGACACGTTTCCCACCGCTATGCACATCGCCGCCGCCACGGAAACCACCCGCCGCCTGATTCCCGCCGTAAAAAAACTTCGCGACGCCCTCGACGCCAAAGCCAAAGAATTCGCGGGCATCGTCAAAATCGGCCGTACCCATTTGCAGGACGCCACTCCGCTCACCGTCGAACAGGAATTTTCCGGCTGGGTCAACCTGCTCGACCGCGACCTCGCCCGCATCGCGCAAGCGCTCGATGGACTCTACGACCTCGCCATCGGCGGCACCGCTGTCGGCACCGGCCTGAACGCCCATCCCGAATTTGCCGAACGCGCCGCGCGCAAGATCAGCGAACTCAGCCGCTTGCCTTTCCGCTCGCATCCCAACAAATTCGCCAGCCTGTCCGCGCACGACGAAATCGTTTTCGCCAGCGGCGCGCTAAAAACTCTCGCAGCTTCACTCATGAAAATTGCCAACGACATTCGCTGGCTCGCTTCCGGACCGCGCTGCGGCCTGGGCGAACTCACGCTTCCAGAAAATGAGCCAGGCTCCTCCATCATGCCCGGCAAGGTAAATCCCACGCAGTGCGAAGCCATCACCATGGTCGCCGTCCAGGTGATGGGCAATGACGCCGCCATCGGCTTTGCCGGCTCGCAAGGCAACTTCGAACTCAACGTCTTCAAGCCGGTCATGATCTTCAACTATCTCCACTCCGTCGAACTGCTCGCCGATTCCTGCAACTCCTTCGTCGATCACTGCGTCCACGGCATCGAAGTCAATCGCGACATCATCGACCATTACGTCAAAGACTCCCTCATGCTGGTCACCGCCCTAGCACCCAAAATCGGCTATGACAACGCCGCCAAGGTCGCCCACACCGCCCACCGCGAACACACCAGCCTCCGCCAAGCCGCCCTGAAACTCGGCTTCCTAACCGGTGAAGAATTCGACGCGCTCGTCAAACCCCAAGACATGACCCACCCCTGAGGATGCTTCGCTCATGAGAAGTACCTTTCCGCCAAACCTTAGCGAAGTTACGACCCATGTTTACGAGACTATGGCTTGGTGCTCTCTAAAGCCGTTGACTGCTGAAACCGCTTACGCTGGGCCGTTGCTGATGCAGAAGTATCGCGACGAAAACTGGTCTTTCGCGCAGCTGCAGTCACACTGCATTCTTGGCAATCAGCTCAAATCTTTGGAGCTTAAGCCAACTGCCGACGAGGCCTTGCAACCACTCTCTTGTTGGGCGAGCGTTCCAGAGCTAGCCGAGAAGCGTTCCCAAAAACTCAAACAACTCCTGCCTGGATTTAAAACCTCAGCTCAGAAAGCCCACGTAATCGGCCGATTTGTTGCATACGCTCCAGAAGACAATTTGTCTGACGGTGCGGCGGAGGTTCTTTCACTGGGACTTTTTGATGTGGACAACGTTCCGCCTTGGGATACTTGGATTGCACTAGCTGACCGCTATGTTTTAGCTTGGGTTCCGCCACTGCTATTCGGATTTGCTCGCCGCGGTATTGAGGTGAATCCGGAAGGGTGCATCAAGTGGGCCGACGACCGTTCGCTTTCGCATCAGCAAATCGGGAAGATGGTGAGAGCCATGCTAGGCACAGAATTATGAGCGGAGCTCCACTCATTCTTCCGAAGACGACAATTGCCACCGCGATTCTCGTTGTGCTGACGTCATTCGCGGCGGGGCCGGTTGCGGCCCAGGAGACGGTGACGACGCTGAAGCCGACGCCGAAGACGGTGGCCTGGGGCTACTACGACGCGAAGGCTGCGCCGGTGTTGCGCGCCAAGTCGGGCGACACCGTGGAGATTCAGACGCTCATTACCAACAGCCCCAAGCGCCTCGAAGATGCGGGCTTGCCTCCGGACCAGGTCGAGCAATCGCTGCGCGATATCACCGATCAGGTGAAAGACAAAGGCCCCGGGGGACACATTCTCACTGGACCAATCTACATCGAAAGCGCGGAAATCGGCGATGTGCTCGAAGTGAGAATTCTCGCCATTAAATTGGCGATTCCTTATGCCTACAATGGCTTTGCGCCAGGCCGCGGATATCTGCCAGACGACTACCCTTACTCGAAAACAAAAATTATTCCGCTGGATGAAAAGCGCATGGTCGCGAAATTTGCGCCGGGCATCGAGATTCCGCTGCATCCTTTTTTCGGCAGCATGGGCGACGCGCCGCCGGAAAGCGCGGGCCGCTTCAACAGTGCTCCGCCGTGGATTATGGGCGGCAATCTCGATAACAAGGATCTCGTCGCCGGCACCACCCTGTATCTTCCCGTGCACGCCCCCGGCGCGCTATTTGAAGTTGGCGACGGCCACGCCGGACAGGGCGACGGCGAAGTGGACATTACCGCCCTCGAAACTTCGCTCATCGGCACCTTCCAATTCATCGTCCGCAAAGACCTGCACCTGAAATGGCCTCGCGCCGAAACCCCCACCCACTACATCACCATGGGCCTGAACGATGACTTGAACGCCTGCGCCACGCTCGCCGTCCGCGAAATGATCGATTTCCTCATGACCGAGAAACATCTCTCCCGCGACGACGCCTATATGCTCTCCAGCGTCGCCGCCGATCTGCACATCACCGAACTCGTCGACGGCAACAAAGGCGTCCACATGATGCTCCCCAAATCCATCTTCGTCTCCGTTCCATCCACAGCGGACAAAACCCATCCATGAACAAACAAATGTCTCTGACTCTTCTGCGTATGTTTCTTAATCTCTATGTTCTCTGCGCCGCTGCGTCCTCTGCGTTAAGTTTTTCTTCCGTCTGTTTCGGGCAAACCGGAAAGCCAGAGTGGTGCAAGAATCTCCCCCGCCCAGAATACAAATCACTCGAACAAGTACCACTCAACGACCCGTGGTTTGAAGTCTACAAAGTAGCGCCCGCCACCTTCGCCATCTACGAGCCGCATCAAGCCGAAGAAGTCATCTCCTACCTGGTCGTCGGCACCAAGCAAGCGCTGCTCTTCGACACCGGCATGGGCATCGGCAATATCAAAGCCATCGCCGCGCGCCTCACTTCTCGCCCCATCGTCGTACTCAATTCCCACACCCACGACGATCACGTCGGCGGCAACTGGCAATTCCCTTTCATCTACGGGATGGACACCGCATTTACTCGTGCAAATGCAAAAGGTTCCCACGAAGACGCACAAGCCGAAATTGCCCAGGACCAAATCTGCGGCGCGCTACCAAAAGGTTTTGATCCTGCAAAATACTCGACCAAGCCGTGGAAAATTTCGCTCTTCGTCCACAACGGCTTCAAAGTAAATCTCGGTGGCCGGACCCTAGAAATCATCTCGACGCCCGGCCACACGCCCGACGCCATCTCTCTGATCGACCGCGCCAACGGCCTGCTCTTCACAGGAGATACTTTCTATTCCGGCGAAATCTGGCTGTACCGCCCGGAAACCGATTTTGCGGCGTATCTCGCCTCGACAAAAAAACTTGCTGCGCTCGCGTCCGAAATTAAGCTGGTCCTCGGCGCGCACAATGTCCCGGCCGCGCAGCCGAGCCTTCTCGCGCAACTGGACGCTGCCATCCACGCCGTGCTTGACGGCAAAGTTGCCACGAATTCGGCCAAGGGCAATCAGGCCATCTACCAGGTCGGCGAAATTTCTTTTCGCCTACGCAATCCCTTGCCCGCGGTAAACTCAAATCCTGGGCCAAACTGATGCTCGCGGTTTTCGCAAAGTCCATGTCGTGCGCAGTATTTTTCTGCGCCGCCTCGACCAGTATTTTTCTTTACAACGCCGACGCCTGCCCCCCGCAGCAATCGCGCATCGAAGACCGCATCAACAAGCCCGAGATTCCCCACAAGAAATCTCCCAAAGTTCCCAAGCGCACCGTCTGGAATCTCGATGGTGGCGTGTTCTTCGCCACTGACGGCCATCTCGAAAACGGCTCTTGCTTTCGTCTCTCCGGAGGCGTCACCGCTCCGGATTTCTTCGATGGCTTGCGTCGGATAGACAGCGACGATGGCACCACTTATCTACTCAACAACAAACCTGTCACCGAATTCCCCGACGAACTTCTTCTAACGCTTCAGCTGCTCGACTACCCCTGCTCCCGCGATCTGAAGGACACCGCAGTCCGTCCGCCTCTTACTCCAGAAATCATCAGCGCGTTGCGCCTGCATTTTTACTGGAAGGAGGGTGTCGCCCTTCGCCCAGTCGACAGCAGCAAACGCACCAACGCCAGCGTCACCCGCCTCGCACCCTTCGCCAAGCAGGCCGAAGACGAACTCGCCCCGCGATTTCAATGGAATTACACGTTCACAATACCGAGCGCCGGTGTTCCCCTGACCAACGACCTGGTGTTGATCATCGAAAGCGAAGATCACAAAATCGCAGCCCGCACCGCCGCCCGCTTATGACGCGCGCCGCGCCAATTTGTCATTCCGAACCAGCCGATTGTTTCCGCGCAGGGTCATTCCGACCGAAGCCCACGGAGTGAGCCTGCCTGCCGCAGGCAGGGAATCTCTCTTCTCTTCTGGTCCTGTTACAACCCCTTTCGTTGCGTTACCATTTGCGTTGCGATGAAATGCGGAACTCTTTTGCTTCTGGTTCTTGTAGTCGCGCTAGGTTTAATCGCCGCGGCTGCGGTCAGCGTCCTGCACGATGGGCTCAGCTCGCGCGCCCAGCCCAGCGCTCTCGAGACCACAATCGCCCGCAGCGCGCGAAAGATGGCCGCTCCTTCCGGGGCACACAACACAAGCAACCCCGTCCCCGATTCGCCGGATGTGCAACGTGAAGCGCGTCTACACTTCGCCGATCATTGCGCCATCTGCCACGGTAACGATGGCAGCGGCAATACCATGCTTGGCGGCGGATTGTACCCCAAGCCACCCGATCTACGCGCCGAAGAAACGCAAAAACTTTCTGACGGCGATATTTTCTGGATCATCGAAAATGGCGTGCGCCTCACGGGAATGCCCGCGTTTGGTGGCGCAGGAACGGAGCATGATCACGATGTCGAAGACACGTGGAAACTCGTTCGCTTCATTCGTCATCTGCCCTCGTTGACCGCCGAGGAGAAACTCGAAATGGAAAAGTACAATCCAAAAGGTCCGGAGGATCGCAACGAAGAGCAGGAAGAAAATAATTTCTTGAACGGCGGCTCCACTAAACCGCCCACAAAATCCGACCACCGTCATCACTAACCGCGGCCCACGCCCCGAGTTCGTCATTCCGAACGAGCGAGGAGAATCTTTCTGGGACTTTTCCGACCCTGCATACCTGACTGGATGTCCTCCGCGCATTGTGCGATAAAATAATTTGAAGGAGCCAAGAACATGAAACTCCGCTTGATAGTAGTTCTACTGTCAGTCCTGCTTGCGCTGCCCGCCCTCGCTCACGGCGACAAAAAACACGTCATCGGCACCATCGAAAAAATCAGTCCGGAATCGGTAATAGTCAAAACACAAGACGGAAAATCCGTAGAAGTGAAACTCGCGCCCACCACGGTGTACGTCACCAATGACGGTAAGCCCGCTAAATTTGCTGATGTAGCTGTCGGCCAGCGAGTTGTGATTCACGCGACGCCGAAGGGTACGGAGCTAATCGCCGACGAGCTGAAATTTGTTGCGGCTGGAAATACTGCGGCTCCCGCTCGTTGATATGTAACGGCGGGTTTTGCGTTCTTTGCGTCCGGCCTGTACCGGGAAGCCCGCCGTCGGTTCTTTCTCTTGCAGCGGCCGCTCTCCGACGCGGGCGTTTAGCGAACCTTTCTTCACTCCTCTACCAGCTGACACGAATGCGTCTTGATCACCAGCCACACACGCTTGCCAGCCGCGATTTCCAGTGCACGCAACGCTCCCGGCGTCACATGCACCAAAAACATTGCGCCGGCATTGACGCGACACACCACCGTCGCCCCGCGAACTTCCACCGAATCAATCGTGCCTTCTAAAATATTTCGCGCGCTGAGCCCGGCGGGCCTCTCGATTGCCAGCAAGATATCGCCGGCACGAATTGCCACAACCACGCGATCGCCCACCCCCGCATAGCCCAGCGGTAGTTCCAACTCCGCGCCGGAACCGGTCAGCCGCGCTCGCATTATGCCGTCCGCTTCGCGCAGTTCCTGCACCGCCGCCGTCAAATAATTTTCAAAGCCAGCAACGCGCGCCAGCCGCTTAGTCCGTGGAGCATTCAGAACGGAGTGCGGCGTACCTTCGGAAACTATCCGGCCGTGGTCCAGCGCAATCACGCGCTCGCCCAAAGCATCCACTTCGTCGCGCTGGTGGGTCACGTATAAAATTGGCAGGCGGCTGGCGCGATTCCACGCGCGCAAATCATCCACCACCGATGATTTCAATTCCGCATCCAAACCTTTCAGCGGCTCGTCCAACAGCACCGCACGCGGAGAAGGTGCAAGCGCCCGTGCCAGCGCCACCCGCTGCGCTTCGCCGCCGGAGATTTCTTCCGGTTTACGGCGCGCCAGATGCGCCACGCGAAACAGCTCCAGCAAATAGAAGACGGCGGCTTTTCGTTCGGGCTCCGCCACTCCGGCCAGACCATAGCTGGCATTCTGCTCGACCGTCATATGTGGAAAGAGTGCCGGAGCCTGAAAAAGATAAGCCATGCTGCGTTCTTGCGGGGAGAGAAAAATTCCAGCGGCGGAGTCCTGCAACGCTTTTTGGCCCAGGGTAATGCGCGCATCCCGCGGCTTGAGCAAGCCAGCAATGCAGTCGAGCAACGTGGATTTTCCGGCACCCGACGCTCCAAACAAAATGGTGATGCCAGGACCAACCTGGAAATCCACATCCAATTCGAACGAAGCGTGATGGCGGAGGGGGCGTTTGAAGCGCACCCGCGCGGCTAGCGTCACGCCAGCGTTTTGCACGGGCCACGAATCACTCACCGCGCTTCACCGGCCACGGAATCCACACTCTTCGGTTGACAGCGTAAATCGTGGACAAGACGGCGAATGAAATCAGCAGCAGCGCAATCGCCATGCGGTCCGCGGCACCGTACTCCAGCGATTGCACGTGGTCGTAAATATCAATCGAAACCGTTCGCGTAATCCCCGGAATATTCCCCCCCACCATCAGGACCACACCGAATTCCCCCAGCGTGTGCGTGAAACTCAGCACTGCCGCGGTGATTATGCCGGGAACCGAGAGCGGCAGGATAATTTCTCGAAACGTGCGCCAGCGGCCCGCTCCCAGGACCGCAGCCGCATCCAGAAGCCGTCCGTCAACGCTTTCGAATGCCGCGACCAGCGGCTGCACCGCGAAGGGCAAGCTGTATAATACTGACGCCACAACCAATCCAAGAAATGTAAATGCCAGCGTGTGGCCGAACAACGCCACCCACAATTTTCCAATCGGCCCATTCGCTCCCATCGCCACCAACAGAAAGAAACCCAGCACCGTCGGCGGCAGCACCAGCGGCAGCGCCACCACGCTCTCCAGAAGAAATTTTCCGCGCCATTTGGATTGCGCCAGCCAGTAAGCGAGCGGCATTCCGATCAGCAACAAAATCGCCGCCGCACTCGCCGCCAGTCGCACCGACAACCACAAAGCCTGCATTTCTTGCGTTGCCCTCTGGGTTTTGCGTCTTCCCGAATATTTATTGCGCCTGCGGCCTTTGAAATCCGCATTTCGCCAGTATTTCGCGCCCCGGCCCCTGTGTCGCAAACTTAACGAATTCCTGTGCAGCGGATTTTTCCTTCGCAGATTTCAATACCACCACGGTTTGCTCAATCGGCGGATACAGTTCCGCGGGGATTATCCAGCGCTTGCCCCCTTGCAACGCCGGTGACAGCGCCAGCGAGTGCGCGATGATCCCGGCTTGCGCGTTTCCGGATTGCACAAATTGCGCCGCTTGCGAAATATTTTCTCCGAGCACCAGCTTGGCTTTGACCGCGTCGTAGATTCCGGCGTTTTGTAATGCCGTAACCGCCGCTCGCCCGTAAGGCGCGTGCGCTGGGTTCGCTATCGCTATTCTCTTTACCGCCGGATCCAGCAAGCATTTCCATCCGGCAAGCTCTGGATTGCAACTGGCATCCGCTGCAATCCACAACACAATTTTGCCGATGGCATAAATTACCGCACTGTGCGGCTCCGCAAGTCCAGATTCCTCAAGCTTTTGCGGGAATTCGCTATCCGCGGAAAAAAAAATGTCCAGCGGCGCCCCGTTCTGAATCTGCGCATAGAAATTTCCGCTCGAGCCGTATAAAACTTCAACGCTGGTTCCGGCCTGCTTTTCGAAGGCTTGGGCAATTTCTGGCATCGCACTCTGCAAATCCGCCGCTGCTGCCACTCGAACTGTTTTCTTCTGCGCGAAGTTCACCTGCGGCAAACAGCTCGCCGCAACTATCGCCAGCAACGTTTTGCCGAATATTTTCTTGAGCGCCATTTTATCCGTGACTTGCGCTGTCTGGTCACACGCGCAGAATCATTACTTCGGTGGACTTGATCAACGCCGCTGCCCGCTCGCCCGGCTTCAAGCGCATTTCCTTCGCGGCGTCCGCGGTAATTATGGAGGTGATGTGCTGTTCGCCGATGGCCAGCGTTACTTGCGCCAGAATTCCGCTGTACTTGATGGCCACTACCCGGCCGATGAGTTGGTTGCGTCCGCTGATCTTGCGGAATTGCCCTCGCCGTAAACCGATGTCTCCGCGCTCCAGTTTTTTCGGGATCAGGCGGTCGATTTCGCTTTCCGGCACGCGATGATGCCCGCCCGGTGTCTTCGCGGTCTTGATTTTTCCGCGATAAATCCACTGCTTCAATGTCGGATAACTGACGCCCAGAATATTCGCTGCTTCGCGTGGGGCTAGCAATCGTTGCACAGTGCGACCTCTTCTCTACACACTATATCCAACGTGCAAACGATATATCAATACGATTCTATACGTTTCTCCACCACTGCCAGGTACTTGAGTTGGCGCTCAGTGAAGCCCTTACGATTCTCAGTTGCGCAGCGGTTTGCCGGTCTTCAAAGTATGCGCAATGCGCTCTTGGGTTTTCTTTTCCCCACACAACGAAACGAATGCCTCGCGCTCAAGATCCAGTACGTATTGCTCGCTAACCATCTGCGGCGAAGTCAGCGGTCCTCCGGCAAGAATATTGGCGAGTTTTCGCGCCACCACCGCATCGTATTCTGAAGCGTAGGCGCCACGGACCAGCATGTGAATCGCCAGCTTCGCGCCGGAAAGAAATTGTTCCCCCAGCACTTTGATCTGCGTGCTTTGTGCACCCTCTTGCCAGCTCGCCGCGAGCGGCTGCCATCCGGATCGCGCCAATCCCAGCGCAGTTTCCTTGGCATCGGCGACCAAACGCTGCGTATTCATCGAGTAGTGATCCTCGCGCCGGAAATATCCCAGCTCGCGGCATTCTTCCGCGCTGGTTCCCACTTTTGCCATCGCCACATTTTCAAATACCGGCTTCAGCGCGTGAAACAGGTCCAGATCTTCTCCACCCGCCGCGTGTTCGTTCGCGCGGATCAGCATTTCCTTCGTTCCACCGCCGCCAGGAATCAATCCCACGCCCGTCTCGACCAGTCCGACGTAAGCCTCCGCAGCGGAATGAATTCTTGCTGCATGCAAACTGATTTCGCAGCCGCCGCCCAGCGCCAGGCCCTGCGGCGCCGCTACCACTGGCTTTTTTGCGTACTTGATCGCCAGATTCACGTTCTGAAATTGCTTCACCGCCATATGCAGCTCGTCCCACTCCTGTTCTTGCGCCCCCACCAACACCAGCATTAAATTCGCGCCGACCGAAAAATTCACCGCCTGATTGGCGATGACCATGGCATCAAAATCAGTCTCCAGCCGCTTCAGCCCCTTGTGAATCATGGTGATCAAGTCCGCGCCAATGGCATTCATCTTGGCGTGAAATTCGCAGCACACTACCCCATCGCCCAAATCGACGAGGCTCGCCCCGGAATTTCTTTCGACTTCGCGCCCTGCATCCTTCAAGGTCTTAAGAATAATAATTCCAGCAGGTTCTTGGACCGTCTTGACGCCCGCTGGACTCAGATCAAAAACAGTTGTAGTCCCCTTCTCCGATTCATAAAAACTCTTGCGGCCGCTCGACAGAACTTTTTCGACCAGCGCAGGCAGCTCTCGCGCTTCTTTCCTCACCTGCGCGGCAAACGCTTCAAGGCCAAGTGTGTCCATCAATTCGAACGGGCCAAGTTCCCAGCCGAATCCCCAGCGCATCGCGCGGTCCACGTCTACAATGCTGTGGGATATTTCCGGCACGCGGCGCGCCGCATACAAACATGTTTCCGACAGCGCTCCCCACAAAAATTGTTGCGCCTTGTCGCCCTTCTGCCCATCCAGAATCGGGCCCACCAGAGCGCGCAACCGCTGCCTGGTGTCATCGATGGTCCTGCCGGCTTCAAGCGACGCAAATCGCGCTTTCTGCCGCGCGCGATATTCCATCGTGCGCACGTCCAGCGTGAGAATTTCTTTTTCTCCGTTACCTTTTACTTTCTTATAAAATCCCTGAGCAGTTTTGTCCCCCAGCCAGCCACGCCGCGCCATTTCTTCCACCAGTACCGGTACTTTGTAGCGTTCGCGCGACTCATCATCAGGCGCGGTTTCGTAAATGTTTTTCACTACATGAACCAGCACATCCAAGCCAACAATATCCGCCGTTCGAAACGTCGCCGATTTCGGCCAGCCCACCGCCGGCCCGGTACACGCATCCACTTCTTCCACCGTCATGCCCAGTTCGCCCATCAGTCGTAACGCATTCAGCATGGAAAATGTGCCGATACGATTGGCGATGAAATTCGGCGTGTCATTCGCAACTACCACTCCCTTGCCCAACCTGCGATCGCAAAAATCCGTCAGTGTTTCCACTACCGCCGCAGCGGTCTTCGGCCCGGGAATAATTTCCACCAGCTTCAAATATCGCGGCGGATTAAAAAAGTGCGTTCCGGCCCAGTGTTGCTGAAATTCTTCCGGCAATCCCCTTGCGATCATATGCACCGGAAGGCCCGAGGTGTTGGTGGTGACAATGGCTCCCGGTTTTCGAAATTGCGCCACCCGTGTCAACAAGTCGCGCTTGATCTCCAGATTCTCCGCCACCACTTCGATAATCCAATCGGCTTCGGCGCAGCGTGCCAAGTCATCGTCAAAATTTCCAATCGATATTCTTTCGGCCAATGCAGCGCTAAAGAACGCGGCCGGTCGCGATTTCCTCGCCGCTTCAATCCCGTTGCGGGCAAAACGGTTGCGTTCCGACGGCGGCGCTCCCGGCTTCCAATCCGGCGGCACCAAATCCAGCAGCCCGCACGGCAACCCGGCATTGGCAAAGTGCGCGGCAATTCGCGCCCCCATCGTGCCGGCGCCCAATACCACTGCTTTTTGTATGGAAATCTTCATTCGAACGCTTTCGGCTACGAATTGGACCGCGACCGCGATGCTCGGACGCAGGGTTTGTATTTACAAACCCTGCGGTCAAGAGGTTACAAAACCGGCAACGCGCGGTCAAACCTTACCAATGCCGCCGTTCACAGCTTAAAATAGAATCAGCATGTTGGATCGCAAAGTAAGCGAGGCTCTGGAGTGGCTGCGCATCGCGAAAGATAAATTTCGCGAATTCGCTTCTGGCAATGACTCCGAGCGCACTGCCCGTCCGAAAGTTGGTTTGGCACTAGCCGGAGGCTTTGCGCGCGGCATTGCGCACATCGGCGTACTGCGCGCGTTTCGCGATGCGGGCATTCCGATTGATTGCGTAGCCGGCACCAGCGTGGGCGCGCTGATCGGCGCCGGTTTCTGCTCGGGACTTTCACTGGAAAAAATGCAGGAGATCGGGCAATCCACAACCTTCGCGGATTTTGGCCGCTGGACTCCTTCGTGGCTGGGCCTTGCCACCAACCAGCGCATGGAAAAATACCTCGCTCGCATGACGCCCGCAACGACGTTCGCCGAGTTGAAAATTCCTCTCGCCATAAGCGCCACGGACATCAATGCCGGCGTCACGATTTATTATTTGAATGGCGCGCTTGCCCCGCCGCTGCGCGCCTCCTGCGCTTATCCCGGACTTTTCGTGCCCATTCAATACGAGGGCCGCACACTTGTGGACGGCTTTCTCACCGCTCCCGTTCCCGTCGAAGGCGCACTCATCCAGGGCGCCGATATCGTCATCGCGGTGTATCTCGAAGCTGGCGGCATTGAAAATCCCCGCACCGCCGTGGACATTATCAGCCGCTCTTTCAACATCATTCAGAAACATACCGACGTCACCTGGCGGCAGCAAGCCAATGTAATCATCGAGCCTGACGTTGCTTCTTTTGCCTGGGATGATTTTACCAAGACGCCGGAATTGGTCGCCGCTGGAGAAGCCGCCGCCATGAACGCACTACCGGAAATCGTCGCGTTCTTGCGCCGCAAGAAAAAAGATTCCGCAGCTTAATCACCCGGCGCCGCGACATCGGGATTTTTCTTGGCAACATGCGTTTCGACCAGCACCGGCCGACCTTCTCCCTTGCCGCGTTGCGTGAGCCATGCCGCCAGGCCGTCGCCGAACCGCTGCGGCGTAAGGCGAAAGCTCGCTTCCACTTGGCCATCACCGACAGGCAGCGTGTCGTCAAACTCCGCTGCGTTGGTGAAATTGCGCATGCAGAATTGATCCAGCCAGTCCATCGGACACGCGCGCCGCTCTCCGCGAATCACCACGTCCACCAGAAACTTTTGCGCGTACATGGCATCAGTCTATCATTCGTGCGCACCGGCCAGCGCTTGGCACATCTCCGCTTGCTTTCCAGAAGCACGAGCAAGCGTCTAAAGTTGTTAAGATAGTTCAGGGAGTATTTCCTGTGAGAATTCGGCTCGCGTCACCCTTCTTTCTGGTTGCATTTGTTGCGATCATCGCTTCTCCATTGTGCCGTGCGCAAGCTGCAAATTCGCCAGTGCTGCAAATCGAGGCTTGGCGGAAGGCTGTCTTGGCTGGAGAATCCGGCGCGCTAGCCGCGATGTACTCTGACTCTGCAAAGATTATTGCTCCCGGCAAGGCGCCTTCGAATCTTAAGAGCGAGCTTAGCTACTGGAACTCCTGGAAAGGCCGCGGCCTCAAAAGTCTTTCCGTCGAAGTGCAATCACAATCGGAACCTCAGCCTGGCTATCACGTGTTTCTGGTGCAGCTAACTCTTAGCGTGGCGGAAAATGGCGGCACAAAAAAATACTATGTGACCGTCGGTCAGGGCTATATCGGGCAGGGCGCCATA
>Ga0209488_10003060_pt1 | contig 13517 bp, 15 predicted proteins | sample Rivendell_Oct201_8_FD_188349 | JGI IMG/M metagenome (GOLD analysis project Ga0209488, IMG submission 188349) | Vadose zone soil microbial communities from the Eel River Critical Zone Observatory, Northern California, USA -... | ecosystem: Environmental > Terrestrial > Soil > Vadose zone >...
GCTGAGTTTGGGAATCACGGTATCCGGAGCCTTTTCCGTGCCAAAGTGCGCGAGCAGCAAAAGGATCCGGGCCAGACGCTTTTCACTGGAATTGAAAAGCTGATCCACCAGGTCTTCCTGCACACGGGCATTACGGGCCAGCAGATGGGCAACGAAGATATCAGAGAAAGCGTGTTCCTGGTGCAGGGCGCGTATCATCTCTTTCCTGTCAATCTTAAGGAGAGCGCACGGCGTGATGGCGTAGGCGCTGGCCACGCGAACAGGCTGGGCCAGGGCGATGCACTCCTCGCCGCAGAAGTCACCCGGAGCCAGTAATGCGACCGTGGCTTCTTTGCCTGTCCGGGCAATCACGCTGAGCCTGATTCGCCCGCTCTGGATGTAAAAAATGTCCTCAGCAGGATCGCCCTGGGAAAAAGCCAGCTCTTTGTTGGCGAGATGAACAATCGTTCTGCCCAGACCGCTGGTGGCTAGAAAGGCCGCGGGATCAAACTGGCGCATTTTTTTCAGGGGGATGTTGATGCGAATGGCCCTCGTTCCTCTTGAAGTGGTTTTGTTGCTCAGCATAGACACCTGCCGCAAGAGGCCACGCCGCGCGTTAACCGGATTCGCGCCGGCTCCATCGCACCACGATATAGACTCTCTTCTTTTATGAAATTAGCAGGTTGTGAAGCGTACGGGGAAACGCGTTTGGCCTGCGTGGAAGTCTTTGTTTACGGCCCTGCGCGAGCTTTCTCCGGCGCCATGAGTAAGGGGCAATTGCGCCCATTACAGGCGTAGAAAAAAATTGGGGGGGGGTAATTCTGCGCTAGAAATTTGTGAGTTGCAATTCCGATGTCGGAGGTTTAGGATTCAGTTAGTTTACGATTACGTTAGGTTAACGCCACGCAACCGAGCAAGGGGGAGTAAATGGCCAGCAATGGGAAGAAAGCGGGAAACCACGGAAGCAACGGGCACAGCAACAATGGCGAGGCGGTGCGACCGCCCCATTTTGGCAGCAAGCTGATCTCGACTATTCCACACGGCAGGAAAGGGAAACACAACCTGATTGTTTCAATGATTCTGGACGACCTGGAAGCGCTGGAACCGGAAAGGGCGGTGCTGATTCCGTTGGCAGGGCTGGAAGGGGAAAAGATGGAAAACGTGCGCTCGGCGCTCAATCGGGCCACCCGGCAAAGAAAGATGCCGGTGACCACGGCCACCGACGAAAAGTATTTTTACGTCTGGCGCACCGAGTCGAAGAAGGTCCAGACTCCGGCCCAATAGAGGCTGGCGTCGCAGACCAACCAAATGCACTCAAATCGTAGCACTGGCCTCCGTGAATACGTAACAGCCACGGACGATCGAGACGTAACACTCCAGGTACTCTGCCGGGCAACCAATCCGATTCTTAGTGTATCTTAATGCGGAGCAGCTCTCATCCCCAGCGCTGGCTTTTTAAGGACGCTCCACTTGGTCGCTGCAAAGTTAGCTCCAGAACCGCCGAACACGCGACTCTCGGTTGGCGATTACATCGCCGACATCCTGCTGGACGCTCGTCCAAACGGAACCATTTATCACTGGATTGTGCAGCGTATCGGCTCTGCCGCCATCATTCAATGGGGCCAGGAATATACGTTTGAAGATGCCTATTCGGCCGTCACTTCCTATTTAGAGAATTTGAGCCGTCCCAATAAGGAAAAAGCCTAGCCTGCGATTTCCTGTTCGTCATCGAGCACAGGAAGTTCATACAAGCGGATTGGCGATGAAAGCCCCCGCGCGCCGTCGGGCTCCGTATTCCCAGCTCGAACCAATTCAAACGTCACGGCATTCTGGCATTTGGCGCACCTGGGAAATTGCTGGTCTCTGAAGAGAGTAACTTCATGCGGCAGGCGATGCTTCTTGTGTCGTACCCTGTAAATCCCGCTCTGGGAGACCATTTCATCCGTGCGAAAGATGGGGCGTTTCACCATTTTGCCTGGACCGGATTTTACCAGATGCAATGACGAACCCTTGGCCGGCATTTCACGTTCCTCTTCCACTATTGTGATGCAAGCGGCTTGAGCAACGGCAGTCATAATTCCCGAGTCTCTGCTTTTAGAAATTGCATCGAAAGCAATATGGCATCTGGCTACTCATCCTCAATCCGTAAGACGAGTCCTCATTCTGTAAAGCTGATCGAGTCGTATTGCATGGCCTGTGGCCTGCTGATTGCCGCCAGTCCCAGACGGCGAATCCTGACCGTCATGGAGAAACTGCACGAATGTCCTGTTTATTTCCGTTATGAGCAGCGGCTGAAGCGTGCCAGTTGAGTCTGGCGATGCGTTTGTAGTGACGTTCGGTTGCCGTCCGTTTCAATTACTCAAGTCACTTAAACAAGGTAGAACGTGGCTGAAACCGACATCATGGAGCGCTATAGTGATTGGGCAACGAGGTACTTCCGGCCATGCACGACTCTCCGCACGCTTCTTCGCAATTCACCTTGAAACATGGCGAAAGAATCACTGACTGCTCTCCGCTCTGGACTTCTGGCTCAGATCGAATCCTGGAGGAAATTGCGAGCTGCAATCATTGTCTCCGGCCCACGTATCGGGTCATCGTTGTGACCTCAGCAGCGGGGTTGGAACGGCGAGCCTCACTATGCGTCCAGCACTTCGTCCATGCTGCCAGGACGTTTCTGGAATTGCGGCCCAATACAATTTCCGTTGGCCGTAGTTAGAACTGGCGATGTTCGATGCCGGAAGGCCGTGGGCTTATCGGATTCGATAAAAAATTACTCCACCGCAAAAACAAAACCCGGCGCTTTCTGCGCCGGGTCTGAGCACAAACTTGCTGTTACTTTTGTGGGTTCGATGTCCCTGAATTATTTTTCGGGGCGATCGGCGTCAATTGCGCATCGGTGGCCAGTTTGTAGCTGAGCTGCGTTTCTGCCGGCAGATCCTGTTTCTTGCCCGTCAGGACCTGTGTGCCCGCGCCGGCGCCGCCGCCGAGCACCGCTCCAATAGCTGCGCCTTTGCCGCCGCCCATCAGTGCGCCGAGCAATGCGCCTACTGCCGCGCCGCCGCCCACGTACATTCCGGTACGCTTGTTCGCACCCAGTCCGCCGGGCGTGCTGCTGCCCGAACCAGCCGCCTGGATCAGGTACGGAGTTCCGTTGACGGTTACGGAACGCAGGTCAAGGTTGGTGTCTTTGCCGTCATTGGACGGGACCGCAATCAGCCGAGCGCGCGATCCCCGAGGGATCAGCACGTGGCCGGAGCTGTCTTTTACGTCCTCACTCACACTGGCGCTGTAACGTGAGTCAGCCGCTGGTTTCGCGGGGATGGAGGTGTCTGTTCTTACTTTGATCTCGGTGCCCGAAGGCAGATTCTGTTGTGCGTTGGCGCTGAACGCGGTCAGCCCTGCAAATAACGTGGCGAAAAGTATGCGTTTCATCATGGTGAGCCTTCCTGTAGCCTCTCACAAAAGAGATGCTGCCTCTGAACCGCGAGTTGCGCCCCTCAGCCCCAGCAGAGCTGGAATAACAGAGCTGCACGCCAGAGCTGCGGCTTTCCTGCGCTGCCTGATACTCTAAAATTCAGGAGCACGTTGGAGTTGAATGAGTCGAATACTATTTAACTGCCGTGGAGGACACCTTGCGCTGCCCGACAAGGGAGCAGCTCTGGTGAGTCGCGAAGATGGCGGCAACCTGCTGGTAATCCCGCCGCGGGATGTCTGGGAGCGAAGTGAGCTCACCCCCGACGAACTCACGCATTGGTCATTCCTGGTCGCGGCCGCCGGGCAGGCCATGTTGCGTACCCTGCCGCAGCTTGACGGCGGATGTCTCAACTACTTTGAGGCCGGCAACTGGGCGCTGAACTTCGCGGCCGAGCCTCGTGGCCTCAAAACTGGGCCTGACCATCGCCGGGTTCATTTACATCTTTTGGGCCGCAGCCGCAATGCCGCCGATCCTTCATGGCAATGGGGCGAGGCCCCGAAGTTTCCCGACTATGCCGACCGTAAAGTCTGGGCTTCAAAACATGAACTTCTAAGCGCCGCCGAATGCCGTTCGATCGTTACGGAAGTTGAGAGAGTTCTACGCGAGCGGTATGGTTTCACGCCGGAGCAGATCTCGCCGTGGGAGACATGTAGCGGCTGCGAATATCCCATGGTCGTTTCTGCGAAACAGTCAGGCGGCCGCTGCTCCGAATGCGGCGACCAGTCTTTCGGTGTGTGTTATCTCGAATAGTAAAGTTCGAATTCATGCGCCGGGTCTGATCCGCTTTGATCGGCGGTAAGATTTACAATTTTCATCCATGCGCAAAATCATCCTTGGTCTCGGCATCAGCATCGACGGCTACATCGCCCGCCGGGATGGCACATTCGACTTCCTGTTTATGCCCAAAGACTTCTCCATGGCGGAATTCTTCGCATCCATCGATACCGGAATCATGGGCCGCAAGACCTATGACGTTTCCCAAGCCGTGGGCGAAGGCGGTTTCGGGCCAAAGATCAAGACTTATGTTCTTTCCCGCACGCTGCCGCCGGGCGAGCGCGAAGGCAAGACCTTTGTAAACCTGTCGCCAGAGGCGCTGGTGGAAGAAATCCGTCAGCGCAAAGGCAAGGACATATGGCTGATGGGCGGCGGTGAAATTGCGCGCGACTTCCTGAAAGCCGACCTGGTCGATGAACTTCATCTCGGCGTGGTGCCGGTGCTGCTCGGTGAAGGACTGCCGCTTTTTCCCAGCGGCTTTCCTCAGCGCAATTTTGAGTTGATAGAAAACAAATCTTTTTCCCGAGGACTGATCTCGCTCAAGTACAAGCGTGTTCGCGGCAAGAGGAAGAAATCGCTATGACCAATCGACCGGGCCTCACGGCCACGCCTGACGGTGACTTTGCACCCGCGCTCAACGCATCGGCTAGCGGCTGGAACCAAGCCATGGGGATTCACTTCGTCTCTGCCACCTCCGATGAAGTTGTCGCGGAAATGGAGATCGCCGCCCACCACCATCAGCCCTACGGAATCGTCCATGGTGGGGTGCATTCCGGCTTGATTGAAGCGGTTGCCTCCGTGGGCGCCGCTTTGGCTGCTCTGCCGCGCGGCCAGTCCGTGGTTGGCTTGGAAAACCACTCGTCGTTCCTGAATGCGGTGCGGGAAGGGAAGCTGCGCGCCACCGCCCGGCCGTTGATGCGCAGCCGCACGCAGGTCTGGGAAGCCACCGTCACTGACGCTGAGGGCCGCTCTATCGCAACCGGACGCGTCCGTTTCCTCGCGCTCGAAGCCGGAGCTTCACTGGCCGGTGAGACCGTCAAAGTCAAAGAGTCTTCAAAGTCTTAATTTAGCTACCGCTTCGGCGGTACCAGCGCCCACGTTTCCAGTTGTCCGATCTGTCGCATCAGCTGGATCTGCGCACGATCCAGTTCGAAGCTGGAGTTCAGATATGCGGTGTAACGCTCGTGCTCGGCCACGCGAGCATTCTCTTCATCTTTCAACGTGGCGGCGCCGCTCTCGATCTTCGCATGCGTCGATTCAATATCGGATTGTGCTAACTGGTGTTCCAGTTGCGCCACTTCGCGCGCAGCCGCCAGTTGCTCGACTGACCTCTGTAGCTTGAGCGTGTCCGTGCTCACTTGTTCCTTCACGCCCTGCGCTTCTTTGCGTGACTTCGCCGCATCTGCTTTGGCCGCTTCCGCCGCGGCCCGCTGCACCGGATTGAAAAAAGGGAAGCGGATGGCCACTCCGGCAGTTATGTTATTCCGTTGAAACTTTTGAAAAAACTGGTCGTAATTGTTAAAGCGTGCCAGCACGGCATACTGTCCCACAAAATCCACTGACGGATAAAGCTGTTTGCGCTCCCCGCGCGCTCGAAACTCTTTTGCCTGCGCGGCTGCGTCCGCGACTTTCACCACGGGATTGTTTTTCAATGCTTCGCCCGGCAGGTCCTGGTCCTGCGTGACTGGCGGCATCTCCGGGATCGTTTCTGTTGAGGTCCTGATTGCGGACACTGGAAGACCCGTCAACTGGGACAGGCGTAAGCGCAGTTGGTCGGCTGCAGTCTGCGTCTGTGCGATGTCCAGACGCGTTCTGGCGCCCGCGAGTTTGGCGCGCGTGCCTTCCACCTGGCTATCCAGGCCGGCCTGTATGCGCTGCGCCACGATGTCCTGAAACTTTTGCGCCGACTGTTGCTGCTCTCTTTGAATGGTGAGCGACGAGTCCAGCAGATCAAGCTGCACGTAATCCACCGCAGTCTCCATCATCACGTCATTGCGACGGTCAGCATTCTGAGCCGTCGTCACATCCACGTCACTCTTCGCGGCTTTCACGTAATTGCGTTGCGCCAGGTTGATGAGGTCTCCCTGGAAATTCACGTTGAAAATCGAGGGCGCTGCCCCTTCCAGACTGAGTGGGAAGCCGTACGATGCCCCCAGTCCAGAGCCCAGCACCATCTGCGGCAGAAATGCGCTATGCGTTTGAGTGACCACCGCCCGGGCCCTTCGCAGGTCAGCCTGTGAGAGGCCGGTAGTGGCGCTGTTCTTCAGTGCCAGTTCGATGGCGGTGCGGAATGCCAGCGGTTTGTCCTTGCCGGAAGAGGTATCTTGCGCGAGCAGAGTTAGCGGAAGGGCCACGACCCAGGCTGCAACCAGGACGACACGGGCATGCAATTTCATTTTTTCACCTGCGCGAATTTGTTCGGATGGTGTGGAAAGACGTGATTCTATCGGGAAACGCGCGCCAGCGCATCCTGCGCCGGGCGGTACTCTGAGGCCATATTCAGCGCGGTCTGGAACTCGGCCACGGCTTCTTTCTTTTTACCTTGTTTTTCCAGCAGGACTCCCAGCAGATAGTGGGCCCGAAATGCCGGGCCGTCCTCCGACGGGTCGTCCTGGGAAACATAGTGGCGCAGGATTTGTGCCGCTCCGGCAAAGTTGCGGCCCGAATGCAGCAGGAGCGCGGCTGAGTCGAACTCGCTCGCTTCGCCCGCGCGCGCAACGGCCACCGAATGGCGGATGGCGTCTTCCATTTCAGAGAGCCGTCCGGTACGCCGGTAAAAATGTGCCAGCTCCACCCAGTAATGCGAAGGTTGGCTGCTGGCCGCAATCGCTTTTTTGTATTCTGCTTCCGCGCCGGTGTTGCCCTGCTTTTCCTCTACGCGCGCATAGATATAACTGGCCAGCGCGCGATCATGCCGCGCAATGTAGTCGGCTTGCTGTTTAGCTTTGCTCTTGTCCCCGCCGAGAAAGCCCGGAGCTTCCAGGTAAAATTCGCTGAGGTCGGAGCGGGCCGGCAGGTTGTCGGCGTCCAGCGCCACGGCGCGTTCAAACTCGGTTTTCACCTTGCGCGCCAGCCCAAAAGCGCTGAATGGATTGGCATCTTCCGCTTTTCTGCCCATCGCGCGCCCCAGCCACAAATGGTAGGAACTGTTTTGCGGATCGAGCGCAAGCGCCTTCTCCGCCATGCGGACAGAGTTGTCCCAAAGCTCAAGCTGGAAGTAAACGCGGGAAAGCAAGTTGTAAGCGTGCGCGTCTTTGGGAGCATGCGCAATGGCGATGTTCAGCGCATGGATCGCCTGGTCGGCTTTGCCTGCCTTGAGCAGAGCGGCCGGGTCAGTGTCCGCGCCGGCTGCCGGACCAAACACTAATACAAACAGAGCCGCCAACCGGAACAGGGTCCTCAACGCTCAACCACCTTTATGTCCATGCCGTTGCGCAAAGGCTGCGCATTGATGGCGCCCAGCGCGATTACGGCGCCTTCCGGGATCCCTTTCAGCACTTCTACCCGCGTCAGGCTGGAGAGGCCTGTCTGCACTTCCTGCGCCAGAATCTTTTCGTCTTCGATTTTGTACACGTAGCGCTTGCCATCCACATCATGCACCGCCTCGCGCGATACGGTAAGCGCGTTGTCATGCCGCGCGGAAATAATGCTCACATTTACGTTCACGTTCGGCAGCAGCTTGCGGTCGGAATTATCGATCTCAGAAGTAATTTCGCCTACCGTGCGCGTTCCCACCATGGTCACAGAAGTCGGGATGCGGGTAAGCGATCCTTCCCAGGTACGGCCGGGGATTGCGTCCCACTTGATTTCCACCTTTTGGCCCTTGGCCAGCCGTCCGATCTCCGGTTCGTCCACAAATGCGCGCACCCTGACTTTTTCCAGGTTCGCCACCTGCACCAGCAACTCTCCGCCGTTCACATACGATCCGGGCTTTACCGGGAGCTGATAGACCGTTCCCGCGAATGGCGCTGTCACATTGGAATGATGCAGCAATTCCTGCGCGGCAGTGTATGCGGCGCGAGCTTCTGCGGCGGACGCCTCCACCTTGGCCACCTCGGGCGAAGAGAAACGGCCATTCACCTTGGCTTGCAGCAACTGGACGTCGGCATCCGCTTTCTTCTGCCGGTTTTGCGCTGCTTCCACCTCTGCCGGCGACGCAGCACCATTCTGCCGCAATTTCTGGATGGCTTGCAGGTTACGTTGAGCGTCGTCGCGCTCTGCCTGCGCCTTGGTGAGATCAGCGCGGCTTGTCAGAAGCTCTTCCTGCGTCCCGCCGGCTTTGATACCGCTGAGTGCGGCTTCCGCCGATCGCAACTGCGCCAGCGCGCGTGCTGCCTGCGACCGGGCTTCAGCGTCATCCAGTTTGACCAGCAGCTGACCCACCTTCACATGGTCGCCTTCCGCCACCAGGACTTTATTCACCGTGGCCGGCGCCGGAGCATGCGCTTCAAAACTATTGATCGGCTCGATCTTGCCGTTGGTGGAGATCACGCTGGCAATCTCCTGGCGTACCACCTTCTCCGCGCGCACCGGTGTTATCACGCGGCGGCGATTGATCCCGGTGAATAGCAGCAGCGCTGCCACCACCAGCGCCACTACAACCACCATTCGCCTGCGACCGTTATTTTGGTTCTGTCTCACCATCTTCAAAACAATCAGTTCAAGGGGCCAAACTTTTAAGTATATCCAAGCCGGGAGCAAGCCGCAGAATCCCGTTGGCAGCTCCGCGTTTCTGTGCCCAACATCAGTCTTTTCTGGCGGTCATTCTATTTTAGAAGATCGTCCCGCCTCCGCGGTTACGTCCTGAAAAAGTGGTTGTTACAATAGAGTCCGATGTCACATCGTACAGGCTATACCGACGATCACGCAAAATCAGGGCTCGACCATGACTTCCCTGAAATCGATACCTGGCCCAACCAGTTTCCCGCGTATGAAATCGTCATTGACGTGCCGGAGTTTACCTCCGTCTGCCCCAAAACCGGCCTTCCCGACTTCGGCGTACTGGAGATCCATTACATGCCCGCCAGACTTTGCCTGGAGCTGAAATCGCTGAAGGAATACCTCCTGACCTATCGCAACCTGGGCATCTTTCAGGAAAACATTGTGAACCAGGTTCTGGATGATGTTGTCCGCGCCGTGAAACCGAAGTGGGCAGTCGTGAAAGGTGAGTTCCGTCCCCGCGGCGGGATTGGCACAACAGTCGAAGCCCGCTGGCCTAGGCCTAAATCTAAGAAGTAGGCTGTTTCCCCGCGTATAATCCCTCCAGCACATGCCGCCAAGACTCTATCCCCGCCTCTTGCTGGCGGTGCTTACCGGACTGAATATCCTCAATTACATTGACCGCAACGTGCTGTTTGCAGTGCAGTCCGATGTAAAAAAAGAATTCATGGTGAGCGACGCAAAGATTGGCCTGCTTACTAGCGCGTTTTTCTTCACGTACATGTTTGCGGCTCCGCTCATCGGCTGGGTGGGCGACCGCTTTCCCCGCAAAAACATTGTGGTCTTCGGCGTCTTCATCTGGAGCGGCTTCACCTTTCTCACCTGGTTCGTGCATGACTACAACCAGTTGCTTTTTCGTCACGCTATCGTTGGCATTGGCGAAGCCAGTTACGCGACCATCGCTCCTACGCTGATCGCCGATTCCTTTCCGCCGCTCAAGCGCGGCCGCATGTTGTCGATATTCTTTCTGGGCCTGCCCGTGGGCAGCGCTGCCGGTTACTTTGTCGGCGGCTACCTGGCGCACCATTTTGGCAGCTGGCGCGCGCCGTTCATGGCCGCTGGAATTCCCGGCTTCTTGATGGCCTTTTTGCTCTGGATGCTTCCTGAACCGCCGCGCGGCGAAAATGAAACGGCTGCGCCCACTAACATTAAGGCGCTTCTCAGCGGCCTGATGCGAAATGGCGCGTTCGTGACAGCCACTCTCGGCATGGCCGCATACACGTTTGCCATGGGTGGCATGCAGGTCTGGATCCCGACTTTCCTGGTACGCCTACGCGGTCTCGATCTAAAGACCGCAAATATCGACTTCAGCTATATTGTGATCATCAACGGCATTGGCGCCACGCTGCTCGGCGGCTGGATTGGCGACCGTCTGCTCAAGCGCTACTATGGCGCGTATTACTCGTTCTCCGGCATCGCCATGTTGATCGCCGTGCCATTCATGGCGGCCGCGATCTATGCCACGGGTTCGCTGATGTTCCCAGCCATGTTTGTTGCGGTGTTTTTTGTTCTCGTCGGCACGGGGCCTACTAACGCAGCGCTGGTCAATTCCGTAAGCGCCAACATCCGCTCCACAGCGCTCGCAGTCAATGTTTTCGTAATCCACCTGCTGGGCGACGCTTTTTCGCCCACCCTGATCGGCAGAATTTCCGACAAAACCGGTTCCCTGCAGGTCGCATTCTGGGTTGCCTTTGCCGCCGCCGCACTCTCCGGCCTTATCCTGCTCTATGGCGCCAGGTTTGCGCCGCGCTTCCAGGTCCAAAAAGCATGATTGGGTCACCTGAATATGTTTGACTGGACATTGCTGTACTGTGTTTCAGGCTTGCTGCTGGCCCTGATCTGGCTTGTTCCCACCTGGCAGCTTGTATTGCATGCGTCTGAAGTTGCCGACCTCACTCAGCCTGAATGGAACCCTCCACAAGATGCCGCTCTGCCATCGCTCACCATCGTTGTGCCGGCACGCAACGAAGAAGCGGAGATTGAAGCCGCGTTGCGATCTCTTCTGCAACTCAATTATCCGCGGTACCAGGTCGTCGCCGTAAACGACCGTTCCACTGACCAGACGGTTGCAATCATGGAACGGCTCGCGGCCGAGCCTGCCTCGGCCGGAAAACTGCGCGTGCTTCATGTCCGCGAACTGCCCTCAGGCTGGCTAGGCAAGGTGCATGCCATGTGGCTGGGAGCACAGCAAAGTCGCAGCGATTGGCTCCTGTTCACTGACGCTGATTGCGTCTTTCACCCCGACTCGTTGCGTCGCGCCATTCACTATGCCACTGCGAACACGACTGCTGTGGACCACCTTGTGCTTTTTCCCACCGCGCACATGAAGACCCTGGGCGAACGCATGATGATCGCTTTTCCTCAGGTCATGTCCAGCTTTGCCATGCGTCCCTGGAAGGTCCGCGATCCCAAGGCCCGCGACCACATTGGCGTTGGCGCGTTCAACCTTATCCGTCGCAGCGCTTACGATGCCATCGGCACCTACGAGAAGCTGCGCCTGGAAGTGGTGGACGATCTCAAACTGGGTGAAACCATCAAGAAAGCCGGTTTGCGGCAGGATGTCGTCTTTGGCCCTGAACTTGTAAGCCTGCGCTGGGCCGTCGGTGCTACCGGCGTGGTCGCCAACCTGGAGAAAAACCTTTTTGCGTTTCTACAGTTCCGGGTCAGTCTGGTGCTGGCTGTCTGTGCCGTTACTTTTTTTCTGTGTGTCTGTCCGTTTGTTGGCCTTTTCCTGGCGCCCGGCTGGGCCAGGGCCGGCTTTGCGGCTGCCGTAGCCATGATCGCGCTGGCTTACACCTTTACTGGACGATACATGGCAAGTTCTCCGCTGCTGTTCCTCACCTGCCCGATCGCGGCCATCGTATTCGCTTTCGCCACTTTGCAGTCCGCCTTCCTTGCCCTGCGCGATGGCGCCATCACCTGGCGCGGAACAAAGTATCCGCTGTCGGAATTGAAGAAGAAGTAGCAGCAATGGCTTTTGAAGAAAGGTCTATCCGAGTTCCCAGGGCTTGATTCGATTCGTGCTTTTCGCGTTGATTCGCGGCTAGAAACGCTCTTTTGTTTATCTGCGCTCATCTGCTGCAAAATCTGCGGCGAAAACTCCTACCGAAATAAATTCTTCAGAATAAAAATCGCATTAGCCGGGCGCTCCGCCAGCCGGCGCATCAGGTAGGGATACCACTCCGTTCCGAAGGGAATATAAACGCGGCAGCGCCAGCCTTCTTTCACCAGCTTCTGCTGCAGGTCGCGACGCACGCCGTAAAGCATCTGGAATTCAAACGTCGATGCCGCGATCTTTTCTTTCTGGGCAAACTCAATGGTGGCGCGGATCATGTTCTCATCGTGCGTAGCGATCCCATGATAGACGCCGCTTTTCAAGAGCATCTTCATCAGCTTGACGTAATTCGCGTCAACATCGCTCTTCTTCGGAAACGCCACTTCCGGCGGCTCTTTATACGCGCCCTTGCAGAGACGAATCCGGATACGCTGCGCCAGCAGTTCCTCAACATCTTTCTCGCTGCGAAACAAATAGGACTGGATCACCGCGCCCACGTGCCCGGCGTTTTCCTGCTGGCTGTGCAGCCGATGGACAAAGTCCAGCGTCCGTTGCGTGTACGGCGATCCTTCCATATCAATGCGGACAAAATTGTTGCTGCGCGCCGCGTGCTGCACTACCCCCGACGCGATCTCATAGGCCATCGCCTCATCCACGTCCAGTCCCATGTGCGTGAGCTTTAAGCTCACGTTGGCGTCCAGCCCCTGGGCGCTCATCTGGTCCAGCATCTGGTGATAAAGCTGCGCGCTGTGGCGGGCTTCGTCGGCATTAGTAACGTTCTCGCCCAGATTGTCCACGCTCACGCTCAGCCTTAGCTTGTTCATGGCCCGTGTGGCTGCGAGCGCGTCTTCAATGGTTGTGCCGGCCACAAAACGGCGCGAGAGCCGCTGGCCAATCCAGGTTTTCTCCGCCACCGAGCGCAGAGATTTACTTTCTGACAGGGAAATAAATGCGGCCCTTAACAACGGCGCTCCTGGATGGTCTGAGATGAGGGCATAGAAGGGAACTTACTTTTTAACACAAAGCTTGGATAGATTTGGAATTTGAAATCGCAAAAATTCTATGGGATTTTGTTGACAGGCACAAGAAGACCCGATACACGCGATACAGAAGAAATCACGGATAGAATAGGCGAGGAAAGCTGTTCCTTGTTATTCCCCCCACTTAAACGAAATTGCCGGAGCGCAAGCCGAGCCTTTGAAATTCACGGTCTCAACGCCGGTTTGCTTATCTTTTACGAACGGCATCAGGGCGGTATTAAAACTGCCATTGGCCTGTACCGCTGCCGTTCCATTAACAGCTTCGCCGGCAGAGTCCCCAGTGACTTTCACAATCTCATTCGGCTTAAATCCTTTACCTCGAACCAGCGCAGCCTCAAATTTACGGGTCAAACGAATGACTTCGAGGCTGCATCCTTGGTCACTGCTGGTAATTGGATTGGGAACAACAAAAACCGTAACGCTATATTTAGCGTCCTTGGATATGATAAGACCTTGAAACGGCTCTCCCTTAGCT